>ERZ772953.278-NODE-278-length-16049-cov-4.679692_pt1 | contig 16049 bp, 13 predicted proteins | sample MGYA00580685_ERZ772953 | MGnify/ENA primary metagenome ERZ772953 (study PRJEB29015, sample SAMEA2738080) | human oral metagenome | biome: human oral; feature: human-associated habitat; material: saliva | place: China | collected 2209 ...
CATGTCCGACGAGGGTCTCGAGGTCCCCGACGTCCTCACCGCCGCGGCCGTGGCCGCCTCGGACCGGGGCGCGACGGTCGTCCTCGTGGCGTGGGACGGCGCCGTGCGCGGCGTCCTCACCGTCTCGGACGAGCTCGCCGACAACTCCGCCCGGGCCGTCGGGCGCCTCCACGCGCTGGGCCTGCGCACGGTCATGCTCACCGGCGACAACGAGCGCGCCGCGCGCCACGTGGCCGCCTTGGTGGGCATCGACGAGGTGCACGCCCAGGTGCTGCCCGAGGAGAAGCTGGCGGTCGTCGACGGGCTGCGCGCGGAGGGCCACCGGGTCGCGATGATCGGCGACGGGGTGAACGACGCCGCCGCCCTGGCCGCCGCCGATCTCGGCATCGCCATGGGCACCGGCACCGACGCGGCCATCGCCGCCGGCGACCTCACGCTCATGCGCCACGACCTCATGCTCGCCGTCGATGCCATCGCCCTGTCGCGCGCCACGCTGCGCATCATCCGGGGCAACCTCTTCTGGGCCTTCTTCTACAACGTCTGCGCGATCCCGATCGCCGCGTTCGGCCTGCTCAACCCGATGATCGCCGGGGCCGCCATGGCCTTCAGCTCGGTCTTCGTCGTGACGAACAGCCTGCGGCTGCGCGGCTTCCGGCCGGTGCGCTGAGCCCCGCCCCGGGGCCCGGTCGGCACCCGCGACCAGTCCGCCCCGCGCCGCCCGCCGTCCGGGAAGGGCTGGGACAATGACCCTGTGAGCGCGAACCCCGTGGTGCTGATCGTCGAGGACGACAGACAGGCCGGTCGCCTGCTCGGCGAGATCTTCGCCGAGCAGGGCTATCGCGTCGTGTCCGCCCTCACCGGCCCCGACGGCATCCGGCTGGCCCGCACCGCCCGACCCGACCTGGTGCTGCTCGACCTCATGCTGCCCTTCAAGAGCGGCGACGAGGTGCTGGCGTCGATCCGCGCCTCCTCCCAGGTGCCGGTCATCGTCGTCTCCGCCCGCGAGACCACCCGCAGCAAGGTCGACCTGCTGCGCATGGGGGCCGACGACTACGTCACGAAGCCCTTCGACGTCGACGAGGTGGTCGCCCGGGCCGAGGCCGCGCTGCGCAGGGCGGGCGGGGCCTGCGCCGCCAGGACCGTCCACGAGACCGCCGGCCTCGTGCTCGACGAGACGGAGCACCGCGCCGCCGCGGGCGGGCGCGAACTGGCCCTGACGAGCACCGAGTTCGGCCTGCTCACCGTGCTCATGAGGGCCCCGCGCCTGGTCTTCTCCAAACCGCAGCTGTACGCCGAGGTCTGGGGCGAGTCGGTCGGCTACGACGAGCGGACCGTCAACACGCACGTGTCGAACTTGCGGCGCAAGATCCGCGAGGCCTGCGGCGCCGACCCGATACGGACGGTCTGGGGGATCGGCTACACGCTGCGACCGGCCTGAGCGGCCCGCCCCGGGCCCGGCCGCGTGGGGACGGGCCGCTGTCGTCCGTCCTGTCGGGAACGCCGGTGCCGTCCTTCACCCACCCCCGTCCTCAGCGGCATGCCCGGCTCCCCCGGGAGCGCCGGGGCCGCGCCCCCGATCCTTGACGAAGTCTTGAGGGCCGGCTTCACATTCTCTTGAGGTCGACCCGACAGGATCATGGCATCGCCGCAGGGGCGGACGCGCGGGGCGAACCCCGGATCAGGAGCAGTGATGGAGACCGTCATCCGAACGCAGGGGCTGGGCAAGGCCTACGGGCGCCTCAAGGCGCTCGACGACGTGTCGATCGAGGTGGGGACCGGGCAGATCTACGGCCTCGTGGGTCAGAACGGCGCCGGCAAGACGACGCTCATCCGGCTGCTCACCGGCCTGGCGCGCCCCAGCGCCGGCGAGCTCTCGCTGTTCGGGCGGACCACGGGCCTGAACAGGCAGCGCCGCCGCGCGGGCGCCCTCATCGACGTCCCGGCGCTCTGCCTCGACCTCACCGCCAGGCAGCACGTCGAGGCGCTGCGCGTCCAGCGGGGCCTCGCCGGGCGCCACTGGACCGACGAGGCCCTCGAGATCGTCGGGCTCGCCGACGAGGGCGGGAAGAAGGTGCGCTCCTTCTCGCTCGGCATGCGCCAGCGCCTCGCCCTGGCCAGCGCCTTCCTGGGCGACCCGGAACTGCTCGTCCTCGATGAGCCGGTCAACGGCCTCGACCCCACGTGGATGATCGCGATCCGCCACGAACTCGTCCGGCGGGCCCGCGAGCAGGGCACGACCGTCCTCGTCTCCTCCCACCTGCTGGCCGAACTCGACCTGTTCGCCAGCCACTACGGGTTCATCCACCACGGACGGCTCGTCCAGCAGATCAGCGCCGACGAGCTGCACGCCCGCTGCGAGCGGAGCCTGCGCATCGGCGTCGACGATCCGGCCCGGGCCGCCACCGTCCTCGAGGAGTCCTTCGGCGTGCGCCGCTACACGATCGGCGACGGCGGGATCGTCCTGGCCGAGCGCCTCGAGGACGCGGCCGCCCTCAACGCGGCGCTGGTCGACGCCGGCGTCGCGGTCGGCGCGCTCGAGGCGCGCTCCATGAGCCTCGAGAACTACTACACCGAGCTCGTGAAGGGGGCCTGAGATGTTCGTCAACATCGTCCGCGCCGACTCCTACCGCTTCGTCCGTTCGCGCTTCGCCCGGATCGCGGCCGCCTGCTTCGCCCTCCTGCTGGCGCTCTTCGCACTCATGATGCACGGCGGGAGCACCTTCGCGTTCGGCGGCGTCATCGGTCACAAGGACGGCGTGGCCCTCATCGACGGCTTCTACGGCTTCGGCTTCACCGATCCCGCGCACCCCGCCTTCTGGGAGCTCCTCTACACGGCCTCCTGCTTCGGGCTCTTCGCGATCCTCGGCATGGTGCTCACCATGGTGATGGTCGTCTCCGCCGATGACCGCGACGGCATCACGAAGCTGGCGGTCGCCGGCGGCCAGTCCCAGGAGAGGCTCTTCCTCTCGAAGGTGCTCATCGTCACCGTCCTCACGGCCGTCCTGTGGCTCGTGCACAACGTCGTGAGCCTTCTCCTCACCCTGGCCCACTACGACCAGTCGGTCACCGCGGCCCAGGTCCGCACCTGGCTCGGCTTCGTCGGCACCGAGTTCTGCCTCTACCTGACGGTCATGCTCGTCGCGGCGCTCGTCACGGTGCTCACGGGGAGCCGCATCGCCTCCCTGGCCGTGGTCATCGCCCTCATGGTCGCGGACGTCATCCTCAGCGCGCTGTCGCACGCGGATCACCACTGGATCGGCACGGTGCAGCAGCTCAACCCCATGCACTTCGTCTTCTCCATCTCCCGCGCCTGGGCCGAACCGGAGATCCTCGCGCATGCGTGGCTCCTCGTCGCGGTGGCGGTTCCCGCCTGCCTGGCGGGCTGCGCGGCGCTGCTGCGCCGGCGCGAGCTGAGCTGACAGGATCGGGGCATGCTCGGATGGACCGTGACGGCCGCGCTGGCGGCCGTCACGGTCGTGCTCGGATGGCGGCTCCGGCGGCAGCGGGCACGGATCCGCCGCCTCGGCGACCAGGTGGAGGCGCGCAGGGAGTCGGACTCGCGCGAGCCCCTCGTCGTCGACGCCAGCGGGGACGCCTTGGAGGCCCTCGCCGCGCAGATCGACCTCACCAGGCAGGCCCAGCAGTCGGCTCTGGCCGACGCCCGGCGCCGCGAGCAGCGCCTGCGCCAGGAGATGGCCAACATCTCCCACGACCTCAGGACGCCGATGATCGCCGTCAAGGGCTATCTGCAGCTCCTCGAGCGCGACGGGCCGCAGGCCTCCCCGGAGCGCATGAACACGGTTCTGGCCAGGGTGGACGACCTGTCGAGGCTGGTCGACGAGTTCTTCGAGCTGAGCGTGCTGGACTCGGACGACCACGAGTTGACCATCGAACGGGTCGATGCCACGGCGCTCGTCTCGCAGACCCTGCTGGGCCACCGGGCGCACCTCTCCGTGCGCGGCGTCGCGCCGCGGGTGAGCCTTCCGCCGCGCTCGGTGATGGTGATGGCCGACCGGACGGCGCTGACCCGCGTCGTGACGAACCTCGTCTCCAACGGGCTCGTGCACGGCGACGGCGGGCTGCGCGTCGAACTGTCCGCCGATCGCGGGCTGGCGGTGCTGGTCGTGGCCAACCGGGCCCCCGAGGTGCACGCGCGTGAGCTGGCGCGGCTCTTCGAGCGCTCCTACCGCACCGATCCGGCCAGGCGCGGCCCGCACGCCGGGCTGGGCCTGTCGATCGTCGCCGAGCTGGTGGCGCGGATGGACGGCACCGTCGAGGCCTCCCTCGAGGACGACGAGCTGGTCCTCGCCGTCGCCCTGCCGCTGGCCGGCGGCGGCGATCAGTCGATCGGCTCGTAGTCGCTCGTCTCGGGGCAGACGCTGACGAAGACGACGTCCTCGTCGCCGGTGTTGGTCAGCCCGTGGCAGGCCTCCTTCGGGGCCACGGCCACCTGGCCGGCGCGCAGCGGCACGTCGACGCCGGGCCCGGGATGGTAGAGACCGGTGCCGGCCAGACAGACCCACACGTCGCCGGCGTGGTGGTGCCTGTGCAGCCGCACCTGCTGACCGGGCCGAACGACCCACACCGAGGTGCTGCTCGTGTCGGTGCTGTGGAGGACGGTCTTGACCGCCGCCTCCTCGCTGCTGCGCGCATGATCCGCGATGGTGATGATCCGTTCGTCCATGACCGCCCTCCTCGGCGCCGTCCGAGTGCCCTGGGTCCAGCCTCCCCCGGCCCGCCGGCGGGGGCAAGCCGGCGCCCCTCCGAGGCCCGACCGGGACCCGCCCGGTAGTCTCGGCGCTGCGGACGTCCCGGCGGCCGGTGATCCGCACCCCGCGAGTTCCCGCACGTGAAGGGCCCGACCATGAGCATGAGCCACGACAAGAAGATCGCCTACCCGGTCACGGGGCGGTGGTGGGGCGACCCGGACGCCGAACCCGTGCCCGCGCCCGCGCCGGACGAGAACGGCGAGACCCATTACCAGCCCTACTCCGTGACGATCCCCTGGGAGGAGGCCTGGCGGCTCAACAGGGACGTGCTGCTGGCCGACGCGCGGGCCGTCGAGGCCGGCGAGGGCATCGGCGATTCGGACGAGAGCAACTGGCTCACCTACGGCGTCACCTTCGTCTGCCAGTTCGTGGGCGCTCTGACGCTGGCCTGCAGCATGCTCACCGACCTGGGCAGGCGCATGCGCGCCGCCGTCGACTCCGGCGAGCCCGTCCTCGTGCCGGACTGGCTCGCCGAGCAGGGCGCCGGCCTGACCCCCGAGCAGCTGCCCCACCTCGTGGCCACGGTGCTGGGCCAGCGTCTGGTGACGGAGTCGCAGGAGCAGTCCGAGGTCGCCGCCCGGGCCTACGCCATGCTCACCGTCCGTGCCGCCATCGCCGGCGACCACCACGAGTTCGACGAGCTGGTCAACGAGCAGGCCGAGCCCGAGTGGCTGGTGCCCGGGCTCCAGGACGCCTGCATCGCCGTCGCCGTCTCCTGCGCCGGCATCGGCTGGGGCGAGGAGCTGGCGCCCTCGCGCGTCATCGAGATGACCGAGTACAGCTGGACGGGCGAGCAGGCCGTTGGGATGCTGCAACGCTGAGCCGGCCGCGGCGGTCCCGGTGGCACGGGCCCGCGCGGGCCCGGACCACCGGGACCGGGCCACCGGGACCGGCCGAGCGGCCGGGGGAGTTCCCTGTGACTCCCCCGGGGACTCCCGCATCGTCTGCTGGCGCGCTCTTGGCCGGCGTGGGCCCCGCGGGCATGTCGGACCCCCTCGGGCGAGACGCGAACCATCCGAAGGATCGCGCAGGAGCATGGGCATGAGCCGTAGGAGCATAAAATCCGTGCATCACGAACCCGACGACCCGGACATCGCCGTGGCGATGCGAGCCCGGCGCGGGGAACCCGGTCCGTCGACCCGGGAGATGGCCCGGCGCGCCGAGGTCTCCGAGCAGAGTCGGCGCAACCACGAGCAGGGGGCGCACCCGGGTGCGGGAGGACAGGCAGCCCGCGGTGCGGCGGGCCCTGGGGCTGGGGTGGGAGCGGCCGAATGCCCGCTCCGGGCCCGCATGGCTGGACGATCCCGAGCTGCTCGGCCCCCTCGACGGCGATGACGAGGAGGCGAGGAGGCCATCCGTCGCGCCTGGGAGGATCCGGAGACCCTCGACGCCGTCATGCGGGGCGCAGGAGGACGACTCGGCCTCCCGGAATGGGACGACATCCCCTTCGCCCTGGGGAGGGCTGCTCATCGCTGCTCGTGGCGGCCCTCGGCGAGGACGCTGCGCGCTGCTTCGCCCTCGGCGCCGATCCCTGCGATCGCTCCCTCACCGAGGACCTGGAGGGCCTCGCCGAACTGCCCTGAGGGGCCCGTCTCGGCGAACTCGGGAAGAGCCACATCCGACGGACCCTTCCCGAGCCGTGGTCGACGCGTTACGACTACGAGTTCGTCCACCAGCTGGGCGGGCTCTGCCGGATCATGCAGCACCGGCTGGTCGAGAAGGGGATCGGAGCGTGCGAGCCGTTGGTGCGCTCGCTGGCCGAGGCCCTCGTCCTGCACGACATCATCACGCTCGGGGCCGTGATGGCCGCTCCGCTGGGCCGCTCCCTCGACGTCGACGCGGGGGAGGGCTGGGTCAATGCCCTGAGCGGTCCGGACGAGCCCGCCCACCGGCTGGTCACCACCGTCATGACGCCCCCTCCCGATGCCGCGGAGCACTCCGGGAACCGGTTCGCGGCCCTCGACGCTCCTTTCATCCCCGCGTGGACTCATCGCGGGGCGACGGCGGCACGGCCACGGTCACCCAGCTGCGTCATCCACCCAGCTGCGTCATCGCTGAGAGTCCGGGGCCGACGGGCCCCGTTCTCACAGAGGACTCAACGGAGTCTCGAAGGAAGCCCCGGCATTGACGAGTCATCATCACTGCCAGTGGGTCGGGCGCGGAGCCTCGGATCGACGCCCGGCTCCCACAAGATGAGGTTCCCTCCTGTGGATCGGGGAACCCGGCTCCGCGCACCGCGCGGAGCGCCGCTCGTGGGGACGGGCCCAGGGGCATGCCCGGCTCCCCGTGATCGGGCGGCGGGGTGGGCTCGGCGAGATCGGATGCGCCGAGCCCACCGCTTCTTCTTCGGATCGTCTCCCCGGACGGTCGGGGTCCTCGAGCGACGGACGTCATCCCGCTGCCATCAGGACGAGCCTTTCTTACGCGATGTTCTCGCGTCGGCGTCCTCGTGCATCGGCCGTCGTTCCGCTGCCGGGCTCCGCAGCCGTGCGTCGGTCGTCCGGCTCGCCGGGCGCTCTCCGCAGACCGTTCGGCGGGGCGTACCGCTCGTCCGGGCCCCTCCCCCGCCCGCTGCTCGTCAGCCTCCTCAACCCGGTGGGGCCTGTTCGCAGGAGGTCCAGCGAGGAGCAGCCCCTGGTCATGGCATGACTCGGTTCATCGGCGCTGTGAACGGGCTTCAGTGGACGCCCACGAGATCGCAGACGAACACGAGGGTCTCGTCCGGCTTGATCACGCCGTCGATGCCGCGGGCGCCGTAACCCATGTGCGGAGGGATGGTGAGCTGACGGCGTCCGCCCTCTCGCATGCCGCGCACACCGCGGTCCCAGCCGGAGATGACCTGGCCGGCGCCGAGCCGGAAGGTCAGCGGGTCGCCGCGGTCGTAACTCGAGTCGAACTCGGCGCCGGTGCTCAATGCGACCCCCACGTAGTGGACGTCGACGAGCGCGCCGTTGGCGGCCTCGTCGCCGTCGCCCTCGACGAGGTCCTCGACGACGAGGCTGGTGGGAACGGTGGAGGGCAGGACGACGTCGGGTTTCGTGGGGTTCGTCATGGAGCACAGCCTAGGGCATGGGGTGCGGGGCTCTGTCCATCGCACTCGACGTGGTCGGTCAGGGCACAGCCCGGGGCATGGGGTGCGGGCCGGGGGAGGCGAAGCATGGTCGCTGCGCCCTTCGCGCGGCGTCCTCCTCGTCCCCGCCCCGCTTTTGCGTTCCACCTGCGCGTTCCCGCCTCGTTTTTATGCTCTCGCCTCACCTTCGGGTTCCCGCCTCACCTTTGCGTTCTCACCTCGGACATGTCCCGGGTGTCAGCAGAAAAGTGAGGTGGGAGCAGGGGAAGGGCAGGCGTCAGCACTGCCCCGTGCGCGGAACGGTGCACGAGGGCCCGATCACCCCCAGACGACCTTGAGGTCGGGATCGTTGAGGTCGATGGACGGGGAGCCGAAGTACATGCCCGAGCCGGAGCCGAAGCCGTACAGCTCGCAGTTGCTCCAGTTGCCGTCCTTGCCGCAGGAGGCGGTGATGTCCATCTTGCCGAGATCGTAGTAATCGGCCTTGATGACGGTCGGCGTCGTGATGCCGGGCTCGGGGGTCACCGACTGCAGCTTGGCGGCGTTCTCGGCGTCCTGGGTGCGGTGCACCGAGTCCTCCTTGATCTGCGAGCCGTCGTCCAGATCCGCCAGCTTCGCGCCGCACCCGGGGTCGATCTTCGTCGAGGCCAGGCAGGCCTGGGCCTCGGAGATGACCTTCTGGCGGAACATCTGGACGCCGGCGTCGGAGACGGCCAGCTCGAGGTCCGAACCGCTCACGTAGCCGTCTGCGGGGTCGTAGGCCTGCATGTCGCTGCCGTTGATCGTCAGGTACTGGTGGTCGGTGGAGACCTTGTAGTCGCCGGGGAAGACGTACGGCGAGGTGCTGCTGGGGGCGGTGCCGTTGACCGTGACGGTGACGCCGTCGAACGAGGACAACGAGAGGTACGAGCTGGTGGCGATGACCGGTTTCTTGGAGAAGAAGTCGACTTCGAAGGTGGTCGAGACGTCCTTGTCGCCGATCGTGTAGGTGGCGGGCACGTCGAACTCGTAGTTGGTGGGCCCCTGGGCCGCGTCGCTCACGACGATGTTGGAGATCGGGGCGCGCGAGAGCGAGTCCTTCAGCACGTCGTCGGTGAGCAGCGAGGTGTCATCGAGGCTGTTCGACAGGTAGTCCTTGGCCTTGCTGGCGTTGCCCTCGGAGACGGCGGTGAGATAATCGGTGACTGTCTTCTTGGCCTTCGTCTGGTCGGATCCCCCGGCGGCGAGGACGATGGCGATCACCGTGCCGATGATGAGCGCGAGAACGATGCTGCCGATGATGATGGCGAGTTTCCTGGACTTCGGCTTCGTCGCCGAGCCCGTCTGCAGGCCTCCCGGGAATGCGGCGCCGGGGGCGGCGAAGGCGGTGCCCTGGCCGGGGAAGGCGTTCGGCTGGCCGGGGCCGGGCTGACCCTGGGGGCCGGCGGGCTGGCCGGGGAAGGCGTTCGGCTGGCCCGGGCCGGGCTGCGCGGGGCCCTGCGGACCCTGCGCGGCGAAGGCCGCGGACTGCCCGTAGGGCGACTGGGGCTGCTGGCCGTCGTGCTGGGGCGGCTGACCGCCTGGCTGAGGCTGCTGCCAGCCCTGGGGATTCTGGCCGCCGGGGCCCTGGGGCGGGGCGCCGCCGGGCTGCCATCCGTTGGCGGGCTGGGGCGGCTGGTCCATCCAGGGCCCGTTCTGCCCGGGTCCGCCGGATCCTGGTTGCTGGGGTGTACTCATGACGATCGATCCTCTCCTGTGGCGTGCTCATTTTATGAGAACGGGCCGGTTCAGGGGGAGCCGTCCGTTCCTCGCATCCTCCGGCTGCGCGACGCGAAGGGCCCCGACGGCGGCCGATGCCATCGCCCCGGTGCGTCGAAATCGCGATGACGAGGGGCGACGGGGGCTTCCGGTTCGGTGGAAGAATCGTTCCATGCCCGGATACGCAGTGCTCGACCTTGAGACCACCGGTTTCTCACCACGCCGGGGGGACCGGATCGTCGAGATCGGCGTCGTGCTGCTCGACGGACGCGGCCGGGGCCAGGGGGAGTGGGGCACGCTCGTCCAGCCGGGGCGCAGCGTCGGCGCCACCGCCGTGCACCGCATCACCGAGCAGGACGTCGCCGGCGCGCCGACCATGGAGCAGATCGCCGGGCGCCTCGTCGAGCAGCTGCGCGGGCGTCTCGTCGTCGCCCACAACGCCTCCTTCGACGTGCCCTTCCTCGATGCCGAGCTGCGTCGCGCCGGCGTCCCGCTCCCGGGGCCGATGATGCCCCGGGCCTGCACGATGCGCCTGGGGCGCGCCCTGCTGCGCCCCCGCCCGGCCACGTTCAAGCTCGCCGACTGCTGCCGGGCCACCGGCGTCGGCCTGCACCACGCGCACTCGGCCCTGGGGGACGCCAGGGCCACGGCCGAGCTGTTCCGCGTCTACATGGGCATCACCGATGGGCTCGACGGCCCGGCGCCGTGGGAGCGGGAGCTCGGGCCGGCGGAGGACTACCCCTGGCCCGTCGGCCTGGTCGGTCCCGACGACGCCCCGCTGCTCCCGCGGCCCTGAGCCGCCCCGGGCTCATGGCGTCCCGGCCCCGCGGTCGGTCGCGGGCACGGGGTGCGGGCGGTCGTCCGGCCGCCGCGCACGCACCGTCCGGGCGGAGGTGTGGACGAGTGCGGGCAGTCGCCCGCGGTGCCCCGGTCCCGTACCTGCCGCCCCGGAGCGGCCGGTTCCCGGGGTGCGGGCCGCCGTCGTTCGCGGCCGGTGAACCGCCCCGGTGGAATCCTCGTCACAAGGCGTGTCACCCATTCTTTTGCATGGCTGGGACCATGATTAAACGGCTGTCGAGATCATCCGGGGCGAATCCGTCAGCCGGACGCGAACGGCCCTGTTCCGGAGCTTTGCGTCAGGGTGTCGCGGGGCCCTAGCCTGCGTCCATGGATGCTGAGGTTCTCTCGCGGTGGCAGTTCGGCATCACCACCGTCTACCACTTCTTCTTCGTCCCCCTCACCATCGGCATCACCTGGCTCATGGCGGGAATGCAGACGGCATGGCTGCGCACGAAGGACGACCAGTGGCTGCGCCTGGTGAAGTTCTTCGCCAAACTCATGCTCATCAACTTCGCCGCCGGCGTCGTCACCGGCATCGTGCAGGAGTTCCAGTTCGGCATGAACTGGTCGGAGTTCTCCCGGTTCGTCGGCGACATCTTCGGCGCCCCCCTCGCGCTCGAGGCGCTCGTCGCCTTCTTCATGGAGTCGACCTTCATCGGCCTGTGGATCTTCGGCTGGAACCGCCTGCCCAGGGGACTGCACCTTGCCTGCATCTACCTGGTCGCCATCGGCACCACCGCCTCGGCCGCCTTCATCCTCTCCGCCAACTGCTGGATGCAGAACCCTGTCGGCGCGGTCTACAACGAGGCCACCGGACGCGCCGAACTGGCGAGCTTCACCGACGTGCTCACCAGCCCGTTCTTCCTCGCGACCCTGCCCCACCAGCTCGGCGCCTCCCTCATGGTGGCCGGCGCCCTCCTGCTCGGGGTGAGCGGCTGGTGGCTGGCGGCCAAGCGCCGTGCGGCCCAGGCCGAGGCCGGCGTCGAGCCCGACACCGCCACCTGGCGCAGGTCCGCACGGCTGGGCGCCTGGGTGCTGCTGTTCGCCGGCCTCGTCACCCTCGTCTCCGGCGATCTGCAGGCCCAGCTCGAGACCCGCTACCAGCCCATGAAGCTGGCCGCCTCGGAGGGCCTCACCGAGACCGAGGACGGGGCGCCGTTCTCCGTCGTCGCCATCATCACGACCGAGGGCGACGGCGAGCAGACCACCTACCACAAGGCGCTGAGCATCGAGGTGCCCTACGTCCTGTCGGTCCTCGCCCAACACGACCCGAACGCCACCGTCCAGGGCATCCAGGACCTGCGCCAGCAGTACCTGGACGAGGGCTACCGGACCGATGACGGCGAGGTCAACCAGCTGCAGGACGCCTTCGCCTCCGAGCTCAAGGGCATGCCCGTCGACCCCGTGCCGAACATCATGGTGAACTTCTGCAGTTTCCGCCTCATGATCGGGCTCGGCTGCCTGGCCATCCTCGTCGGCGTCGTCATGCTGTGGCTCACCCGCACAGGGCGCGTCCCCCGGGGCGGGCGATTCTTCACCGCCGTCATGGTGTGCCTGCCGTTCCTGCCGCTGTTCGCCAACTCCTTCGGCTGGATCCTCACCGAGATGGGCCGTCAGCCGTGGCTCGTCTACGGCGTCCTGCCCACAGCGGCGGGCGTCTCGCCGGGCAACGGCGCCGGCGACCTGCTGTTCACGATGATCCTCTACACGCTCGTCTACGCGGCGGTGGCGGTCGTCGTGCTCATGCTGTTCATCCGGACGATCCGCGAGGGCCTGCCCGAGCTGGTCGACCCCGTCGCGGACGGAGCCGACCGTCCGATGTCCTTCGCGTACTGAGGTGACTGACATGCTGACCACCATGCTGACCGGCGCGGTCCCCCTGCAGATCGAGCTCGGCGCGAGCCCCCTGCAGGTCGTCTGGTTCTGCCTGATCGCTCTCCTGTGGACGGGCTTCTTCTTCCTCGAGGGCTTCGACTTCGGCGTCGCCATGCTCTACCCGGTCCTGGGCCGGGATCCCGGGCGCCGCCGCGTCATGATCAACACCATCGGCCCCACCTGGGACGGCAACGAGGTGTGGCTGCTGACCGCCGGCGGCGGCATGTTCGCGGCCTTCCCGGGCTGGTACTCGACGCTGTTCAGCGCCCTCTACCTGCCGCTGTTCCTCGTCCTCGTCGGGCTCATCGCGCGCGGCGTCTCCTTCGAGTACCGCGCCAAGATGCCCGACGACCGTTGGCGCGACGCCTTCGACGCCTGCGCGAGCATCGGCTCCCTCGTCGTCTCGCTGGTGCTCGGGATCGGCTTCGCGAACTTCGTCCGTGGCCTGCCGGTCGCCCCCGACCCGACGGCCTTCGGCTCCCCGAACCTGTTCACCGGGGGCTTCTGGAGCCTGTTCAACCCGTTCGGTCTGCTCGGCGGCGCGCTCTTCGTCCTGCTGTTCTGCACCCACGGCGCCGTCTTCCTCGCCCTCAAGACCTACGGCGAGGTGCGCGAGCGGGCCATGGCGCTCCTGCGGACCCTCGGCCCTGTCACCGTGGCCGTCCTGGCGGCCTTCGTCGTCATCGCCTGCACCGTCCACGGCGCCGGACGGAACCCCTACCTCGGCACCGCGGCCGGCGTCGTCGTGTGGGTCGCCGGCCTCGGCTCGGTCCTCGCCCTGGCCGTGGCGGTCCTGGCCCAGCGCGTCGAGCGCAACGGCTGGGCCTTCCTCCTCACCGGGGCGACGATCGTCGCCCTGTTCGTCATGATCTTCACGAGGATCTACGGGACGCTCGGCTTCGTCCCGGCGGACATGGGGGACCCCCTCACCATGGTCACCGCGTCCAGCTCGCCGCACACGCTGAGGCTCATGACGATCTTCGCGGCCTGCGTCGTGCCGGTCGTGCTGGCCTACCAGATCTGGAGCTACTGGGTCTTCCACAGGCGGATCAGCGGCCGGGAGCTGCCCGAGCACGAGACCGAGCCGAACGAGGTCGCGACCACGATCTGGGCGTGAGGACCGACGGCGGCGCGGGGGCGGGTGACGTCCCACCCTCGCGAGAGCCTGCCGGCCCCCGGAACCGTCGACGGCGCGGGGCCGGGGTGACGATCGCGGCATAATTTTCACGAGTTGTACTGTGAAAAATGCCGTGCCGGCGTCCGGCCGACGACGGCGCACGATGACCAGGGAGGTCCGCCCATGCCGGGTCCGCTCGATCCGCGCCTCGTCAGGCGCGCCAAGGCGACGCGGTTCTTCCTCGTCGCCGTCGCCCTCGTCGGCGTGGCGACGGCCCTCCTCGTCCTGGCCCAGGCGCGCCTCCTCTCCGACGGCGTCGCCCGCGTCGTCGACACGGGAGCCATGGACGGCATCGGGCCCGTCGCCGCCGGGCTGCTGGCCGTCCTCGCCGCCCGCGCCGGCCTGAACTGGCTGTCCCAGCTGTTCGCCCACCGCGCCTGCTCGGCGGTGAAGTCCCAGCTGCGCACCGACGTCATGCGGGCCCGTCTCGCGCTGCCCGACGACGCCTCGACCCCCTCGGGCACGCTCATCACGCTCGTCACCCAGGGCCTGGACGCCCTCGACGGCTACTACTCGAAGTACCTGCCGCAGCTCATGATGGCCGTCAGCGTGCCGCTGGTCATCGGCGTCGCCATCCTCACCCAGGATCTGCGCTCGGCGCTCATGATCGCCGCCACGATCCCGCTCATCCCCGTCTTCATGGCGCTCATCGGCATCGCCACCCAGCGGCAGGTCGACCGGCGCTTCGCCCAGCAGGCCCGCCTGTCGAACCACTTCGCCGATCTCGTCGCGGGCCTGCCGACCCTGCAGGTCTTCGGCCGCGCCCGCGCCCAGCTCGAGGGCCTGCGCATCACCGAGCGCGCCCACCGCACCGAGACGATGCGGACCCTGCGCCTGGCCTTCCTGTCGTCCTTCGTGCTCGAGCTGATCAGCACCCTGTCGGTCGCGCTCGTGGCCGTCTCGATGGGCATGCGCGTCGTCGACGCCCGGTTCGACCTGCGCACCTCCCTGTTCGTCCTCATCCTGACCCCCGAGGTCTACCTGCCGATCCGTCAGGTCGGCGTCCACTTCCACGACTCCGCCGACGGCACCGCCGCCGCGGCCAAGGCGTTCGAGGTCATCGAGCGGGCCGAGGCCGGACGGATCGGCGGCACCGCCCCGGCCCCCGACCCCGGGCGGGTGCCGGTGGTCCTCGACGAGCTGTCGGTCACCTACCCGGGCGCCGACCGCCCCGCCCTCGCCCCGCTCAGCTGCCGGATCGAGCCGGGCCGGGTGCTGGCCCTGGCCGGCCCCTCCGGCGGCGGCAAGTCCACCGCCCTCAGCGTCCTCATGGGCTTCCGGGCCGCCACCGGCGGCCGCGTCCTCGTCGGCGGTGTCGACCTGGCGAGCGTCGACCCCGACCAGTGGCGGGCCCGCATCGCCTACGTCTCCCAGGACCCGGCCATGCCGGGCGGGACGATCGCCGACAACGTCCGCATCGGCTTCCCGGAGGCCGACGACGCCCGGCTGCGCGACGCCCTCGACCGCGCCGGAGGGGAGGCGCTGGCCCTCGACCGCGTCGTGGCCGACGAGGGCGAGGGCCTCAGCTCCGGCGAGCGCCGCCGGGTCGCCCTGGCCCGCGCCCTGCTGCGCATCGAGCTGGGCGGGGCGCGCCTCCTCGTGCTCGACGAGCCGACGGCCGGTCTCGACCAGCCCACCGAGGCCCGCGCCCTCGAGGCCGTCCGCGCCAGCGGCGCCTCGGCCGTCATCATCTCGCACCGCCCGGCGCTGCTGGAGATGGCCGACCGGGTCGTCGAGGTCGTCCCGCCGCGGCCCGTCCCGGAGTCGGACACCGGCCCCGGCGACGGGGAGCCGGGCCCCGGCTGCCGGCACCCCATCGCCGACACCACCAACAGGGTAACGGGCGGGTCCTGCGACGAGGTGTCCGGGCGCGTGGGGGTCGTGGGAGTCGGCGGCGAGGGGCCCGCCGGGTCCGAGGACGCCTTCCTCCTGTCCGACGCCGGGCACCCGCACGCCCTGCGCCGACGGGTCCCCGAGCCCGAGGCGCAGCCCGTCCTCGCCCCGGCCCGGCGCGTCACCACCCCGGGCCGGCTCGTGCGCGCGCTGCTCGGGGTCGTCCCGGCCGGCCGCCTCCGGTTCGTCGGCTCCGTCCTGCTGGCCTTCTGCGCGGCAGGCTCGTCCGTCGGCCTCATGGGCGTGGCCGGCTGGCTGCTGTCCCGCGCCGCAGAGCACCCGCCCGTGCTCCACCTGCTCGCGGCCTCCGTGCTCGTCCGCTTCTTCGGCATCGGGCGGGGCGCCTTCCGCTACGCCGAACGCCTCCTCGGCCACGACCTGGCGCTGCGCATGGAGAGCGCCCTGCGCGAGACCGTCTTCGCCCGCCTGGCCCGCACCACGCTGCTCGGCAGCCGGCGCGGCGACCTGCTCGTGCGCGTCACCGCCGACGTGGAGGGCGTCCTCGACGTCGTCGTGCGCGTCCTCGTGCCCTTCGCCGGCGCCGGTCTCGTCATAGCGGCCTCGAGCGCGCTCATGGGGGCGCTCTCACCGGCGGACGCCGTGCTGCTGCTCGTCACGAGCGTCCTCGCCGGCTTCGCCCTGCCCCGGCTCGGCCAGCGGCTCTCCGAGCGGGCCGACCGGGCGGCGG
>ERZ772953.282-NODE-282-length-15901-cov-3.049855_pt1 | contig 15901 bp, 16 predicted proteins | sample MGYA00580685_ERZ772953 | MGnify/ENA primary metagenome ERZ772953 (study PRJEB29015, sample SAMEA2738080) | human oral metagenome | biome: human oral; feature: human-associated habitat; material: saliva | place: China | collected 2209 ...
ATCACTCGATTAGCTTCAGTTTGATTCCCAAAATATGCATAAGCTCTCCCTGAAATTTCGACTATCTGTCTGAACACTTGACGTGCATCAGTAGAAGCTTGAAAAACAGTATTCATTTCCCGTTCTACTGTCTGTTTCGCCAATTGAAGTTTTTTCTTACCATCAATTTTTTGCATACTCACTAGTGTTTCTGATTTTATCACTGTTGCACATTCTAATAATAAATCCAACATTTCTTCTAATCCAAATGAAGGAAGATGTACTGATTCATAAATGGGATAAGGTTCTGCCATAACATTAATAATTCCTTTGACCGGAAGAGATAAATCGACTAATTGACTTTGAAATTGTTCAGCTTTAGTTCCAATCGATTGCGTTAAGGCAATAATCGTCGGAAGTTGATGAGCCATTTGCAACAATGTTTCTCTAGTCTTAACAGAGAATTCATCACTAGAACCATTTAGGCAATAAATACATGCATCATAATCCAATACAGTTGGAAGTTCCTCAAATAGTGAATACTCTTCTACTTGGAATTGTGGAATACTTTCGTTTTTCTTTAAATCAAATAAAGATTGAATTAACGTTGTTTTTCCAACGCTAGATTCTCCTATGACTAACAGACGATACGTTGGCAATTTCTGCCATTGACTTTCTAATGCTGTTTGAAACATACTTGTCACTTCCACTATCTTCTCTCCCTTCCATAACGCAATTATCATACCATATTCTCCCTAAAAACTCTTGTATCTAAATGGTTAAATTTTTATTAGGATTTTTGAAATTCTAAAGAAAAAAGGCAGAAGCTAAAAAAACTTCTACCCGTTTATATCCATTTGCTACTTCAGACAAGTCATATTTTTATACGTACTCTCGTCCTTACACGCAAAAAAGGAAATGACTTTTTATAGTAGCGCAAGCACTAGAATCCACCGATTTCTATATTAAAAAGTCATTTTTTACGTTTTCTCATTGGTTAACGTCCCCAGAGAAAAGACTTTCGCAGTAGCAAAAATGGTAGAAGCTACTTTACTAGCTTCTACCATTTGGAAAAATCGAGACCTTAGGCTCAATTTTTAGCCATGAGATTCGCATCGCGAAGCTGCTGGCGTCCTCCGCTACTATAAAAATAAGCCTTTTCCGCCCTCATATTAGGCTAACGAACCCATCGGATCCCATGGTGCTAATACGATTGGTTCAGAATCAAATGCTGCTAATTGCTCTGGCGTTAAGAACTCCTTACGAACCACGATTTGATACGTAAATTCATCCATCCATTCATCTGACATCATCCAGAATCCATTGACCCCAGATTTTTCTCCCCAACTATTTTCTACTTTCCAACGAGTTGGTTTTCCATTTACTAAATCAACCCCAGTTAATACCATGGCATGTGTCATTAAACTTTCTCCATATTCTAAGCGATCCGCTTTAGAAAGTTTGAAATCTAACCCCAATAAACCTTTCAAATCATAATGATCCATTGCCATTAATCCAGTATCACGACCTGAGAATTGACCCACATCACAACCAAACCAAATCGATTCTCCTTGTTCTAATTGTTGAATTGCAAGTTTCTTGAACGTATCCATTTCTACATTTAAGTATTTTACAGGAGTTCCTCCAACAACGTTTCCTAACATTTCAACAGTATAAGAGCGATTATAAGGTTTGTCTGCTGTTGGTGCATTAATAATTGATACATATTGATCTAAATCTAACCCTACAAACTGTTTATAAAATGCTTGTGGTGTTAAATTTTCATAGTGATGATATTCTTTATCTTTATCACGATAAGAAAAATCAAACACTTCTGGTGGAGTTCCCAAACTGATAGCTAGTAAATCATAGACTTCCTTCATCAATTGTTTACGAACTTCCAAGATTTTTTCTTCAGTAGCTCCCCCTGCTACTAAATCTCTTAAAATCTTCGCATCTTCACGAAGTTTTTTGTTTAAGTATTTATTCAACTCTCCTGAAGCTGAACTACTAAAACTTTCTGGCATTACTGCCTTTGGTACGACACCATACTTATTAAAGATGGAAACAATCATATCCCATTGTCCACCATCTTGTTGTGGTGTTTGAAGTAAGAAGGCAACATTACGACTAGTAATCGGTTCATGAGCCGTTTTTAAAATATTCTCATGGAAGAAATTCGCCTTCTCATATTTATCCCAGAAAAAAGTATAGCTTTGAGAAAGTTCAAATTCCTCTAGCTTAAACTCATTAAAGATTTTATGACGGAACGTGTTTAGTGCAGCAAACATCCAACATCTCCCAGATTGTTTTTGGTTTGCCACCTTTCCATGTTCCAAATCAATGGAATAAACGGGTGGGTTTTTCACGATTGCTTCTACATTTTGGCTAGAAGCGTGAATCCCATTTTTCACAGTTGCATGTTGTGCAACTTTCTTTTGTCCGTCAGATTGAAATTTTTGACGGAACTCATCAGTCATGTCTTTTGTTAAAAACATATACTCATCTCCTTTTCCTTTTGTATTCTACATCATACTCCTCTTGTACATTTTTTTTCAAGTAAAAAGAGAAAATTTTGAAATTATTTAAAAATTATGGATAAAAAACTAATGGTTTAAGAAAAATTTCTGATGTTACGAGGTCAGTTTCTAAGCAATTAAAAAACACTGTAGAAATCTCTACAGTGCCTTTGTTCTTAAAAGTTTACTAATCTTTGTGCTTGATCTAATTCAAAAGCTCTTACTGCACGAGGTAAGAAACGACGAATCTCATCTTCGTTATATCCTACTTGGAATCTCTTTTCATCCAACATAATTGGACGACGTAATAAGCCTGGGTTTTCTTGAATTAAAACAAATAATTGATTCAAAGGAACTTCATCTAAATCTAAGTTTAATTCTTGGAATGCCTTTGAACGTGTTGAAATAATCTCTTCAGTACCATCTTCCGTCATGCGTAAAATGTTTTTAATTTCGTCAATTGTCAATGGTTCAGAGAAAATATTTCTTTCAGTATATGCGATAGTGTGTTCTTCTAACCATGCACGTGCTTTACGGCATGAAGTACAACTTGGTGATGTATATAATGTAACCATAAATCGCTCCTTCTCGATGAGCTAGTTTAGATGGGCTCATCACGTTTTATATTATATATTATTTTGAGAATAAAATCTATACATTTTTCGTAAAAATTTAATTTTTTCACAAATTATTTTTTTAAGATTCTCTAAACCTATTTCATTAAAATACGATTATTTCAAGGCTTAATCTTTTCTTAAGATTTGTCAAGCAATATCCTTTTTCACATTTCAGTGTTATTCCGACAAGATGCTCTTTTCTTAACTTATTTGCAACCATTTTTCAGAAAATTTTTCACCACTAATTCTATAAACCTTATCAAAACAACCTATCTTTTGATTCCTTCATTTTCTAATCACACTCTTCTACTAATGCTCTAAGATGAACTAATAGAGTAGACAATACTTTTACCGCTTGCTCTTGCTTATCAGAGCTGTAAAGATCTTGAAAATAAGCTTGAATATTCTCTTCAAAATCTTTTGGTAAATGGGCGCATCGTTCTTTAGCATACTGTAACATACGTTTTTCACCCGGATGAAGTTGTTCATTAAGTGCAAACAATAAATCAAAATAAGACGCAAAAAATTCACTACTTCGATGATTCATACTTAATAAATCTTGACGTTTAATAGCTTTTTGAATTTGTTTAGAAAAAGCTGGCATCCCTTGTTCTAGCAATAATAGTTGTTTACTGATGATATTTCTTTTTAACGCTGATGGATAAGGCAAATGATATTTACTCTTTAACTGAGCATAGTGCCCGTCTTTGTCGTAAAGAATTTTACTGTTCATTACATTATACTACATACATGTTGTATAAGAATTTTGAGCTTGATGATTAAGAATCACATTTTCTAACTCTTTATCAAAACTATCTAATGAACGATAAATCAATTCAATCTCTATCCCATTCTTTAAAACACAATCATCCTCTAATTCCCAAAATTGATTTCCAATTTCCATATAGGAACAGTACTTACTCAGAATTTCTTTTCTAATCTCTTCGGCTATAGGTGCTGTCAAATAGACATAGACATCATAATCAGAATCTTTATCATAATTTTCTCCAGCTCGTGATCCTCCCAGAACAATCGCTTCTACTTGCTCTAATTTTTCCAATTCTTTAAAAAGATTTTGCGGCATTGTTGAATATCTCCTTATATTTTTATCTAATTTTGAAAACTAAGCATATAATAACAGATTTACTGCAAAGATAACTACATTTCCTTATTATGAGCCTCCACAAAAACATATTTTTTTGTGTAAATTTTCCAAAAATACGGTATAATAAGACTAATTCATTGAATTTTAAAGGAGAATACAAATGACTAAAAAGAAAATTTTCTCTGGAGTACAACCTTCAGCTATTCCAACCATTGGAAACTACATTGGTGCGATGAAAAACTTCGTTGCCTTACAAGACGAATATGACTGCACATACTGTATCGTTAACCAACATGCGATTACAGTTCCCCAAGATCCTAAAAAATTAAAAGAACAAACTCGTTCACTAGCTGCGTTATACTTAGCCATTGGACTAGATCCTGAAAAATCTACAATTTTCGTTCAATCTGAAGTTCCAGCACATGCTCAAGCTGCATGGATTGTTCAATGTAATGTCGGCGTTGGTGAATTAGAACGTATGACACAATACAAAGATAAATCTCAAAAACAACAATCTGTTTCTGCTGGTTTATTAACATACCCTCCTCTAATGGTAGCCGATATCGTTTTATATAACGCTGAAGTGGTTCCTGTTGGAGAAGACCAAAAACAACATATGGAATTAACACGTGACTTCGTAGCTCGTTTTAACAGCCGTTATGGAAATGGGAATGAATTATTAAAAATGCCAGAACCATTTATTCCAAAAGCTGGCGCACGTGTTATGAGCTTACAAACACCAACGAAAAAAATGAGTAAATCAGATGCTAATGTGAAAGAATACATTAGTATGTTAGATGAACCAGCAATGATTCGTAAAAAAATCAAGAGTGCTGTAACAGATTCAAGTGGTGTCATTGAATACAACCCAACTGAAAAACCAGGAATTTCGAACCTTTTAACAATCTTTAGCGCATTTTCAAACCGTAGCATTGAAGATTTAGTTGAAACTTATAAAGATTCAGGATATGGAGCATTCAAAACTGATTTAGCAGAAGCGATTGTAGCGGTGATGGAACCAATCCAAGAACGTTACTATGAATTATTAAACTCTAAACAATTAGATGAGATTTTAGATGAAGGAGCTAAAAAAGCAAACGCTGTTGCTTCTAAAACTCTTCGTAAAATGGAAAAAGCTGTCGGCTTTACAAGATAATCATTCAAAACCAAAAATCCTGTCGGTAACATTACTGACAGGATTTTTATTTCGTTACATTTTATTATACTTTTTGAATCCAACCTTCTGGAGCTTCAACATCTCCATATTGAATTCCTACTAATTCGTCATATAAACGACGAGTAACTGGTCCTACTTCTGTTTCTGAATAGAATACATGGAAGTCCTCTCCATTTTGAATTCCAGCAATTGGTGAAATAACCGCTGCTGTACCACATGCTCCAGCTTCTGTAAATTCATCTAATTTATCAATGAATACATCAGCTTCTTTCACAACCATTCCTAAACGATGTTCTGCTAACCATAATAATGAGTATTTTGTAATACTTGGTAAAATTGATGGAGAGTATGGAGTGATGAATTGATTATCTTTCGTAATTCCAAAGAAATTCGCAGCACCAACTTCCTCAATCTTAGTATGAGTCAATGGATCTAAATAAATACAGTCACTAAATTGACGTTTTTTAGCTTCTTTACCAGGTAATAAGCTAGCAGCATAGTTTCCTCCAACTTTAGCAGCACCTGTCCCTACAGGAGCAGCACGGTCATATTCACTCACTACGAAGCTAGTTGGTGTTAAGCCACCCTTGAAATAAGCTCCTACTGGCATTACGAAGACAGTAAAAATATATTCTGGCGCTGGGCTTACTCCAATAGTATCGCCTACCCCAATCATTAATGGACGAATATATAAACTTCCTCCTGTTCCATATGGTGGAATCCAATGTTCATTTGCACGAACGACTTCCTTAATCGCTTCAACAAAACGTTCTTGAGGAAATTCTGGCATTAATAAACGAGTACAAGAACGTGCAAAACGTGCCGCATTTTGATCAGGACGGAACAAGTTGATGCTACCATCTTTACAACGATAAGCTTTTAACCCTTCAAAAGCTTGTTGCCCATAATGGATTGCTGTTGACGCTTCACTAATATGAAGTACATTATCTTCTACTAAAGCGCCGTTATCCCACTGACCATCTTTATAATAACTAATATAACGATAGTCTGTTTTAATATAACTAAATCCTAAATTTTTCCAATCTAAATCTACTGTTTTTGTCATAACAACACTTCCCTATAAATTATTTTACTGGCTTATAATCTCCGGTTACTTGATCCATCTCTTCTAAAACTTTCGTTGATTGTGTATATCGGAAATATCCAAAACTACTTGATCCACTTTGTTCTTGATGACGAATATGAATATCAATCGAATCTTTCGTCTGAGCTTGGACTAATATCGTATAATGTTTATCCAGTAAGACTTGTTTCTTCGTTTCAATCTCTTTAATCGCTTCTTTTGCTAATGCATTGAGTTCGGTAGTAGTGCTTCCTTCTTTAGTTGTGGAAACCGTTGTCGTTGTTTCTTCAACTTTAGATGTCACAGCTGATTCACCATTTTTCGAAACATTGACCATATCAGCTTGGTTAAAAGTTTCTGTACGCCCAGCACAGCCCATAAATCCAATGGCTAATACACTGACTACTAATTTCCATGAATGTCTCATGGTATCCTTCCTTTCCACTTGCTTAGTTTCATAACTTTTCAAAAAAATGATAACGTGAAAACAATTATTAAATTATTTTCAATTTTACAATTTTTCCAGTTATTGTCAAGATGAATTGTATAAAAAAGAGTAGGAAAAATCAAATACTTCTTTTGATTTTCAGCCTACTCCTAATAGAATGTCTAGTTTCCTGTTGTTTGCGATTGTTCTGTTACATTTGGTGTATTATCAGAAAAATCTTTCAAAGCATTTTTCAATGTATCATCTGTAATTTTTACATCTGCTTCTTTCACTAATGAAGAAACTACTGAATGAATTGTAGCTGTATCTTTTAATTTTTCTGCTAATAATTCATCTTCTAATGTAGAACGTAAATCATTTAATGAACCTTTTTCTGGTTTTTCTACTAATTTAATAATATGATAACCATATTGAGTTAACACTGGTTCTTCTGTAATTTCTCCTACTTTTAGACCGTAAGCTGCATCAGCAAATTCTTTTACCATGTCAGAACGTTTAAATGGTCCAATTTTTCCACCATTTTCAGCAGAACTTTTATCTGTTGAATTTTCTTTTGCTAATGTATCAAAATCAGCACCATCTTTTAATTGTTTAATGATATCTTCAGCTTTTTTCTTTGCTTCTGCTTTTTCGTCATCAGAAGCATTTTGAGCGACACCAATTAAAATATGTTGCGCTGTTGCTTTTGGTTCCCATGAATCATAGTATTTTTGAACTTCTTCATCACTAAATTTATTAGCTTTCTTAACAGCTGCTGTAATTAATTTGTTTAAGTAAACTGTATCACGGTAAGCATCTACTGAAGTGAATCCACTACGAGCTAATACAGCTTTTAAAGCATCTTCTCCACCATATTGAGTTACTTGATTAGCAACTTCTTTTTTTACTTCTTCTTCTATAGCTTTTTTATCTTTTGCATCATTTTCTAAAACTTTTTGTAACACTAATCGTTGTAATGTTTGTTCTCCTGATGTTGTTTTTAATGCTTTATAAAACTCTTCCTGGGTAACATTACCTGCTTTTGAAGTCGCCACAGCTGATTGATTATTTGAACATGCTGCTAACGCTAAAGTTGATGCTACAGCTAACATCCCCATCATTGTTTTTTTCATTCTTTCCACTCCTGTCATACTACTAAATATTGCATTTCCCACAATATACCATATTTTCAACTTATTTCCTAGCTTTTGAAAAAAAGACAATAGTTTTTTCTAATTTTTTTCATAATTTCCTATTCTTACTATTTTTTCCATAAACGAAAAAAGACTGGATTTTCATCCAATCTTCTTTATGAATTCTTATTTTAAAATACGAATCGTAATTGTACGACGACCAAAATTATAAGTTTGCGCTACTGTTGGGAAGTGAACATCAATTTTATTTCCAACAATTGCTCCGCCAGTATCGGCTGCACGGAATACACCGTATCCTGGAATTTCAACCATAGTTCCTAAAGGAATTACTCGAGGATCTACTGCAATTACCATTGGGTCATTCACTAAGTTTGTCCCATCTGCTGTGTAATTTGATAATCCTGGCTCTGCGTATGAATACGCTGTTGCTTCAACCGTTAATGTGTAACCTTCTGTTGATGAAGCTGTAGTAGTTTCTTCTTGTGAAGTGACTGTTTGCGGAGTTGGCTCTACTGCTTTCACTTCTACAACTTCTGTATTATCTTCTACTTTGTAAGTATGCTCTTCTTCTTCCGTTTTCACGACTACTTCTTGTTTATCTGCAGAAAACTTAATCATTGTTCCTGCATAAATTAAGTTAGCGTTTTGAATATCATTAACACGAATTAAAGCATCTAATGATACATCCATCGCTTCAGCAATAACAGATAATGTATCACCATATTTTACTGTGTACTCTTGTACTCCTTCTTCATTATGAACAATTTCATCTTTTACTTCGTCTGTAGTACGTGCAACCCATTCATCAGCCTTAGCTGTTGAAGTTGTCATTCCTGAAATTCCTAGAAAAGCTACTGCGATTGTTGCCAACACCGTCTTCTTTAATGTAAATTTCATAAAAATCCTTTCCGACTCTCTACTAAAAATTTTCGGTTCGAGAATCTACCGCTTAAAATTTCCAAATGCGGTTTTATTTGATGTAACTACTGTAACATGAAAAAATAGCAAAATGTTGATTTCACGCGATTTGTTAAGGCTCTTTAAATAAATTGACTTTTTTTGATATTTAGATTACAAAAAAACAATGCGAACATATGTTTTTCGTTACATTTGTCATCTCTTTGTAACATTACCTTAAATTTCTCTTTAACTTTTGTTCGTGTAAAATTGAAATGTTACAACTTTGAAAGCGGTTTATCTTCTTTGAAGTTTAATTTCTTCATAGAAAACAACAAAAAATTACCCTCATCTCTACTTAAAAGAGGAGGGTAAATGAATTTATTTTACTGATTTTTTGCATCATATAAAATGAAAGACTTCCCATAGTAGTAATAGTATCCATAAAACTTGCATTATCAAAGTTTTTTACATCCTCTTGTTACTATTCAAGGAAAGTTAATTCTTAACGTACTCTCATTACTACCATTCAAAAAACGAAAGACTTCCCATAGTAGCATTAGTAATATCAGCCACGGTTGGCTGATATTACGGGAAAATTCGAGACCTTAGGCTCGAATTTTAGCAATGAAACTCGCTTTTGCGAGGTTGCTTGCGTCCTCTGCTATTATAGAAAAGTCTTTTCGCAATCTTATTACGCTTGTTGACTAACAATATAGTTCACAGCATCTCCAATTGTAACAATTTGTTCCGCATCTTCATCAGAAATCTGAATTCCGAATGCATCTTCTAATTCCATGACTAATTCAACAACATCTAATGAATCAGCACCTAAGTCTTCTTGGAATGTTGTATCTTTTGTAATTTTTAATACATCGACACTAAAACGTTCCGAAATTAATTGAATTACCTTGTCTAATACTTCTTGCTCTGACATTTGTAGTCCTCCTTGTCTAAGCGATTTCTCCCTACACTCCTAATGGATATACTCTTATTTTACTCAAATTTGGCTTTATTGTCTATCATTTCTTTTGAAAGCACTTTATTTTATATAGTACTATGATAAACTATTTTTCCAAATTTCAGCTTGTTCTTTTGTAGTTAGTACAAAATGTCCTGGAGTAATTTCAAACATTTCTTCTGGTTCATTTTGAACGGTTGGCTGATAAATCACTCTTTTACGATTTCTTTCATATTGAGGATCTGGTAAAGGAATTGCTGATAATAGACTCTTCGTATACGGATGGAATGGTTGATGATAAACAGCATCAGCAGTTCCTAATTCTACGATTTTCCCTTGATACATCACTGCAATACGATCACTAATATATTTTACCATGGATAAATCATGCGCAATAAATAAATACGTTAATTGTTGCTCTTTTTGCAATTGTTTTAATAAATTAACGATTTGTGCTTGAATCGATACATCTAATGCTGAAATTGGCTCATCACAGACAATAAAACGAGGATTTACTGCTAGAGCTCTTGCAATCCCGATTCTTTGACGTTGACCACCAGAAAACTCATGTGGGTAACGATTGGCATGTTCTGGATTCAATCCTACCATTTTCAACAACTCGTTTACTTTTGCATCTCTTTCTGCACGAGTTTTAACGATACCGTGGATATCCATTCCTTCAGCAATAATATCTCTAACTTTCATTCTTCCATTTAAAGAAGCATATGGATCTTGGAAAATCATTTGTGCCTGTTTTCTAAAATCTTTCAAGTCTTTTGTTTTTGTTGGAATTTCTTTTCCATCAAATAAAATTTGTCCATCTGTTGCATCATTCAATCGCAAAATCGAACGACCTGTCGTAGACTTTCCTGAACCGGATTCTCCAACAAGACCGAAAGTCTCGCCTTCAAAAATTTCAAAACTAATATCATCGACTGCTTTTACAACTTGTTTCGAAGAAGAACCAAAGTAACACTTTAAGCCTTTAACTTCGACTAATTTACGTTTACTCATTTGTCACTCTCCTACTTTCAAATTGTGCCCAGCGTTTTTGAATTTCTTCCGGTGGCTCTACTTTTGGAGCACGTTCATCTAATAACCATGTTGCTGCAGCATGTGTATTCGATACAGCAAACATTGGTGGCATTTCTTCAAAATCAATATCTAATGCATAGTCGCTTCTTAAGGCAAATGCATCTCCTTTTGGAGGATTTAATAAATCCGGTGGTGTTCCAGGAATCGTATATAAGGAGCCCTCCTCGTCTAAAGAAGGCATCGAGCATAACAATCCCCAAGTATATGGATGTTGTGGATTATAGAAAATTTCATCGACTAGTCCATATTCTACAATCTTCCCAGCATACATCACAGCCACTCTATCCGCAACATTCGCTACAACCCCTAAATCATGCGTAATAAAAATGATAGAAGTGCCATGTTTTTCTTGAATTTCTTTTAATAATTCTAAAATTTGTGCTTGAATCGTTACATCCAATGCAGTCGTTGGTTCGTCCGCAATTAAAATATCTGGATTACATGCTAATGCAATCGCAATAACGATTCTTTGTCTTTGTCCACCAGAAAATTGATGCGGATAATCATTCACTCTTTTTTCCGCATTTGGAATTCCGACTTGTTCTAATAATTGAACAGCTTGTTGCAAGGCTTCTTTTTTCGATAATTTTAAATGCTTGATCATCGATTCCGCCACTTGCATACCAACTTTCATCGTTGGATCTAATGACGTCATTGGGTCTTGGAAAATCATCGCAATTTTCTTCCCACGAATTTGTTGCATTTCAGATTCTGATTTTTCTAAAATATTTTCTTGTTCGAAAATAATTTCTCCATTTTCAACTAAAGCATTGGCAGATAATAATTGCATAATGGATCTAGTCGTAACAGATTTACCTGAACCAGACTCACCAACAATCGCTAAAGTTTCTCCTTTTTTCAAGTCAAAATCTATCCCTCGAACCGCTTGAACTTTTCCATCAAATGTTTGAAAGGATACTTGTAAATTTTTTACACTTAAAATTGTTTCACTCATACATTTCTCCTATTCTTTCATTTTTGGATCAAAGGCATCTCTTAATCCATCTGCTAATAAATTAAAACTAATCATTAAAATACATAATACAATCGCTGGGAACCACATTAAGTGTGGTAAAAATCTAAATGTTTTATAGCCATCATTAATGAGCGAACCTAATGAAGCATTTGGTACTGGAACCCCAATTCCTAAGAAACTTAAAAATGCTTCAAAGAAAATTGCTGAAGGAATTGAAAACATCGTTTGAATAATAATAATTCCAGCAATATTTGGTAAAAGGTGTTTCAATGCAATTTCCCAAAAACTTTGTCCTAATGATTTAGACGCTAGGACATATTCTAAATTTTTTAATTTTAATGTTTGCGCACGAACAACACGGGCCATTGTTAACCAACTTGTAACCCCAATGGCTAAAATAATCGTACCGACACCTGGTTGTAAAAATAACAACATTAACACTAAGATAACTAAGTTTGGAATAGCCGTCATAATTTCTAAAATACGTTGCATCACTGTGTCTACACGACCACCAAACCAACCAGAAATCAACCCATATAATACCCCTACTGTTAAATCAAACATTGCTGCAGCAAAGGCAATTAATAATGATAATCTTGTTCCATATAAAATTCGAGATAATAAATCTCTTCCTAAACCATCTGTTCCTAAATAGTAATAAGTCCCTTCAGGAACTCCTGCTTGAGCATATGCATCTACTCCCGCTCTCATCCCTTTAAAAATACCAGGAATTTTAGCTGGTAAATTCGCAAATTGAACATTTTGTTCCAATGGATCATGCGGACTAATAAAAGGGGCTAATAAAGCAAGAATGATAAAGAGAACTACAATTCCTAACGATACAACTGCTCCCTTATTTTTTTTCAATCGTCTCCATGCATCTTGTAAAAAACTTTGAGGAGGAAGTGAAATATTTTCCACTTGTTCAAAAGATGATGCTACACGTTTAAATGCTACTTTTTCTGTCATTATGAAGCTTCTCCTCCTTGTGTTAAACGAATTCTAGGATCAATAAATCCATATAGTAAATCCACAATTAAAATGGTCACAACAAGTAAAAATGAATACATCATTGTCACACCCATAATCGTTGGATAATCATTTGTTAAAATGGATTTAACAAATTGCTCCCCAATACCAGGAATGGCAAAAATATTTTCAATGACCATTGAACCTGTCATTAAACCAACTAACATTGGACCAGCAATAGTCACTAAAGGAATCAACGCATTACGTACCCCATGTTTCATGACCACTTCCATACGGCTCAAACCTTTTGCACGTGCTAATTCCATATAATCAGACTGTAACACTTCAACCATTTCCGTACGAATAAAACGAGCAGAATCTGCTACTGGAGAGATGGATAATGCTAAAGTCGGTAAAATCGAAGAAATAAAACCTTGATTCCATAATGCAATTGGTAAAATCGGAAAAATAACGCCGAATACTAATTGTAAAACAACTGCGAATACAAAACTTGGCACTGAACGACCAATAATCGCAAAGAAAGTTGCTCCAGTATCCACAATTGTATTTTGTTTCATCGCTGCCACTAATCCAAGCAATGTTCCCATTCCCATACCGAAAATCAATGCTTGTAAACCAATTTGAAACGATGGCCCTACCCGGCTAGATAATAAATTTAAGACCGTTGAATTATATTGGAAAGACATTCCTAAATCTAATCGAACTAAACCACCTAGATAAATGAAATATTGCATCCAAACTGGTTTATCCAACCCATATTTTGCATTCATAATTTGTAATTGAGCATCTGTTAAATTTTCTTCATTCGCATATGGCGAACCCGGTAATAATTTCATTAAGAAAAACGTGATTGTCGCAATTAAAAACAATGTAACAATCATGTAGAAAATCCGTTTTAAAATATATTTCGTATATTGATTCATGTACTTCCTCCTGAAAATACTCTTCACTTTTTAATAAAGAATGTTTTAACTATCATACTATTTTTAGCTTTTATAATTCAATTATTTTGTTTGAAAAAGTTTGAAAATGTAGTGTTCACAACAAAAAAAGACACATAAAGTGTCCTTTTCAATAAATATATTTTCATTCCATTTAAATTTTTTCAGTTACTTTTAACTTTCCATCTTCCAACACATAAATCTTGTGATAGTCCTCTGGATGTTTCGGTATACGGTGAGAAATTTCAATGAAACTAATTTGTCTGTCTTTTAATAGTTCTCGAATAAAAGTAGTGGTTTCTTCATCAACTGCAGAAGAAAATTCGTCTATTAATAACATTTCATAAGAACGAAGTAGTAATCGTGCTAAGCATAATCGAGCTTTTTCTCCTCCTGATAAATTGTCAACTAAATTTACAGTTTCATCCATTAAATCATATCGTTCCAGTAAATAAGACAAATGCACTTCTTTTAAAACATTCTCCATCTGTTCTACAGAATACTCTTCACCAAGGGTTAGATTAAATGCTAATGAATTCATGAAAATTGTAGATTCTTGCATAAAATAACCAATCTTAGCTTTTTGAAACGCATTATTCGTATCAGATACCTCGACTCCTGCAAAGCTTATTTGCCCAGCTTGTGGATGGATATCTCCATAAATACAATCTAATAAAGTTGTTTTCCCACTTCCTGAAGGCCCCATTAATAAAATCCGTTCTCCTTTATTCATCATAAAGTGTAACTCCTGCAAAATCGTATGTTCTTTTAATGTCAAATGAATATTCGTTAATTGAATAGGAAAAACTTCTGTGACAAGTACTTCTTCCTTCATCGGTTCAAATTCTAAATATTTATTCATTCGCTGAACCATTGGAATCGTTGTATTCATTTTTTGATAAAAATCCATCGCATTTAATAATGGACTAATAATACGATCACTTGCTAAATAAATTGCCATTACAACAGATAATTTCAAATCACCCTGAATAGAAAAATAAACTCCAATTGCTAAAGGAAGAAAAGAACTAATTCCGGATACTAAATTCGCTAATATTTTTGAAAGAAAACGTAAATGATTCATTTGATAATAATCTTCTTCAGTAGCACGAATTTTACGACCCAAATTCGAAATCGCAATCGATTCTACTCGAAAATTTTTAATCACACGCTTATAATCAATGAACTCATGTTGCCTTGCAATATATTGTTGATTATTCTGCGACCACTCTTGTGCCTTCACTTTAATCTTCTTCGTAAACAAATGCGGAATGAGCAAAGGTAAAATCGCAAATGCTAAGAAAATAATTGTCATTTTCAAATCTAAAATAGTGATATAAATAAAGGTAACAAACGAAAAAGTCAGACAATAGACAAAACTAATAAACGAAACAATTCCTTGTTGCTGAATCACATTCCATTCCGTTAATAAAATGGATTCCACTTCACTTTGTTCAAAGTCACCTGCATAATAATTCGTAATCAGTTTTTCTTTCGTTTGAATCGACAATAATTTTAATAGTCGTTGTTGAAATTCATCCCAAATAAACACTCCAAAACGAACAAAACCATACCCTAATATCCCAACAATCGAAATAAGTACTAAATTCGAAACATTTTTAGAAGTTCCCACTTCGATTAAATTGGAAATAAAATAAGGAATTACAATTCCATCCAATGCCGTAATACCCATCCCAATAACAATGAGCAAAAGAATTTTCTTTGGAATCGATTGGAATAATTTTAATAAACTCAGCATATTTCATTTCTCCTTTTTTTAAGTATTATTGTTCACTATATCGCAAAGTAGTGTTTTAGTAAATAGTATTCTAAAAAAATATAACTTTTCATAGAAAAAGGAGTAATAGAATTCACTTGAACTTCTATTACTCCTGCCGTCCTTTCTGCTACTATAGACAAAGTCATTTACGTTTTACGTACTCTAAATCAAACCGTTATTCCCTTCCATCAAACAAGTA
>ERZ772953.287-NODE-287-length-15785-cov-6.169994_pt1 | contig 15785 bp, 17 predicted proteins | sample MGYA00580685_ERZ772953 | MGnify/ENA primary metagenome ERZ772953 (study PRJEB29015, sample SAMEA2738080) | human oral metagenome | biome: human oral; feature: human-associated habitat; material: saliva | place: China | collected 2209 ...
AGGAGACAAAAGAGGACAAGTCCTTCTATCCAGATGCAGATACTATGAAACACCTCGAAGTTTATGAGAAGTTTGATCATAAATGGACAGGAATCTACAGCGACCTCTTCCTACAATTTAAGATGTATCGGAAGTAGAAGATTATCTGCTATCGGAAATAATTTCAATCAGACAAAAAAATAAAACCTAGCCATAGAAAATTAACCATTTTATGGCTAGGTTATTTATTAAAATAGATTATGAATTAGTAGAAAAATATACTTAACTATGCTATAATTTCGATAGAGTTAAAGGCATTTTAATTTATGATTGAGGTAATAGCTATGATTAAAAAAGCTATTTTTAGAGGAATGATTCCTTTTGTCATTATGACCAGTTTGGCAATTTTTATGAGACTTCAAGGGACTGATATTTTTCAGGTTAAAAGTACATTTTTGGTTGGCATTATTGCTACCTCGATAGCATCAGCCTCGGTAATTTATGAAATTGAAAAATGGTCGCTATTTAAACAATCTATTATACATTTTATCATTATGCTTTTTACTGTTCTTCCCTGTCTTCTATTTAGTGGATGGTATAAGTTGATCTCAATTTTGGATTATCTCATTGTTTTAGGTCAATTCTTATTGGTTGGATGTTTCTTGTGGTCTATCGCCTATATAATATTTGGTAAACTGTTAAAAAAATGAGTTTTACTTCATGGTTATTAAGCTTGACGAACCTCTTCAAAAACGGTATAATACTAGAGTTGAGAATTGATTTTCTCTCCATCTTAGTTCAGAGAATTGGCGGTGCTGCGAGCCATCTAAGATAGAAAATCATGCTACTCGATTGTAACAATTGCATAAGAATCAAGAATGACAAGTTCATTGAATGAAGGTGGTACCGCGGTTTTTCGCCCTTCGTGATATGGATTTGTCTTTTATTTTTGGAGGTGTTTATGAGAACATTTCTTGTCAAACAAAAATTTCGCCTAGGTGGTGAACGTTTTGATATCAAGGATGATAGGGGAGAAATCGCCTATCAGGTAGAGGGTTCTTTTTTTAAGATTCCCAAAACCTTTACTATCTATGATGCTGATAACCAAAAGGTCAGTGAGATTCGAAAAGAAGTCTTAACCTTCTTGCCTCGTTTTGAAATTCAACTGAGTAACGGAGATAGCTTTTACATCCGCAAGAAATTTACTTTCTTTAGAGATAAGTATGAATTTGATAATCTTGGTCTTCGTATCGAAGGGAATATCTGGGATTTAAATTTTAAACTTCTGGATGACCGTGACCAAGTGATAGCTGAGATAAGGAAAGAACTTTTCCATTTAACCTCTACCTATACCGTAACCGTCTATGAAGACTCTTATGCAGACCTAGTTATTTCTCTCTGCGTCGCTATCGACTATGTAGAGATGCTAGAAAGCCAATCAGATTAAAAAAGGAGATTTTTATGAAACAATTATCTAGTGCACAAGTCCGTCAAATGTGGCTTGATTTCTGGGCAAGCAAAGGCCACTCTGTAGAACCATCTGTTAGCTTGGTTCCTGTCAACGATCCAACCCTTTTGTGGATCAACTCAGGGGTAGCTACCCTCAAGAAATACTTTGACGGAACTATTATTCCTGAGAACCCACGTATTACCAATGCTCAAAAGGCAATCCGTACCAACGACATTGAAAACGTAGGGAAGACTGCCCGTCACCATACCATGTTTGAAATGTTGGGGAACTTCTCTATCGGGGATTACTTCCGTGACGAAGCCATTACTTGGGCTTATGAACTTTTGACAAGTCCGGAATGGTTTGACTTCCCAGCTGAAAAACTATACATGACCTACTACCCAGCTGATACAGATTCTTACAACCGCTGGATTGAAATCGGGGTGGACCCAAGTCACTTGATTCCAATCGAGGACAACTTCTGGGAAATCGGTGCTGGACCTTCTGGACCAGATACAGAAATCTTCTTTGACCGTGGGGAAGCTTTTGACCCAGAAAATATCGGTATTCGCCTTCTTGCAGAAGATATCGAAAACGACCGTTATATCGAAATCTGGAACATCGTTTTGTCACAATTTAACGCAGACCCTGCTGTTCCTCGTAGCGAATACAAGGAATTGCCACACAAGAACATTGATACGGGCGCTGGTTTGGAGCGTTTGGTGGCGGTTATCCAAGGGGCTAAGACAAACTTTGAAACAGACCTCTTCATGCCGATTATTCGTGAAGTGGAGAAATTGTCTGGTAAGGTCTATGATCAAGATGGTGACAACATGAGCTTCAAGGTCATCGCAGACCACATCCGTTCATTGTCATTTGCCATCGGTGATGGTGCCCTTCCAGGAAATGAAGGTCGTGGTTATGTCCTTCGCCGTCTTCTCCGTCGTGCTTCTATGCATGGTCAAAAATTGGGTATCAATGAGCCTTTCCTTTACAAACTCGTTCCAACTGTTGGAAAAATCATGGAAAGCTACTACCCAGAAGTGCTTGAAAAACGTGACTTTATTGAAAAAATCGTTAAGAGCGAGGAAGAGTCATTTGCCCGTACCCTTCACTCAGGTCAACACTTTGCCCAAGGCATTGTAGCTGACTTGAAAGAAAAAGGTCAATCTGTCATTGCTGGTTCAGATGTATTCAAACTTTATGATACTTATGGATTCCCAGTTGAATTGACTGAAGAAATCGCTGAAGAAGCTGGTATGACTGTTGACCGTGAAGGATTTGAAGCAGCCATGAAAGAACAGCAAGAACGTGCGCGTGCGTCAGCTGTTAAGGGTGGTTCAATGGGTATGCAAAATGAAACCCTTCAAAACATTACAGTGGAAAGCCACTTTAACTATGAAGCATCTCAATTGTCTTCTAAATTGGTGGCTATCGTGGCTGACAATGCAGAAGTAGAAGCTGTATCAGAAGGAACTGCCTCTCTTATCTTTGCGGAAACGCCATTCTATGCTGAAATGGGTGGTCAGGTCGCTGACCATGGACAAATCTTGGATGAGGCTGGTTTAGTTGTGGCTACTGTCACAAATGTTCAAAAAGCTCCAAACGGACAAGCTCTTCATACAGTTGAAGTCCTTGCACCGCTTGCCTTGAACCAAGAATATACCTTGGCAATTGATAGCAATCGTCGTCACCGTGTCATGAAAAACCACACTGCAACTCACTTGCTTCATGCTGCCCTTCACAATATCCTTGGAAACCATGCGACACAAGCAGGATCTCTTAACGAAGTCGAATTCCTTCGCTTTGACTTTACCCACTTCCAAGCTGTAACTGCTGAAGAATTGCGTGCCATTGAACAGCAAGTCAATGAGAAAATCTGGGAAGCTCTTGAAGTGAAGACAGTTGAAACGGATATTGACACTGCCAAAGAAATGGGAGCTATGGCCCTCTTTGGTGAGAAATACGGCAAGGAAGTCCGTGTTGTTACTATCGGTGACTACTCTATCGAGCTTTGTGGTGGTACCCACGTTGGCAACACTTCTGAGATTGGTCTCTTCAAGATTGTCAAAGAAGAAGGGATCGGTTCAGGAACTCGCCGTATCTTGGCAGTGACTGGTAAGGAAGCCTTTGAAGCCTACCGTGAACAAGAAGACGCTCTGAAAGCTGTCGCAGCAACCTTGAAAGCACCTCAACTTAAAGAAGTACCTCACAAGGTAGAAGGACTTCAAGAACAACTTCGTCAATTGCAAAAAGAAAATGCTGAGTTGAAAGAAAAAGCCGCAGCTGCAGCCGCAGGCGACATTTTCAAGGATGTGAAGGAAGTCAACGGTCACCGTTACATTGCTAGTCAAGTATCTGTATCAGATGCTGGTGCCCTTCGTACTTTTGCGGATAACTGGAAACAAAAAGACTACTCTGATCTTCTTGTCCTCGTTGCTGCTATCGGTGACAAAGTCAATGTTCTTGTAGCAAGCAAGACAAAAGACCTTCATGCAGGAAACCTTGTCAAAGAATTAGCACCAATCGTCGATGGACGTGGTGGTGGTAAACCAGACATGGCCATGGCAGGAGGAAGCAACCAAGCTAAAATCCAAGAATTGTTGGATGCAGTAGCAGGTAAATTGTAAGAAAATAAAGATCTATCCACTGGGGTAGGTCTTTTTGTACGCGTAAAAAAGCTAAATCCGAGTGGACTTAGCTTGATTGTAATAGCTAAAAAAGAAAGTAAAATTTACTATGCTTCTGAATGCAAGTTATAGCTCGTAAGAAAAATTAAAAGGTATGACTCCTATGGAATCATACCTTGCTATCTAGTCCACTGTCTCACTTTTAATTCTAGCTCTCAGAAAGCGCAAATCATTAAAAATATAAATTAGAAGAATGATTTGACAAGAGTAAAATCCCCAATCTAGCCTATAAATATCTCTTTGAATAGTGATAGAAAACAGGGTATACATCATGAAGATAAAACTAGCTATGAAAAGTAGGAAGGATTGTAGGCTTGCTATAAAAGGATAGCCTCTCTTTTTCAAAATGGATTTGAATAAAAGAGCTAGGGCAGGCAAAATGGAAAATAAAGCAAAACAAGTTAAAAAATAGGGACCAATTAAATTTCTAAAATCTTTTCCCCAAAAGATAGAATCCTCGTTTTGAAAAATATAAATTGGATGTGACCTATCGTTTAAAAAGGGTAGGCCAAGGATGACCAGATAAAATACGATCAATAATCCGCTTTGCCAAGAAAAACCTGCTTTCCTTCTCTCTTTATTGTCTGACATGTCTATCTCCCTTCTCTAATTTTTCCTTGCTCAACCACAACAAAATCACCGTTAGTTTCATCAATAGTCTCCAATACATAGGTTCCATCAGGTAAGCTTAATTGTTCTAGTAACTGTTGGATTTGGTCTCTTAGAGAAAAATGTTCCTTGTATTTTTCTTCCGGTAAGATAATTTGAACATAGACTGCTCTGTATGATAAGGCATAATTTAAAGGCAAGTCGTACAATTCTTTAAGAATAGAATGTTTATTCCTAACGGCATCTCCCATACGATCGCTATACCAGAGCTTACCTCTAACAAACCTATCTTGGTCAGATAGAGTGCTTCTCAGCTTAACAGATACCCCTCTTAGATCTGAAGCCTGATTTAACTTTCTCGTCAGAGACTCTTCCAATTTAGTTCGCTCAGGGTTAATTTCTAAAGCTTTTTCAATAATTGGCGCATATACTCTGATAGATTCATCATAAGTCGATCCTAACTCAGATATAGGGTTATTTCGCTTCTCTACATCCATCTTGTCGTAATAAGGCACGACTAATTGTTTGAAGCGGACCGATTTTTTTAGAGGGACAGAGATGGTTTTGTCCTTAATTTTTTCAGTATAGGTATAATTGACATCTATGCCCCAAATTTTTTCAGCCCAGGAAAAGCCAGTTATCTTAATTTCTCCAAAAAAATTGCGATTGGCGTAAAAGCCTTTGAGATGAGCTTCTAGATTCCGATAGAAGCATAAAGCTGAGACCACTAGAAAACATACAAGTACCAGTACGCTTTTAGCCTTATCCGAATCAATCTTTAAAATCTTTTTCAATGGCTTCCTCCTTAATGACTTGCTTGAACTCTTCTTCCGTACGAATTATTTCTTCTTTGCCACTCTTTGTATAATTCCTATCAATGCTCCAGTAAAAAGAGCCGGCATCGGGGAAGAACATTTTTGTTAGGGTGATGCTATCGTTGAGGGGCATGTTTTCTTTTAAAACTACTATATAGCCGTATTTTTTCAATATTGAAAGTGTCAGGCTATCCTCTGGTTTGCTATTACTATCATCAGAATTACTATCTGTTAAACGTGATTGGTAATCGTTCTTTTTGTAACTAAACAAAGTGGGCCAATAGTTAGTTACATTTTTGCTGTCATCTTTATATGCCTCTGTAATAAATGATGGACTTGAAAGTACTCGATAGAGCCCTCCATATCCGAAATGAATCGCCTCTTTGGGCTGTTTTTTTGTAGCTTTTTTACTGGTTAGGTTTACATAGATTTCATCATTGTCTTTTATCTGGATTTTGACATATTCATCTTTTCCATCAGAATACATAAGATTCTCCATCTTGCCTTCTATGGTGATATAGCCCATATCTTGAACAAGTTTCAAGACATCGATGGTTTGGCCATCCCCTTGCTCCTGACCCAGTAGTTTATAATAACGAATTCGGAAGTATTCTTCCTTGTCCTTTTCTTTCAGTGTTCCTACATACTGCTTGGAATCCTGAAATGCTAGAAATTTCCGTCCGACAGCAAAATCATAGGAACTCCACCCGTCGCTCTCTTTAAAAGAAAGAGCAAACATAGGGAATTCTGGTGAGGTCTCGGCAATAGCTATATAATCAGTTAAACGCTGATTCTTTCCTTTATAGACATAATTTCGTTCTTTGACCACATAAGCAGCTTCTTTTGTGAAAAAGAAAGAACAAGCACCAGCGATCACAAAAATGACCAGTGTTGCTAAAGCATAAATCTGCCACATTTGCCAAGAGAAATTCTCTAGCTTCTTCATCCTATTCTCCTTTTAGATAGATTATGGACTATTATATCATTTTTTATAAGCTTTCTGCCATAAGCAAAAGAAAAGTATGATAAAATGGTATTATTATAGTTTTATAAGGGAAAAATATGAATCAAACACGTCTCAAAAAAATCCTGAAAATATCGAGTTTCTTTCTATTCGCTTTTGTGACATATCATGTCTACTATCAATCTCTTGTCCCTCATCTTACAGCCAGGAACGAGGAAGATGCTAGACTGAGCCAGTCCAAATATCAAATCGCCTATGGGCAAGTAAGAGATTTCCAAAAAATCGGAAATTTTGCTTTGGCCATTGATATGTTTGGTGATGTCCAGCAGAAGGAAGGCTACATTATTGCTCAGAATTATCGCATTCCTAAAACTCAGGATCCTTCTGAGGGACAAGCATTTTATGACAAAGAAAAATCTGAGTATTTTTATCAAATTGATATTTACAAAGAGGATGAAGGGATTCAGTCACTAAGAAAGATTGATGTAAGAGATATCCTTCTCAAAGAAAAGAAGAAATATAAGATCATCAGTACAGCGAAAATAGATGCTTTTGACTCACCACCCAAGGCTCCCTATTTAGAAATAGGACTGGAAGAAATTAATGGAGATGCTCGAGAGTTCTCTCTTATCATTGATTTACAGACCTTAAAAAGTCGCATTACTCGCCTTATAGGCTCTTCCTCTGAGGGAAAGATTACTAGCAGGACTAATAGAGAATTATCGGTTGTCAGAGCCAATCCTGTCTTTGCAGAGCGCTTGAAGAACATGAGCTTCGTTATTGGTAGTGATGATACTATCACAATGCGACCATATCAAGGCGGAGAACTCATCAATCTCTACCAAGAATATCCTCATATTTTTGAAATGGCTAAAAAAGGTAGTTTTACGATCTATCCACAGTTTCAATACAAAGAAGATCTAACTCAACAAGTTTCAAATTTTGCTAATCTTTTCAATTATCCAGGTGAAGCTCCCTTTTGGTCCGCTCAACAGAAACAAGATTACGAGGCAGACCGAGCTTTGAAACAGACAAAAGATTTATCGACTCCCCTTTCATATGATTTTTTCATGGAGAAAGTAAAAGAAGAAGGCAAACTTAATTCGATAGAAGGGATGATTCCTATCGGCTTTGATATCAATACTGGGGAAATAGTTACCGTTGATTTCAAAAAAGGACCTGTTTATCTCCAGAATTTCAACCTAGATGACCATATAAATAGTCTAAGTTTTATAGAGTCCAATTATTCCTATATAAGGGATGTGCGGTTTGATCAAGTTAGTATCGACACAGCCATGTCTTATAAATTAGGTACAAAATCTGTAAGTGATTACAGTAGGATGATTGAGGATTCTAAAATCAATAAACCGAAAGAGACACGCTATATCACTTGGCTTCAATATAAAACAAACAACAATGTACATGAATCCGATATGAATATCGTTAAGGGAATTGTGGATCAAGGAATCTTGTACAGAATCTTCTCCATATTTAGTCTTGAAGAGGGGCAAATGACAGTGAATCAGACTGGGACTAACAGCAATCTTGCAGTAGGGAAGACCAAAATATTAGTACAAAATGGTCATCAACTTCTTGCTTCATTACAGTTTGAGACAAATGATGTGCCTAGCTTGAATCACGATGAAATGGTCAAGTCTGGTCGGGTTATATATGTCCTTATCGATGGGCAGCTTCGTCAAGTAAAAGTTCCGGAGGAAAAGTAGGTGCAGAAGATAGTGATAAATATAAAAAAATGCTTTCAAAATAAAATTTTTTTGAATGTTGCTGGCTATTCCTTGGCTTTTACACTTGGTTTATTTTTAGCTTTTTATGTCTCTGAGAGGGGAAAAATGACCATTCAGTCTGAGCAAAGACAGGCTAAAAAATCCCAAGAAAAGAAAGCTACAAGAGCGAAAGATGAGGCTGTTCAGATAGAAAAACTTGAAGACAAGATCTATCTGGTGAAAAATCCTAACTCTGCTATCTTGTCTGATAAGTATATCTTACAGCAAGAAATGAATTACTCTGATCAATCCTTTCACTTTGACAGTTATCAGGCGTTTACTAAGGACAATAAACATAAGAACCATGTAAAAATTAAGCTATTTAATCAAGTTGAAGCGTTGTATAAAGATTACGATTTAGTCCAATTGGCTCAAAGCCTGCATAGTCAAGCCATACCAGGGAAGGTTAGCCATCAGCTATATCAAGATCCTCAGGATGGGCAATATTATTTTGCTTTTGAAGTCTATCTACCGGGTGGTAAGCAAGAAAATGACTACTCGAACGCTCATGAGGAGAATCCTATCTATACTCTCTATACCAATATTGAAAACGGGCAGACCTTTTATCTAAAAGATTATTTTAAGCCCCTGAGTATCCGTGACAAGTATCCTGTCTATGGCGCTAGTAATCTGGATGATAAACTAGAGAAGTACGGCTTGGTTTTACTCAACAGTCCACATAACTTTACCCTCATTCAAGGGGAAGAAACTTTACAGATCAAAAAGTTGAAGCTAAGCCAGCAATTTCCAAATATAGAGGAAAAACTTGCTAGCGGCTGGAGTTTGGTTGTAACTGGAGAAGATTCTTATGAAACGAGTATCAGACTTCTAGCGTCTGAAGGAGAAACCGATCTCTATACAAACGTCAAACTAGATCGTTCTTATTCATCTGATGACCAAGATCATCTCTTAAAGTCTTATCATGATTTCCTTGAGCTATACAAGGAAAAATAGCAAGTTTCTTTTTATCAAATAAGATCGTTCCATATGAATCTTTCTAATGATGCTTTTCATTGGTTTCATATGGGGCTTTTTTTATGCCTTCAGAAAGTTATTTCGGATTTACCAACTGCACAGCCTTCATGGTATCTTTCTCAAACATTTGTAAAGGATCTAAGTCTTTATGACAAAAATCTTTATTTTTTTGACAAATATACTTGTCAAAAAGAAAAGAATCTGTTACAATGTATTTAAGTTAAGAAGAAAAGATAAAAGGAGGGGCAAATGGAGATACTGTTTTGGTGTCTACTTCCGATATTTTCTGGCTTGTGGCTGATGTCATCCAGTGAATTGAAAAATGTAAAAAGGAAGTTGAAACGTTTAGAGAGAAGTAAAGAAAGGAGTGGAGAAATGTCACGTTTTTTTAAAGAAATGATTGGGAAAAAACCGATCATCATCGGTGAAGTTTTTGGAACGGATGGCTGGATGATTGTTGATGCCGATGACGATTGGGTTAAGTTGAGTAAGACCAATAAAAAAGGTCAAACAAAAATTAAGCTCATGCGTATTGACGATATCAAGTCTGTTGAACTGAAAGAAGACTGAGAGGTGTTGTCATGAAGCTGAAAAATCGACTCAAAGAGCTGAGGGCTAGAGACGGGCTGAATCAAACTGACTTAGCCAAGAAGGCCGGCGTGTCGCGGCAAACGATTAGCTTGCTGGAGCGGGATGAATACACGCCCTCCGTGGTCATTGCTCTCAAAATTGCTCAGATTTTCAACGAAAGTGTCGAAAATGTCTTTCGCCTAGTGGAGGAAGAGTAGGTAGTCAGGAAAAATCAGTTACTGTAGATAGTTTATGCTAGCCATCTTGTCTTGAAGACTAGCAAGCAAGTTCTGTATCAAGGTAGTACTTGAGCTAATCTTGATAAGCTGTGTAAGTATATTAGTGCTTTTCCGCAAGTGACGGAAAGTAAAACAAGGAGAAAAACAATGCAAGAATTTATGGAAAACTTTAAAGTTAACGAAGAACAAGCAAAAATTGCTGGTGTTTGTGCAGGTTTGGCGGATTATTTTGGAATAAAAGTAGCTTATATTCGTCTGATTTTCGCAGTTGTAGTGCTAACATCAACTGAGCTAGGGATTTTTGTAGCCTTGGGCTATGCCTATCTGGCAGGATGGTTCCAAAAGGATTATTTGTGGAATAAAATGAGCAAAAAAGTCAGAAATCACTTTATTTTTCTGATGACAGTGCTGATTATTTTACCTTTATTTGGCCGTGAAATACTGGAAACTGCCTCTGACTTTATTAGCCAAGTCATGGCTTGGCTGACTGCGCTTATTTAAGAATAGGAGAAAACAATGTCAACAAAGAAAAGAATATTGAGAAATATCGGCATCTTCATTCTTGCTGTTATATTAGGAGGAGTAATTGGCTTTATAATGGCTCATTTTGAGCATTTCTCTTGGCCGACCGTCTTAAATGTTGAACTGCTGAAGAACATTGGTCGAGCGAGTTTGATCATTCTCTATCCCGTAACCTTTTTCTTGCTCTATCAGACGCATAAAGTTCACGGAGCTTACCAGAGAGAAGAAGATGATGACAGAAGCTATGAGCTCTATCGTCAAACTTTTAAAACCCTAGAATATGCGACGATTTTATATAATATCTCGTCTGCTCTGACTCTATTCACCCTCTTTGTAGGAGTGAGCTACCTAGGTCCGCTACTAAGGTCAGAAACAACGATTCACATTCCATTTTATGATATTGCACTGTTTCTTGCTTTGATTTTAGGTCAAATTCTTGTATTGAAAACCACTCAGAAGGTTCGTCAATATAAATTATCTGCTATGCCAACCATTGAGGAGATGAAGGACTATGCGCTGTCCTATGATGAAGGGGAGTTGCAGGCTCATTATGAACAAAGCTTTTTGACCCTCTTCAACCTCAATCAGCGCCTCATTCCAGGCCTCTATGTCTTACTCTTTATTCTTGGAGTTGGAACACCGATGCAGGTCGTATCTGGCATGATCGTCTTAACCATTATTTTTGTCTATATCAATGCTGAGTCTTATCGAGCAGTTAAGAGATATTTCAAATAGGCTGTTTGTCAGCTAAAAAGGAATTCACCTGAAATTAGTGAGTTTTATCTTTCCTAGTATCTATATTGGACTGATACTGCTAAATCTTCTATTCCAACTGGATACGATTTTGGCTTGGATTGCGGTATCGGTCATCTATCTTTATGTTACTGTCAGCCAGTACAAAATTGTTAAACGTTATTATAAGTAAGAAAGTGAGAAGAGGCCTTATGTCACAAGTGATTCAAGTAGAGAATATTTCTAAAAGTTTTGGAGATAAAAAAGCTTTAGAACGGATTAATTTTCATATCGATCAAGGAGAAATTTTCGGATTTTTAGGACCATCTGGATCGGGAAAAACAACCTTAATTAACATCCTGACAGGCCAGCTTGATGCCGACAATGGTCAAAGTAAAATCCTCGGTAAAGCTTCAGATGCTATTAATGCTCAGGATTTGGCGAAAATTGGTCTGGTATCTGATATAAGTGGCTTTTATGAAAAGATGACTCTCTATAAAAACCTGCAGATATATGCGAAATTATACGATTTAAAAAATGAGCGGATAGATGAAGTTTTAGAGCAGGTTGGTTTGCTAGAAAGCAAAAATATTGTAGCAGAGAAACTTTCGACAGGTATGAAGCAGCGGATGTTTCTAGCTAGGGCTCTTTTAAACGATCCTGAAATTTTATTCTTAGATGAACCAACGAGTGGGCTTGATCCTCGTACTTCCAAGGTGATTCATGAGCTTTTGCTTGAGCTGAAGAAAAAGGGAACAACCATTTTTCTGACGACGCATGATATGTATGAGGCTAGTGCCCTTTGTGATCGACTGGCCTTACTAAATAAGGGAGTATTAGTAGAATATGGCAAGCCGAAAGCTATTATTCAGAAATATAACGCAGCCAAGAAAGTTAAAATTAGCTATGAAAATGGAGAAATCGAGCAAATTTCCTTCTCTGATTTAGCTACAAAAGACCTAAAATTGGCCATTACAGTACATTCTTGCGAACCTACATTAGAAGAAATCTTTATTCAATTAACAGGAGAAAAATTAGATGTATAAAAAAATTAAAGCTCTCACATGGCTGCGTACTCAGATTTTATTGACAAACTCTTCTTTGCTTATTTCCGTCTTGCTGCCCTTTGGCCTCCTCTTTTTGTACAATATGATTTTAAATAAGAATGGCAATGCAGGTCAAGGACTATTGAAGATGATCCTGCCCATGACCTTTGCTATGAGTGGCGGCTACATGGTGTCCATTATGATGGCAGAGGACAAGGAGAAGCGCAATCTAAAAACCTTGATGCTGAGCGGGGTTCGTTCTGGCGAATACCTCCTATCCATGTTGGTTTATCCCTTCCTATTTACAGTCTTTGCCTTAATTTTTTTCCCATATTATTTGCATGTAGACCTGTCTGGCAAATGGCCTATCTATCTTTTGATCAATCTCTTCATTATTGTTATTATCCTTTTAATCAATCTTTTTATTGGTGGTATTTCCAAGACACAATCACAAGCTCAAGTTTATAGTTTATTTCCGCTGATGCTGATCAGTTTCTTACCTCTATTTGCCGGTTTTGATAAAACGATACAGCATATTTTGCGTTTTACTTTTATGAATCCATTTATCAACTTCTTTGAAACAGGAGACTACTCATTTAAAATTGAAGATTTCTCTAATTTGGTGATTTGGCTTCTTATTTTTATCAGTGCAAGCACCTATGTCTTGAGTAAAGGCCGAAAATGATGGAGGAGCTTTTATGAAATTAATCAAAAAAATCAACTTTATGGAAGAAAAGAAATATGTAATCGGTCTAAATGTAGCGGGGCTCTTGCTGATTTTTCCTTTCTCCATGCTTTTTGCAAAATTGACCCAACTAATCTTCCGAGCCGATCATTATGATTTTTCGGGTCTAGATCTGGCCTACTTGTTAATTTTTACCTTTATACTTGTCGTCATCCATGAGTACATCCACGGTTTCTTCTTCAAGTTTTTTGGTAAAGGGAAAGCCAAGGTCAAGTTTGGTTTTAAAAATGGGATGGCCTATGCGACTAGTCCAGGTACCTTCTACCATCGTAAGGACTTCTTGGTCATTGGTTTGGCTCCCTTTGTTTTGATTAGCCTACTTCTGACCTTATTGGCCATGCTGGGCTTGCTCAGTTCAACTCTCTACATGCCTCTAGCTAGTCTTCATGCAGCGGGCTGTGTTGGTGACTTTTACATCGCTTTGCTGCTGTTGGGGCAGACTGATGATATTCTGGTCGAGGATACGGAGGTCGGGATGAATTTGTACCAGAAAGAAGAGCCTAGTCAGGGCTAGGAATCACTGGCATTAGATATTTCTTGTAAAATGTCTATTAAAGAGCAATATACTTGATAATTTAAAGATGTGGAGCAATGTTGATCCTGCCTAGATGGATGGTAGCGTGATACTAGATTCAAATTTAAGACAAATGAAACCCGAAGGACCAGAAGTTCCTTCGGGTTTTGTATATAAGAGAGAAAAAGATTAGACAAGTTCGTCAATAGAAGTGTAATCGAGGTTCAAGCCTTCTGCAACAGGTTGGCTAGTGATGTGGCCATGATAGGTTGTGACACCTTCACGCAATCCAGCGTCGTCTGCAATAGCTTGTCTGAAGCCTTTGCCAGCCAACGCTTCGATATAAGGAAGGGTGACATTGGTCAGAGCAATAGTAGAAGTGCGAGCTACGGCACCAGGGATATTGGCTACCGCATAGTGGAGGACACCGTGTTTCTCATAAACTGGCTCATCATGGGTGGTCACGCGGTCAGCAGTCTCGATAACACCACCTTGGTCAACGGCCACGTCAACAATAACAGAGCCGGGGCGCATTTGCTTAACCATATCGTCAGTCACCAGTTTTGGTGCCTTAGCACCAGGAATAAGCACGGCTCCAATCACGACATCTGCTTCACGGACGCTTGCCTCAATGTTAAATGGATTGGACATGAGGGTTTGGATCTGGTTGCCAAAGACTTCTTCCAATACGGATAGACGTTTGGCGCTAATATCGAGAATAGTAACTTGAGCGCCTAGTCCCAGAGCGATACGAGCTGCATGAGTTCCTACAACACCGCCTCCGATGATGGTGACTTTACCTTTTGGCACGCCGGGTACACCACCAAGAAGTACGCCAGAACCACCTGCCTGTTTGGTCAGGAAATGAGCTCCGATTTGAACAGCCATACGGCCAGCAACCTCACTCATAGGTACTAAGAGTGGTAGTTGACCTTGTCCGTCACGTACAGTCTCGTAGGCTACCCCGGTAGTTTTAGCAGTTACCATAGCTTGGGCTAATTCGGGAGCAGCGGCCATGTGCAGGTAAGTGAAGAGTAGGAGGTCGTCACGCAAGAATTGGTACTCAGCTTCCAGCGGTTCTTTAACCTTAACAACCAACTCAGCTGCCCAGGCTTCAGCAGCAGTGGCAACGATTTTTGCACCTTGCTTTTCATAGTCTGCATCTGCAAAGCCAGATCCAAGTCCAGCATTTGTCTCGATCAGCACCTGATGGCCTTTTCCTACAAGGCTGTGCACACCAGCTGGCGTCAGGGCAACACGATTTTCATTATTTTTAATTTCTCTTGGAATTCCGATTAACATAGAGCTTTACTCCTTTTTCTGACGCTAGGATCTCCGAATACAGGACTACAAAGGAACCTAGATCAATTATTGTGATGTTTTCATTTTAAAGGAAACTGTCGCAAAAAGCAAGAAAAAAAGGATTGTTTTAGGCAGGGAATTATGCTATTCTGTTAAGAAAAATCAGGAGGAAGAGATGGAAAATATCTATGTTAAACTGAGCCAACATTCCAGATTTGAGACGGAACGGTTAATCTTGCGCCCAGTGACCTTGGATGACGCACCAGCCATGTTTGAATATGCTTCGGATGAGGAAAATGTTCGCTATACCTTTGTGACCAACAGAAATCTAGAAGAAACCCGCAATAATATTGCCTTGTTTTACCTAGCTAATCCTTTGGGACGCTGGGGCATCGAGTTGAAGGAGACTGGCGACTTTATCGGAACGATTGACCTGCATAAGATTCGCTTGGACTTGAAAACGGCAGCTATCGGCTATATTATCAATAAAAAATACTGGAATCAGGGCTATACGACGGAGGCCAAACGGGCGGTGCTTGAGCTGGCTTTTGAGGAAATCGGGATGAATAAAATTGTAGCGCTGCACGATGCGGATAATCCAGCATCTGGCCGTGTCATGCAAAAGTCAGGTATGATTTTTTCGCACGAAGATCCGTACGCAGCCTTGGACCAGCATGAGGAAGGGCGCATAGTGACGCGGGTGCATTATTATCTGACTAGGGACCAATATTTTGCAAAAAAATGAGAAAGAATATTGACAAGTATCTATCTACGTGATATAGTAGATAGGTAATGCTGATTTAGCTCAGTAGGCAGAGCGCATCCATGGTAAGGATGAGGTCGCCGGTT
>ERZ772953.291-NODE-291-length-15671-cov-7.402280_pt1 | contig 15671 bp, 14 predicted proteins | sample MGYA00580685_ERZ772953 | MGnify/ENA primary metagenome ERZ772953 (study PRJEB29015, sample SAMEA2738080) | human oral metagenome | biome: human oral; feature: human-associated habitat; material: saliva | place: China | collected 2209 ...
TCTACTTTGGTCAGCCCATGCATGCCTTTGATTTGGACACATTTGAGGGCGATCAGATTGTCGTGCGGGAAGCGCGTGCTGGTGAAAAACTGGTGACGCTGGATGGCGAAGAGCGAGAACTGGAAGTCGGTGATTTAGTCATCACTGTGGCAGACAAGCCAGTAGCCCTTGCAGGTGTCATGGGCGGAGCAGCCACCGAAATCTCTGGCAAATCGACTCGTGTCGTTCTGGAAGCAGCTGTCTTCAATGGCAAGTCAATCCGTAAGACAAGCAGCCGTCTGGGCTTGCGTTCTGAGTCTTCTTCACGCTTTGAAAAAGGGATTAACCTTGCAACAGTAACTGAAGCTCTAGATGCTGCTGCAAGCATGATTGCTGACTTGGCTGGTGCTAATGTTCATGCTGGCATTGTCCAAGCAGGACAGTTAGATACGACTGACAAGCAGGTTTCGACTAGCCTTTCAGATGTCAACCGAGTTCTGGGAACAGATTTGACTTATGCAGATATTGAAGATATTTTCCGTCGTCTAGGTTTTGGTCTCAGCGGTTCCGCGGATTTCTTCACAGTCAGCGTACCTGCTCGTCGTTGGGATATTAGTATTCCAGCAGATCTTTACGAGGAAATTGCTCGTATTTATGGCTATGATCGCTTGCCAGTTTCCCTGCCTCAAGATGCTGGAACAGCTGGTGAATTGACGGTCACTCAGAAGCTACGTCGCAAGGTCCGGACGGTAGCTGAAGGAGCAGGTTTGACCGAGATTATTTCCTATGCCTTGACCACGCCAGAAAAAGCTGTCGAATTTACGCTTAATCCTACAAATCTGACTGAGCTTATGTGGCCTATGACAAGGGAGCGCAGTGTTCTTCGACAAAATATGCTCTCAGGCATGCTGGATACTGTCAGCTACAATGTTGCTCGTAAAAATAAGGATTTGGCCCTTTATGAAATTGGGAAAATCTTTGAACAAACAGGCAATCCGAAGGAAGAATTGCCACATGAAATCAATAGCTTTGCCTTTGCCCTAACTGGCTTGGTAAGTGAAAAAGATTTCCAAACGCCAGCGACTCCTGTGGACTTCTTCTACGCTAAGGGTGTGGTTGAAGCGCTCTTTGACCGCTTGGGATTAGAAGCTGATTATCAAGCAACTGACCAGCTCAAGAGTTTGCATCCAGGTCGGACAGCACTGATTTCGATCAAAGGTCAACCAGTAGGTTATGTTGGGCAGGTTCATCCAGTGACGGCCAAGGCTTATGACATCCCAGAAACCTATGTGGCAGAGCTCAATCTGACGGCTATTGAGGCGAATCTTGAGCCAGAACAGCCTTTTGCAGAAATCACCAAATTCCCAGCTGTTACTCGCGATGTGGCTTTGTTACTCAAAACAGAAATCAGCCACAGACAGGTGGTGGAAGCGATTCAAGCTGCCGGAGTGAAACGTTTGACGGATATCAAGCTCTTCGATATCTTCTCAGGTGAAAAGCTGGGTGTTGGCCTCAAGTCTATGGCTTACACGCTGACCTTCCAAAATCCAGAAGACAGCCTGACCGATGATGAAGTGGCTAAATACATGGAAAAAATCCAAAAATCCTTGGAAGAAAATGTCGGCGCAGAAGTGCGCTAGTATATACAAAGAGAAGCAGTCCTTTGGGCTGCTTTTGGCTATAAAAGAGCTTTATAAAAGTCTTGATTTATGGTATTCTAGTCCCATAAAGATTTTACAGAAAGAATATTTTAATGGAATATAAAAGAAGTTATGCGGGTGAAATTGTAGCTATTATTATTGTTATTATTGGAGCCTTCATATTCATTGGGGTAATGCAATCACCAAATAGTAGTGGTAGGAACCATAGTGATAGCTTGGAACAGCTAGAATCTGAACGAAAAGAAGCAAGGTTGAATGAAAGCCCGATGACTATTGAAAAAGCCAAAACCTTGGTTAATTCGGATTTTGCACCTGAGAATGAAACACCAGAAGAAGAGCAAAAAAGACTGCAAGCTTTTGTAGAGACCTATAATAAACAATTAGAGTCCGAACAAGCTTCTATCCGAAGAGAAAAGGAATCTGAGCAAGAAATTCTCAATCAAAATAATGAATATGTGGGTCCAATTCTAATTGGTGCAGGTATTATAGTTACTATTTTAGGTGTTTCGGCTTATAAGAAAGCTCATGAGCCTGCAGCTTTTACTATTTCTGATGATAAAATTGATGTCAAACCTTCTGTTTTCCAAGATATAAATCAAATTGATTTAACAAATATTAAGCAAATCGAGTATGAAATTAGAACTTCTTATTCTAAAAATTCGAAAAGGATTTATCGAATGCTTTATTTTAAAGGTAAAAAAGGAAATACCCTTGGAGAGATTGACTTGGACGAGCTTGCTGATGCTGATTTCAATACGATTTATAAAGAAATCATTAAACGAGCTCCGCATATCGAATGGATCTTTCCAGAGTAAGAGAAAGATTAGTAGTCGATGAATCAACTGGCTTTTTGTCTCGCTAACTTTATTACTGGGAACAAACAATGTTGTAGATGGTTCTGGAAGACTTCGAAAGTGAAGATTAGAAGGGAAAGTAATCATGGAAAATGTAAACCAAATCTCCCAATGCCAGACACTTTGGGCTAGAAATAAGTATCTGGTTCTCAGTCATTCCAGTAAGGTCTATCTGGAAATCCGCCAGTATCTAAAAAGTGACTTGGTGGAAGCAGCACATGTCCAAGACTTGATTGACCAGGCGGTGTCCCTGCCTGAAAATCGCGGTCAGGTCTGCAATGCCTTTCAGCATGTTTGGGGCTACTTTAAGAAAAAAGCTAGCCCAGCTGAAAAAGAAAACTTTATGCTACTTTTAGAGCGATACCAAGCAGGTCAGGTGGAGCAGGAGGTTTTGGTAGAAGCTGTAAAAGATTTGCTTCGAAAGTACCCCAATCCCTATCTGCAACAGTCGACCTTGATATTTGGGGATAAGGTGTGAGGCTCGGCTATCGAAAATGACTAGCATAGAGCTTGTAGTGGTTAGAAGCAATAGATTGTATTCTCCAGTCCAATAAGGCTGGGGAATTTTTGAGTTCTAAAAAAATGCTATATGATTGACAAACAAAACAGACAATTGTAGAATATAATTATAAAATACAAATGTAGAAAAAAGAGAAAACAATATGACTATTTCAAAAAAGGCCTTTATCGGCATTCTATCTCTGACAGCAGCAGTTTCACTGGCTGCTTGCTCAAGCAATGCTAACCAGACAGGAAATACTGGTTCATCACAAAATACCCAAAGCCAAACATCACAGCCTGCGCAAGAACAGACTTCTTCATCTAATGCAGGTCAGACCAGCAATTTAGACGGACGCTACCAAGCAACCGACCATGATGGTGACCAGCACGTCCTAGAAATCAACGGTAGGACTGGTACTTGGACTGAGACTGAGGTCGATGGCAGTAAGGAAACCAGGCAGGTACAGGTAGATACGGCTAGTCAAAGATTGATTGTCGGTGATGATGTCAAAAGCTATCATCAAAATGGCAATCAGCTGATTGTGGATGAACTGGATGATGATTCAGATACTATGACCTTTAGCAAGCAATAAGCCGATTTTCAATCTGCTCTAGATAAGAGAAGGAGCGGGTCAGATAGCGGTCGAAACCTAGGGAAAAGAAACAAGGCAAGCTTCAGTAGATGAACTGAAGTCCGTGCTTGTTTCTTTTTATTTTGCGATTTTCTTTCACGGAATGTTTCTGACTTAGTGAATGAGTGATTTTCGCCTGAATCTAGTCACTATTAGTCTCATATGTTTTTCTAGCTTGCTTCTTTATGATATAATGGTCTTAAATATCTATAAGGAGGATAGCCGTGTTTTTAGCATTTAAAGAGATTATGTACAGCCGCGGACGCTATCGTTTAGTGGTCTCTGTTGTCTTTCTCATTACCTATATGGTTTTCTTTTTATCCAGTCTTTCTGTCGGCTTGGCTAGACTCAATCGCTTGGCTTTGGACCAATGGCAGGCTGAGTCGATCGTCTTGTCGGAGTACGCCAATAAGAATCTGGTTGCTTCGACTCTCAAGGAAGAGGAGTATAGTAACCTGCTTCAAGGGAACTCAATTGCGGCTTTGGGACAGACGGCAGCAGTGGTCAATTATGAAGATGGCACTGATAAAATCAATGCTCAGGTTTTTGGTCTCTCTTGGGATAGTTTTCTGGCGCCAGACGTTATTGAGGGACGCTCTGTTGAGAATGCTCATGAAGTCATTGCGGATAAGCGCCTGAAACAAAAAGGTGTGAAACTAGGCGATCAGCTTCAACTCAATGGCAGTGAGCACCTCTATCAGGTTGTTGGTTTCACAGAGGATAACAGCTACTTAACTCAGCCAGTTCTCTTTATGACTCTGGAAGATTTCAGGGAATTAAAGTACGGCTCAAGTCAGGTTAAGAATATAAGCGCACTTGTGGTCAAGGATGGTCAGAAGGTTGAAGAAACTGGGCTTAGTCAGCTCTCTATGAGTGATTTCATAGAAAATATCCCTGGCTATCAGCCTCAGGTACTGACTTTTTCCTTTATGATTGGGGCCATGGTTCTGATTACCTTTTTAGTATTGGGAATTTTCATGTACATCATTACCATCCAAAAGACACATCTTTATGGTATTATGCGCGCCCAAGGGATTGCCAGTGGGAAGATTATTGCTTCTATTTTCTGGCAGATTTTCATCCTGTCCACTCTGGGAATCAGCTTAGCTGTCTTGGCTCTTTTGGGAACCCAGCTAGTCTTGCCGGCTTCTATGCCTTTTTACAGTGACTGGCGAGCTTATGCTGGATTGATTGTCCTCATTGTTTTCATGTCACTTGCTGGCGGGCTCTTGTCCATTCACCGGGTTCTGAAAATTGACCCTATCACAGCGATCGGAGGTGAGTAAATGTCAATCATAGAACTAAAAGGGGTTACAAAAGAATATGGTCAAGGGCATACGCTGGTCCAAGCCTTGAAACCAACTGATTTCCAACTGGAAGCGGGGCAGTTTGTAGCTATTATTGGGCCGTCAGGCTCGGGTAAAACAACCTTTCTGACCTTGCTGGGCCATTTGCAAACTCCATCAAAAGGCCAGATTCTCCTGCATGGGAAAGATACCTCCCAGCTCAAGGAAAAGGAACGAGCTGCCCTGCGTTTCAATGATTTTGGCTTTATTTTGCAGGCTTCCAATCTCATTCCTTTTTTGAAAATCGAAGACCAGTTTCAGCTGATTGACCGCTTATCTAAAAAGGAAAGAACAAATCTGGACAGTCTGATTGAGCTGCTAGATTTAAAAGATACGCTTAAGCAGTATCCCAAAGAATTGTCCGGTGGGGAAAGGCAGCGGGCTGCTATCGCAAGAGCGCTTTACAATAGCCCAGATATTATCTTGGCTGATGAGCCGACAGCTAGTCTGGATACGGAGCGGGCTAAGCGCGTGGTCCATCTGCTCAAAGAAGTGACTCAGAAATTCAACAAGAGCGTGGTCATGATTACCCATGATACCCGCCTACTGGACGAGGTTGACAAGGTCTATGAAATGCAAGACGGAGTGCTGACTCAAGTCCGATGAAGATGTACCTAAACAAAAAAATAGTTTGGGACAAGGAGAGTGCCACGATTCATGATCAGGAAAATTCTCAGCTAGATTGAATAGACAAATAAACACGGTTCCATTTTTCAAGAACCGTGTTTCGTTTTCTTCATTTTTTGGTGATTTTCAGGATTTATTTTGGTGGTGCGGGCTTTGTGGAGGAGAACCTCCAACCAGCTGCGTTCTTTGAGGTGCTCTCTGACCTGTCCATTCTTTCGGCTTTCTAGGTATTCGCCTAGATTTTTTGCTTTGAAAAACTCTGTGATTCCCATATTATTTTCCTAGGCAGAATTGACTGAAGAGTTGGGTGATAAGCTCGTCTGGTGCAGCGTCACCAGTGATTTCACCAAGGATTTCCCAAGTACGAGTCAAATCGACCTGGAGGAGATCCACTGGCATGCCTAATTCCAGTCCCTGATTGACGGCTTGCAGGCTTTCGACAGCCTTTTCGATGAGAGAGATGTGGCGGGCATTGGACAGATAGGTGGCGTCTTGTTCGACAATTCCAGCATTCTCAAAGAAGAGCTGGTTAATGCGATCCTCGATTTTATCGATATTTTGGTTGTGGAGGACAGAAATCTTGATAGCATCTGCTGGTAGCTGGTCTAGTTCAATCCTTTCTTCAAGGTCAGTCTTGTTAAGCAGGACGATGCGATTGCTGTCTTGGCTGATTTCTAGCAACTGGCGGTCTTGATCTGTCAGTTGCTCGCTGGCATTGAGAACCAAGAGAACCAAGTCAGCTTCCTGCAAGGCTTTTTTAGAGCGCTCAACGCCAATCTGCTCCACAAGATCATCCGTTTCCCGAATGCCTGCAGTGTCAATGAGCTTGAGCGGTACGCCGTTGATATTGACATACTCCTCGATCACATCACGAGTTGTCCCCTCAATATCGGTCACAATGGCCTTGTCCTCACGCAGAAGATTGTTGAGGAGGCTGGATTTGCCAACATTAGGTCGACCGATAATAGCGGTAGAAATACCTTCTCGCAGAATCTTGCCGCGTCGAGCAGTTTTGAGAAGATGGGTCAGAAGTTGCTCGAATTCAAGTGTTTTTTCACGAATGATTTCCGTCGTTGCTTCCTCAACATCGTCGTACTCAGGATAGTCGATGTTGACCTCGACCTGAGCCAGTGTGTTGAGGATTTCCTGGCGGGTGCTATTGATAAGGTCGGAGAGAGAGCCGTCCAGCTGTTTGACAGCATTGTTCATAGCTTTATCTGTCTTGGCTCGGATGATGTCCATGACAGCCTCAGCCTGAGTCAAATCCACGCGCCCATTGAGAAAGGCCCGCTTGGTAAACTCACCAGGCTCTGCCAGTCTAGCCCCCTCGCGGATAGCCAGCTGCAGGATTTCATTGGTCACCGCAATCCCACCGTGGGTATTGATCTCGATGATGTCCTCGCGCGTGAAGGTCTTGGGAGAACGCATAGCCCCGACCATGACCTCATCCAGAATCTCCTGATTTTGAGGGTCAACGATATGGCCGTAGTTGAGTGTGTGGCTGGCCACTTTGCTTAAATCCTTACCTTTAAAGATTTTTTTGGCAATAGCAAAGCTGTCAGTCCCGCTTAGTCTAACGATGCCGATGGCTCCTTCCCCAAGAGGGGTCGAAATCGCAGCGATGGTATCAAATTCTCGTGTTATCATGTATATCCTTTCTGAAAGCTTATTTAATAAGCTTTTCCTACCAGTTCGTCCAAAATTCACCCAAAAAGTTTTTGAGATTTGTGCATCATTTTGTCCTTACTTTGCATCAATTAATAGGTATAGTGGGAAAGTGGTAGTTAAATCCTTGTGCCTTAGTAAAATGCGATTGATGGCTAGAGTTTCTTCCTTGATTTTACCAATATTCATAAAAGAAACACAGCTATCGGGTAGGAAATTTATGTTATTCTAAACCTGTTCCTATCTTGCTGGTCAGTAGGAAAGAACCGTCTTCGTTTTTTGAAAAAGTTAGGATGACAGCTTGATATTTGCTTCCTCCTGGTAAGTAGGTGATGGTTTTTATTTCAGAGCCGCTGACAGTGGAAGTGGTTTCGTCAGTTGGTTTGCCGTGGTCGCGAATGACGTCGTCGTATTTTGTTCCGCCTGCACCTTTTTTCAAAATATCGCCCTCTTTGAGTGCATCAAATTCTGCTTTTGTCCATGTAAACTTCGTGTTTTCTTCTTTTTCCTTTTCTTCTTCTCTTTCTGACGAATCAATATAGGAACGATAAGAGCTCGAAAGAGTATCAAACCTTTTTCCCATCTCATTGAACATACGGGAATAGAATGATAGAGTGACCAGTGCGATGATTAAGGAGAAAAAGGAAATGACAGAGCCAATAATGGCCAAAGTTTTCGGTTTCTTTTGGTTAATAATGAGACCGATAATAGCAAGGATAAGAGCAATAGTACCGATAAAAAAAGATAGATAATTGATGATTGGTATCCAGGAGCCAAGTAAAGCGATTGATCCAAAGACAATGGCTAAAATACCTAAAACTTTATTTTCTTGTTGCATCATAACAACCTCCTCAGATTTTCTATAGCTTACTACTTTAAATATGTATTTCTTTTAGTAATTTACCTATCTTCATTGTAGCGTAAAATAGAACTAGGAGCAAGATTTTAAGGAGATTTTCGTGAAATGGAGCACTGTTTAAACGCGAAGAACCGTTTAAAGAGCTGAAAACACTTTCAAATTTCAAAGAATTGTGATATACTAAACATAGTTGATTTGAGGAGGTGCTATGGAAACTCTAAAGAAACTAGCAGGCATCAAGGCTGCTGAATTTGTCGAAGACGGGATGGTGGTCGGTCTGGGAACAGGTTCGACTGCTTACTATTTTGTCGAGGAAATTGGTCGACGTATCAAAGAGGAAGGCTTGCAGATTACTGCAGTCACCACCTCTAGCGTGACTAGCAAGCAAGCAGAAGGCTTGGGCATTCCGCTGAAATCCATTGATGAAGTGGATCAGGTCGATGTGACCGTTGATGGAGCTGATGAAGTGGATCCTCAGTTCAACGGCATCAAAGGCGGAGGCGGAGCCCTGCTGATGGAGAAAGTTGTCGCGACACCTACCAAGGACTACATCTGGGTGGTTGATGAAAGCAAATTGGTTCAAAAGCTAGGTGCTTTCAAGCTGCCAGTCGAAGTAGTGCAGTATGGTGCAGAGCAAGTTTTCCGTCGCTTTTCTGAGGCAGGCTACAAGCCAAGTTTCCGTGAAAAAAATGGCCAACGTTTTATCACGGATATGCAGAACTTCATTATTGATCTAGATTTAGGTGTAATCGAAAATCCAGTAGAATTTGGCCGAGAATTAGATCATATCGTGGGCGTTGTTGAGCACGGCCTTTTCACCAAAATGGTCAACAAGGTGATCGTCGCTGGTCAAGGTGGCGTGAACATTTTAGAAACAGACAACTAGAAAAGAGGTTTTCATGTCAAAATTTAATCGTATTCACTTAGTCGTTATGGACTCAGTCGGCATTGGGGCAGCACCAGATGCTAACAATTTTGTTAATGCAGGGGTGCCGGATGGAGCTTCTGATACGCTGGGACACATTTCTAAAGCGGTCGGTCTAGACGTGCCAAATATGGCTAAGCTGGGCTTGGGTAATATCGAGCGTGAGCAAGCACTGAAAACTGTACCAGCTGAGGAAAATCCAAGTGGTTACTATACTAAATTAGAAGAAGTTTCTTTAGGTAAAGATACAATGACAGGCCACTGGGAAATCATGGGTCTGAACATTACTGAGCCTTTTGATACTTTCTGGAATGGCTTCCCAGAGGAAATCTTGACTAAGATTGAAGAATTTTCTGGGCGCAAAGTTATTCGTGAGGCTAACAAACCTTATTCTGGCACGGCAGTTATTGACGACTTCGGGCCTCGTCAGATGGAAACTGGCGAATTGATTATCTATACTTCTGCAGATCCAGTGCTTCAAATCGCAGCTCATGAGGAGATTATTCCTTTAGATGAGCTCTATCGTATTTGCGAATACGCTCGCTCTATCACTTTGGATCGGCCAGCACTTCTAGGCCGTATCATCGCTCGCCCTTATGTAGGTGAGCCTGGTAACTTCACTCGTACAGCCAATCGCCATGACTATGCAGTTTCTCCATTTGAGCCAACTGTTTTGGACAAGCTCAATGAAGCTGGCATTGATACTTATTCAGTTGGTAAGATTAACGACATCTTCAACGGTGCAGGTATCAACCACGACATGGGCCACAACCAGTCCAATAATCATGGTGTAGACAATTTGGTTAAGGCTATCCAGTCTGAGGACTTCAAGTATGGCTTCTCATTTACCAACTTGGTAGACTTCGATGCTCTTTATGGTCACCGTCGTGACCCGCATGGCTACCGTGATTGTCTGCAGGAGTTTGACGCTCGCTTGCCAGAAATCATTGAAAACATGCGTGAGGACGACTTGCTCATGATTACCGCTGACCATGGAAATGATCCGACCTATGCCGGAACAGACCACACTCGTGAGTACATTCCGCTCTTGGTCTTTGGTAAATCCCTCAAGGGGAATGGTCACTTACCTGTCGGACATTTTGCGGACATTTCAGCAACCATTGCTGAAAACTTCGGTGTCGACAAGGCCATGATTGGTGAAAGCTTCTTGGACAAATTGGTCTAAGCATAAGAGAGTGAGGGAAATATTTTATGACAACATTATCTGAGAAAATCAAAGCAACGGCAGCCTTTCTGAAAGAAAAAGGTATGACAGAGCCTGAATTTGGCTTGATCTTGGGATCTGGTTTGGGAGAATTGGCTTCTGAAATTGAAAATGCCGTTAGTCTTGACTATGCGGATATTCCAAACTGGGGCCGCTCAACTGTTGTTGGCCACGCTGGTAAATTAGTCTATGGAGACTTGGCAGGCCGTAAAGTCTTGGCGCTGCAAGGCCGTTTCCACTTCTATGAAGGAAATCCATTGGAAATCGTTACCTTCCCAGTGCGTGTGATGAAGGCTCTCGGTGCGACAGGTGTTATCGTTACCAATGCTGCTGGTGGTATCGGCTATGGTCCTGGTACACTGATGGCCATCACTGACCATATCAATATGACTGGACAAAATCCTTTGATCGGTGAAAACTTGGATGAATTTGGTCCACGTTTCCCTGATATGTCTAAATCTTACATTCCAGAATACCGTGCAACTGCTCATCAAGTCGCTGATAAGCTTGGCATTAAGCTGGATGATGGTGTCTATATCGGTGTTACTGGTCCAACTTATGAAACACCAGCAGAAATCCGTGCTTATAAGACACTGGGAGCTGATGCAGTCGGTATGTCTACTGTTCCTGAAGTTATTGTTGCAGCCCACTCAGGCTTGAAAGTTCTAGGAATTTCATGTATTACTAACCATGCTGCAGGATTCCAAGAAGAACTCAACCACGAAGAAGTTGTAGAAGTAACCGAACGTGTCAAAGGTGATTTCAAGGGCTTGCTGAAAGCAATTCTTGCTGAACTATGAGAAAAAAAATAAGTAGGAAAGCATTTCTGTAAGTTGGAAGATGAATGAAACAATTAACTTCCATATAGAATTATGATATGAAAATTGAATGAGGTTTCTATACTTTTATAAACCTCATCAAATCCTTGCTAACCAAGTATAAAAATGAAACTGTGACTCTAAAGGAGATTAGCTGATTGGAGAATACTGTTGGTAAAGAGGGGGAAAAATAAAAGAAAGATATATGAATAAATGAGAATTAATCAACGAATTATGCGTTTTGGTATAAAAAAACTAAGTATCGGAGTTGTGTCTATTGCAGTTGGTTTTGCTTTTTTAGCACCGACAGGAATTTCTGCCAATGAAGGTAACCCAGTTGTGAAAAATGAGACTCCTCTAGTAGTAAATGCAACGGATAGTTCCATAAAAGAAAGCACTGATAAAAAACAGGAAATATCTATTACAGAGGAGAAAGCAACAACTACTCAATCAACTTTAGAGACAAAAGAAGTTGTTAAAAATCAGAAAGAAAAAGCAGGAGAAGAATTATATCAAAAAGAATCTGCTGTGCCTCACGAGGAATTGAAGAAAGAGGAAATTCTAAAGGATGAGCCGAAAAATTCTCGTCCAGTAACAGAGGCAGACTTTGTCAAAATTTCTAAAGGAGAACTCCATGTAGAGAAGGAACTTGTCGATAATTCTTTATACGGTGGAAAATTTTTAGATCCTGATGGAGATGATGATCATGATGGAATAAAAAATAAGGATGAATTGTATATTTACAATAAAGATGGGAAAGATTATTTAGGTTACCATAGCCATCCATTACTAGCAGATAGTGATGGAGATGGATTAGCAGATGGAGAAGATGATAACAAGAAACAATGGTATGTCACAGATCGTGATTCCCTCCTTTTTATGGAGTTGGCTTATCGTGATGATGATTACATTGACAAAATTCTAGATCATAAAAATCCTTTTCCAAGTCTTTATCTTGATCGTCAAGAATATAAAATGATGCACAATGAGTTAGCCCCATTTTGGAAGATGAAAAAGGCTTATCATACAGCAAGTGGTTTGGATGCTTTCTTGTTTGAAACTAAGAGTGATCTTCCTTATTTAAAAGACAATACGGTTCAAATGTTGGCTATTCGTGGAACGCGAGTTAATGACGCCAAGGATTTAAGTGCAGATTTTGTTTTATTTGGTGGAAATAAACCTGCACAAGCGGATGATATCCGTAATGTTGTAAAAGAACTGGCGCAGGATTCCAGTATCACCAATCTGTATATGACAGGTCATTCGCTGGGAGGCTACTTAGCTCAAATAGCGGCAGTTGAAGCTTATCAAAAATATCCTACTTTTTATAATAATGTTTTGAAAAAAGTTACGACATTTAGCGCTCCTAAAGTAATTACTTCTCGAACTATTTGGAATGCTAAAAATGGTTTCTGGGATGTAGGATTAGAAAGTCGTAAGTTGGCATTATCTGGTAAAATAAAACATTATGTGGTCGATAATGATAATGTTGTGACATCTTTGATTCGTAATGATCATGATATTGTAACTTTTACAGGTAACTCTAGTTTCAAACACCGTTCGCGTGGTTATTTTGAAAGTAGAATGAATGCTATCCCGAATTTTAATATTGGAAAACGTGATACGCTTGATAAACAGGGATATCGTGATCAAAAATTGGACAAAGTTTATTTCTTTAAGAAAAAGGAAGTTCCCCTCTTGTCTACTCAACCTAGTGTAGAATCATTTGAAAACATAGCTCTAGGGAAACGAGTAACTCAAAGTTCGACAGCTTTTGGAGGAGATGCTAGAAGAGCAGTTGATGGGAAATTAGATGGAAATTACGGACATAACTCTGTCACTCATACAGATTTTCAATCAAAACCTTGGTGGCAAGTCGATTTAGACAAGGAAGAAACGATTCGCCAGATTAATATTTACAATCGAACAGATGCTGCTCAAGATAGACTGACTAATTTTAATGTGATTCTTTTGGATAGTTTTGGAAAAGAAATTGAAAGAAAGCGCATTGCATACTTGCGAGATAGTTCCGCTCAGATTTCAATTGATTATAAGAAAGCTCGTTTTGTACGCATTGAGTTAGATGGATATAACGCTCTCAGTCTTGCAGAAGTTCAGGTTTTTCGCGCTGAAAATATTGCTTGGAAAAAACAAGCACGTCAAAGCTCTACTGATTTTGGTGGAGATGCTAGTCGTGCCTTGGATGGCAATACCAATAGTAGTTATAGCCAGCAATCAATTACCCATACAAAATTTGAAAACCAGCCTTGGTGGGAAGTTGATTTAGGTCGTACAGAACAGGTAGGACTTGTTCGTCTTCATAATCGTGGGGATGGAGAACTTTCTAAACGTCTGTCAGACTTTGATGTGATTTTATATGATGAAAAAGGGACAGAAGTTGCTAGACAATATGTTTCTCGTTTAGAAGGAAGCAGTTTAGATCTCCAGTTGAATGGTAAATTAGGTCGCCGTGTTCGCATTCAATTGCGTCAAAAAAATCAAGCTCTCAGCCTTGCAGAAGTAGAAGTTTTTCGATTTGTAGCTAAAAATAATGTAACTACGCAAGCTTCTAAACCTGTACAACTGTTAAACTACACTCCTGTAAAAGATAAGACCCTAACTATTCAACATAGTGGTGCTTATATTGCACGTTATTCAATATCGTGGGAAGAAGTTACAGTAGATAAAAATGGTCAATCAGTTGTCCGAAGTCGTTCTTGGGAAGGGAATGGGCGCAATCAGACCGCAGGCTCTATCCTCAATCTCCCAATTAAGTCTAATATGCGCAATCTTCGAATTAAGATTGAAAAGAGAACAGGTCTTATCTGGAATAGATGGCAAACAATCTATGACAACAGACCTCTTCTCGCCCAGCCACATCGCAAAATTACTCACTGGGGAACAACATTGAATTCTAAGGTGAGTGACGATGATGTCTTATAATCTGACGATACAATGACAGTTCGTTTGTCTAGTTTATAAGAAAGGACTAGCTGATCTTGAACAGGACTCAGCTAGTTCTCTGTGAGAGAACAAAATTAAACAGAAAGGTAGAGTGAGGTGTTCTAATTTGAACACGAGTGGAAATTCGTACCTATAAGATACTTGGAACAGATATGGTCGGAATGTCAACTGCTCCTGAAGTTATTGTTGTGGACTACTCAGGTTTGAAAGTTCTAGGAATTTTATGTATTACTAACTATACTACTGGTTTCAAAGAAGAGCTTAACCACGAAGAGGTTATAGAAGTGACTGAGTGTGTTAAAGGCTTACTTAAAGCCGTTTTTACTGAATTATTATTATGTTAAAAGAATTGAGGAGTGTTTTTCAGAAAATCCCTTATAATCTTAAATTATTCCTAGCAGTCATTTTGCAAGGAATAGTTTCAGGTTTATCTGGTATTTTTCTACATTATCTTTTAAAGATGATAGAGGAGATAGCTTTTGGTCAATCAGAGCATCAAACTGTATTCTTGACAGATGGAGTTTCCTCATCGAGGATAGGATTAAGTTTAATAATCGTAGGTGTCAGCTCATCCTTGGTCTGGTATTTCTTGCAAAAAAAATCACAGATTTTTTCTATTAAAGCACAGATGAAGGATGAGATCTCACAATACAAACTTCATTTTTTAAAACAGCTATTTCATTCAATTTGGCAGATTATTGCAGTTGGAGGGGGAGCACCTATTGGTAAAGAAGCTGCGCCACGAGAGATTGGAACTCTATTTGCAGGACCAATTGGAAAAATATGTTCTCTCTCTAAGAAGGATCAAATATTTCTCCTTGCTTGTGGTGCTGGTGCTGGTCTAGCAGCTGTCTACCAGGTTCCATTAACAAGTGTCTTCTTTGTTTTTGAAACTCTAGGAATTGCTCTATCTATTAAACGATTTGTATTAGTCGGTTTGACTACCTATGTGTCAACCTATACAGCAGGCTTGGTTATTTCAGATCATGCTCTCTACCAGATTCCAGCTATTGCATGGTCATTAAAGGAAGTGTGGATTGTCCCTTTATTACTTCTTTCCTTAACCCCCCTAGCTTGGCTTTTTGGTCGTTTAAGTAAAGAAGTGTCTTCAAACAGGATTAAAGATAAACGAATACTTCTCACATTGCCCTCAGCTTTTCTTTTTCTTGTTGGTCTAGCAAGTTACTTTCCGCATCTACTTGGCAATGGACGCATGATGGCTCAGGAAATTTTAAATGGTAGCAGTGGTCAAACAGTGCTTCTCATGTTTTTCCTAAAAGCAGTGGTCGTTCTTATTATCCTTTGGGCAGGGACCTATGGTGGTACTCTTCCGCCATCTTTTGCCTTGGGGATGGCTGGAGCTGCTCTCTTAGGCATGATTCTAGGTTTGGACAGTCAGCCAACCGTTTTACTTTTGGGATCTGTTTGCTTTTTATCTGTGACCTTGAGGGCGCCCATTTCTGCAACCGGATTAGTTATAGGTTTCACTGGGCTAGATATGGATTCTCTTCCGTATCTCTTAGTAACTGCTTTCCTAGCTTATGGTTTTGCAAAAGTGTTAGATCGCTTTCCTTGGACTAGCATACTGTGTCAGAAGTTAAAGAATAAAGTAATT
>ERZ772953.304-NODE-304-length-15439-cov-4.838014_pt1 | contig 15439 bp, 11 predicted proteins | sample MGYA00580685_ERZ772953 | MGnify/ENA primary metagenome ERZ772953 (study PRJEB29015, sample SAMEA2738080) | human oral metagenome | biome: human oral; feature: human-associated habitat; material: saliva | place: China | collected 2209 ...
CCGCATGCGCTCAGCGTGTTGAGCAATTTTGATGTGTCCGCGGTGGAGCGTGCGCTCGAATTTTTACGCGCCGATATTCACCGCCGCGAGGTGGATCTGCAGGCACTCGGTGTGAACTCCTACCGCGACTACCTGGCGTCCTGCCAGGCGGCGGGTACCACTCCGCGCTACCCCGAGCTACTGATCGTGGTGGATGAGTTCCGCATGCTCATCGATTCCATGCCGGACGCTATGGCTGAGCTGATGCGCATCGCCACAATTGGTCGCTCGCTGGGCCTGCACCTGGTGTTGGCGACTCAGCGTCCGCAGGGTGCTATTTCGCAGGATATTCGCGCCAATATTGCCACGAGCATTTGCCTGCGCGTGGCGAGCGCACAGGATTCCTATAACCTGCTGGAGCATGAGTCTGCGGCGTATATTTCGGCGGCGCATCCGGGTGCCGGGTATGTGCGCATGCCGGATGGTCGTTCTCTGCCGTTCCGTGCCCCGCTGGTGGATGCGGTCCCCTCGTGCAGCGATGCCCGTCCGGTGCAGGTGCTGGGTCTTGAGGAGGGCGGCTGGCGTGAGCTGACTGCCGTTTCTGCCGTTCAGACGTTGGGCGGTAATGAGGATGAGCTGCTGATTCGTTCGGCGCAGCAGATTCGTGCGCTGTATGAACGCGAGTACGCGCCGAGGAGTCACGCGCCGAGAGGTGCGCAGAACAATGCGGCGGTTCAGGATGAGTACTGCCCGATTCCGCCGGAGCTTCCCGAGAACACCCCGCTGCCCATGCCGCAGGCACCGGTGAGCGAACCGGTAGCGTACGGCATTGACCCGGCGGCTACCCCGCAGGAACCCGCTGACTCTGGTGCTGCTTCCGAAGGGTATCTGTTGGGCGAGTTGGAGATTGCCCGCTACGGTGTGCGCCGCCCGATCAGCTGGTCGGGTCAGCAGGCGCTGGCGCTGCTGGCGCAGAGCGCCGAACGGGCCCCGATGCTCTACGGGCTTTTAGCGCAGGCGTTCACCGCCCGCACGCCGGTTGTTCTGCTGACCTCTGACGGTGCGCTCTACCGAGACCTGGAACCCTACGCCGGCGCTTTTGAATCACTCGTGGGTGCGCAGGAACTTTCGCATCTGCGGTTCTGCCTGGAGCAGCTGCGCACCCCGAACCTGTGGGGTACCGAGGCTTCCACCCGCCCGCTCATTGTCGTGGACGGTCTGGACAGTTGGCTGGAGGCGCTAGTTCGCCAACCCGATACGGAGAACCTGCTCTACGACCTGCTCTCACAGGGGTGCCGTCGCGGCTATTCGGTGGTGTTCACCTCCGCGTTGAACCCGCGCGGTCGTTTCGCTGCTGCGGCGCATTCCACGCTGTTGAGCCGCCGCTTCCTGGATGCCGACCTGATGCGTTCAACGAGCAAGGACTACCCCACTCCGGGGCAGAGCCACTACTGCGTGGAGGGTGCCATCAATGAGGAGTTAATCGGGGATCAGCCGCTGAGCGCTTCGATTCTTTCGCCCTGCGTTGCGGGTTTCCAGGAGCTGGTTCAGGTTCTGCGGGGTAACGCCGCGAGCACTTCTAGCGGGTCAAACACTCGCCCCGGCATGCTTCTGCGGCAGTTCCCCGAATACTATCGCATGCCCTCGGCCGAGTACGTGACCGCCGCCCACGCCGCCTGCAACCCCCAGGGCGCCAAGCTGTTGGTTGCGTTTGACCGCCGCCAGATGCCGGTGTGGTTGAGCGCCCCGGCTGGCGCGGTAGTTCCGGTTCAGGGCTCCCGGTCGGCGGGTAAAAGCACCCTGCTGGAGAGCATTGCTCAGCTCAACCCGCAGCTGGATACCCTCGTCCTTGAGGGTTCTGGCGGCGCTACGGGTGCTGGCGGCGCTACGGGTGAGCCGCCGAGCGTGGAGCGTACCCGTGCGCTCCTGGACTCGGCGAAGGACCCCGCACGCACGCTCGTGTTCGTCGATGACCTGCAGTATCTCTCCCCCGCCGTTCAGCAGCTACTTCTGGAGCGTCGCGGTGAGTTCCGCACCATGCTGGTCGCCTACACGCCCTGGCCGAGGCGCGCCTCCTCGCCCCTGCTGGCTGCGCTCATGGGATGCTCGCGTGCGCTTCTGCTCGCACCCGCGTCCTTGGCGGATGCCGACATGTGCACGGTGACCGCGCTGCCGCTGGATCGATTCACGCAGGGCGAGCAGCCCGCCGGTCGCCTCGTGGTGGTGGATGGCGCCTCCGTGTGCGCGGCGCAGGTTCCCCTGGCGCTGACCACGGCAGCACAGGCTGTAACAGCTACGCAGAAGGTGCCGGCAACGGTCTAAAGTTGGAGCGGTCTAGAGCTGAGCGCTCTAGAACCGAGCCAGCTAGGGGTTTACGCGCTAGAGGTTTAGCGGCGTCGGCGGCTGTACTTCTCCGCCTCTTCGCCCGACGCCTCGGTGACCGCCTCAATATAGCGGCGGCTGCTGGGCATGAGCACGAAGATGAAGGCAACCGCCGCGCCAATAACACCCGCAATCGTGATGGACTGGCCAATATTCAGGCCGTAAGCGCTCACGTTCAAGACGAGGGTGCTTGCGGTGACCCACAGGGCGCAGAGGGTAATCAGGATCATGGGCAGGCGCGAACCGAAGCGGCCGCGGTAGAAACGCAGGCCGAAGTAGGTCATGCCCGCGGCGATGAGCACCTGGAGTACGCCACCCACAATCGCCTGGGCGGTAGACATACCGCTGACGATGAAGGGGTAGAGGATACCGCGAATCAGAATGTATGCCGCGAAGGTTTCGGTCAGAACGAATGCGTAGATGACGTTGAACGGGCGTGACGGCACGGTGGGCTCCTCAGGGGTAATGTTGGCGGCAAACCGGGGTGTATTCGATCCGATGTGCTGGTATGTTTCCGCTGTGCTAGTGCGTTAGCGGGTGGGCACTCCCCCGTCTCGGGTTCACCGCCTCGTCATCGGTGCGGTATGTCGGGGGTAGGTACCGCTTTATATTATGCCTGAGGCGCCGCTCACCCACCCGCCCGCGTCTCGCCTATGAGACGCAGCGCAGAATATGCGTGTCAGCATGCGATTCCCCACCCCCTCGATTAGACAAAGGTTTACCTAAGTGATAGATGCCTCAGTGTAATACTGAAGTTTTTAGAGAAAAGTACTTGTCACATCCGCCCCAACATGCGAAAGTTGATAAGTCAATTTTCACCCTAACGCTGGGTGAGCATCCCATCAGCGGATGTGGTTGACACGCACACAGGAAATATAGATGTGTCTTGCCACCGCGTGAGACCGTAAATCATGAAGGAGGTCCACCGTGGATTGGCGTAGTCGTGCAGCTTGTTTGGACAAGGATCCGGAGCTGTTCTTCCCCGTAGGAAACACCGGACCTGCCCTGTTGCAAATTGAAGAGGCCAAGACCGTCTGCCGCTCTTGCGAGGTTGTAGACGTCTGCCTGAAGTGGGCCATCGAGACCGGCCAGGACTCCGGCGTATGGGGTGGCACCAGTGAAGACGAGCGTCGTGCGATGAAGCGTCGCGCAGCTCGTGCCCGCCGTGCATCCTAACTTCCGGAGTATTCAATAGGGCATCAAAAGCGTGGTGCAGTGATATAGAGTCACTGCACCACGCTTTTGCCATATACAGAATATCTAGACAGCAAACTGCCGCCACCCCGTGCTCGGGGCGGCGGCAGTTCTACACGCCACACGAGAAGGGGCTTAGACGAGCACCGCGGTAATCACCACGCGGGTACCGGTCGGCTCGTTAGCCTCCCAGCGGATCGAGCCGTTCAGCTCACTCGCCACCAGGGTACGCACAATCTGCATGCCCAGGCCTTCCTTGCCGGTCACCGGGCGGTAGGCGTCCGGGCCGGACTCTTCAATCTTCTTATCGCCCATGCCCTTACCGTCATCGGTAATCACGACGGTGAGGATATTCTCGCCCTCATCGTTGGTGCCGCGAATACCCTCGAGGGTCACGGTGCCGGTCTCGCCGTCCAGGCCGTGCTCCACGGCGTTTGCGACAACCTCGTTAATGACCAGAGCCAGAGGGGTAGCGAACTGGCTCGGCAGCGCGCCGAAGGAGCCAATCAGCTTGGTGGACACGTGCTGGCCGGGGGAAGCGAGCTCAGCGGCAAGGTGGAACTGACGCTCAATCAGCTCGTCAAAGTCGACGTTCTGAGTCAGACCCTGCGAGAGTGCCTCGTGCACGGTAGCAATCGTTGCCACGCGGCGCATTGCCTGTTCCAGGCCCTGACGCGCCTCGTCCGTGGTCATGCGGCGCGACTGCAGGCGCAACAGAGCGGACACGGTCTGCAGGTTGTTCTTCACGCGGTGGTGAATTTCGCGGATGGTCGCGTCCTTCGTCATGAGCTCCAGCTCGCGGCGGCGCAGCTCGGTCACGTCACGGCAGAGAATCACGGCGCCCTCACTCTCAAGGCGGGCGCGCCTCTGCACCAGTAGCGGGATGGAGCGCATAGTCACGCGAGCGCGGGCAATGACCAGTTCGGTGCGCAGGTCACTACGACCGGCCAGGACCAGCTGCAGGGTTTCATCCGCCTGCTCGCCAGAAGGAAGCATCGCGCGGGTGACATCGGCAAGGTTTCGCTTTTCGAGGTAGCCGGTCATGCCCATGCGGTTGTACATGGAGTTCGCGTTCGGGGAAGCGACGACCACACGACCGGAGGGGTCGAGCACAATAATGCCGTCAATCACGCGGGGGTTGCCCTGAGTGTTGTTCCCCTGGGCGAGGGGGTCGGGCCACAGGCCGGAGTGCACCATGGAGAGCATGGTGTCAGCGGCGAATTCGTAGACCTCGTCGCTGATGGAGGGGTAACCATTGGGGGTAGCGATCTTGTGGCTGGTCAGCAACGCAATGGTGCGGTTGTTGCGCACGATGGGCACGAAGGTCACGTTCACGCGAGGGCGGGCGCCAACGCCTTCGCCGCTTCCTTCGTCGGTGTAGGTGCTGATGTTCTGGTTAATCCAGACGCGGTAGGCTTCGTCGCGGATGCCGTCTTCCATGTCGTGGTCGATGATGTCGTGGTGGAAGAGGGTACGGACGTTGGAGGGGCGCACGTGCGCGAAGGCACGGAAAGTACTGGTTTCGCTGGGGCCGGAGACGGCATCCGGAGAACTGCCGTCGGCAACGATGTAGTCGGTGGGGAACCATAGAACCAGATCGCTCTGAGCGATATCAGAGATGACCTGCCATTCACCCATGATGAGGTGAATGCGTTCAGTGTCGCCGGGACCGAAGTCGCAGGCGCTCATAATTCCTTCTGCAAAAGACATATGTTTGTGTGCTTCCCATGAGTTCGGGTAGGTTCAACTATTTTACGGTTTGCTCGCCGCAATTCCCATTCAAACGGCAATACCTGGAATAGTTTACAGAGCATTTCTTGAAGCATGCTTTTATTCCCAAATATGACGCTGTGAGGTGAGATAAACCCCTCAATTTTGAAGTGAAATATTCGCACTACTCCCTACCCTAAATCCGCTTGAGGCGCAGAAAACCCGACCTGCCGGAGCCTCTGAACGGGGCACCCCCAACAAGCCGGGTCTTTGAGCAGCGCTAGTTTTATCTGACGAGCTTATCTGACAGGCTTACGGGCCGGGCTTATCTGCCGGGCTTACGCGCCGGGGCGTACCGCATACATGCCTTCAAGCATCGCCTCCAGGGACTGCACCACCGCGTGGCGGGGCGCCACCTCCAGCAGTGCTTCACCGTTGCGGCGCAAACGGTCCATGACCTTACGCTCGTACGGAATCACGCCGGTGAGCGGAACCTGCAGGTAGCGTGCCCAGTTATCGCGCATCTTCGCCTCGGGATTGAAACCGGCGGCTTCGCGGCGGCTGCGGTTGAGCCAGTACTGCACATCCGTTTCGGGGGAGAACAGATCCGGGCGCGACTGCACCTCGCGGGCGAGGTTAATCAGGCGCGGCAGGCCGATGACGTCCGCTTCGCCGAGCGCAATCACGCGGTCGGCACAGGCAAGCGCGGTAAGGGTCGCGGCGTTACGGCGCGGTGCCGGGCCGTCAAAGGTCAGCTCTTCGTCCACCTCGATGGGGGCGGCAACATCGCAGATGACCAGGTCGTAGCGGTGCTTGAGCCATTCGAGTACTTCGGAGAAGGCACGGGCGCGCACCTCGGGCCAACGCGAGGAAGAAGTGATGCCGCTCAAGAAGTCGAAGGTGCCGTTTTTGAGGGGCACGCGCTCCATGATGGCGCCGGCTTTTTTCTCGTCGAGCTGGGCGCGGTCGGCGTCCGAGCAGAGAATTGCCAGGCCGGATCCGGTGTCCTCGAGCGCCATGAGCGCATCCAGGCTGGGCGCGTAGGTGTCTGCGTCGATGAGGCAGACCTGCTGGCCCTGCTGCGCCGCGAGGGCGGCGAGGTTGAAGGCAATGGTGCTTCGCCCGGGCGCGCCGTGGGTGCCCCAAACGGTCACAATCTTGCCGAGGCGGTGGCCGGGCTGGTAGCGGGAGGGCGCCTCAGGGTCCTGGTTGATGTCCGGGTGCTGAGGCAGGGTGCCGTCGTTGTTCTCGTTCTGCACGTGCAGGGCGTAGTCGCTGCCGGGCGCGAAAGAGTCGACGATGGCGGCGGCCTGGCTGAGCACGGATTCCTCGTTGCTGGGCACAACGGAGGAGGCTTCTGTCTGCTCGTGCGCGCCGGAGGCACCGGGTGCGTTTCGACCGGGCGCGGCGGGGTCGATTCCGTAGCTTCCGTAGTCGGCGCCGTAGGGCGCGGCGGTGTTTGAGCCGGCGCCCGCGGCGGGGTCGTACCCGTAGCCAGCTGGGCTGTGTCCGCCGTTATCGTAACCGTAACCACTGAATCCGCTGTCGTAGCCGTACCCTGCATCGTAGCCGTACCCGGCGTCCTGACCGTAGGCGGCCTCGGGGTGGTGGGCAACGGGCTGAACGGGCGGCTGAGTCGGAATCTGCGCGGGCACGCCGTAGCCTGCTACGGGTCGGGCGAGCGCCGCATCCACAGCCTGTTCGAGCGAGCCCAGGATCTCATCAAGGGCAGCTTCGGGACGGATGCGGTGCGCCTGCGTGGGCAGCGGCAGAGTGTCCGGGGCGATAACCGCCAGGAGCACTTCGGAGGCGGCGAGCGCATCTACGGTGGAGACGCTCATTTCGGCGGGCACGTGGGCGCAGAGCAGCACGCGGGCAATGCCGGTGTGCGCCATGCCGACGGCTTCGCTGAAGTCCTGAACGGTGCGCGCCACGGAGACGCGGCCGCGCTGGGATTCGATGCGGTTCAGGAGCGAGCCGTCATCGCCGTAGAGGATGACGGGGATGTTCACTGGCCCTCCCCGTAGGTGCCGGGGATGAGGCTAATCTTGGAGTCGCTATTGCTTTCCTTGACCAGGGCGGCGAGGGCTTCTTCCTTGACCCACAGCTGCACGGTTGCCTTGCCGTTGGCGCCAAGCACGCCCTCGTCAACCGTGATGGCGACGACTTCGGCGTTGGTGACGATGGCGTGGGCGCCGTTTTCGGTGCGGTTATCGCTCTTGGTGTCGGGGTTGCGCGGGCCGGAGGTCCACACGTCCACGCGCTCACCTGCCTTCAGTGCGGAGGCGGCGGTGCGGTCAATGCTGACGGTGGCGAGGCGGCGGCCCGGGGAGGTTTCGGTGCCTACCGATTCTTTACTGATGAAGTTGCCGGCGGGGATGCGCTGGGTAGCGATTTTGCCGTTCATCTGTGCGGCTTCGGCGCGGGTGAAGTACTTGTCTTTGGCGGAGTCGATGTTCGCTTCGACTCGGGTGAGTTTGTCTTCGGTAATCTTCTCGCCGAGGCGGATTTCGCTTTTGGCGGTGTAGTACTCGGTTTTGCTGTTGTTGGCTTGCACGTAGAGCTGCACGCCGGTGATAGAGACGAGCACGAGAAGTACACCGAGGATGAATCGCCAGTCTTTGATGGTGGGCCTTTTGAGGCGTTTGGCGTGGGGCTCGGTGAGGGTGGAACGCTTCGTCGCGTTCTGTCGTATGCGCATGATGTGGTTGTGCCTTTCGGTGCGGAAGCCGGCGGTGATTCCGGTGTTGTTCAACTGACCGATGAGCGAGTGGTGTGTTTTCGATAGTGCTTTGGTTGAGTCTGACACTAACCCTAACAGCATATTTCATTTAGTACTCTCTCTCAACAAGAGTCGTGTTTATGAAATATTTTTGAGTCTTGCCCCTTTTGAAGGGGTAATTAGATAACTTTTCGGCTCATATAAGGCTTTTTGTGAGCAAATTTCACGGTGATGGCATATACTGAAAGTACTCAATAGATGTTCTGTATGGACTCTATGTAAAAGGCCGCCAACGGTGGCTAGGGGGCCCAGGATTTCACTCACGGAAAGGAATAATTCGATGACTGCACCTCGTTTCCTCACTCTGAGCGACGTTGCCGAGGAGCTGCAGGTTTCGCTTTCGCAGGTGCGTGCTCTGGTGCGTAGCGGCGAACTTCCCGCCATTCAGATTGGTGGACGTAACCAGTGGCGTATTGAGCGTTCTCGTTTTGAAGAGTACATTACCGAGCGCCACGAGCAGACTCTGGAGGCGATTGCTTCCGGCAAGCTCACCGCAAAGGCTAAGGTTGATTAGTATTTCAACATGCACCTCGCGGGCGTAATGCCCGAGTGCTTTAAAAGGTCCACTCCTCTCGTTGAGATTTCAACGGAGAGGGGCGGACCTTTTTGTGTTTATTGTTGCTTTCATCAGGGTATTTATGGTTGTCGAGGCGTTTCTGCGGGCGTGCCCACGGAGGGCACTGCCCGCTATTCACCCTGTGCCCTAGCGTGAAATACGGGCGATGACTGCGCTAATACGAGCCAGCGGAATGGTGCGCACACCAGCACCGCCAGGTGCACGGGAGTAGCCGGCGGCGGCGCCCTGCCCGTAACCAGCCTGGCCGTAACCGCTCTGCCCATAGGTTCCCTGCGCGTAACCTCCCTGCGCACCGTAGGCTGCACGCGCGTGCTGGTCGCGTTCGTAGATGCGCGGATACTGGCCACCGTTGAGCAGTCGCAATTCGAGGAAGTCGGCGCCAACTCGCTCGATCACGCCGTCGTAGCTGACGGTGCCACCTTCGAGGGAGAGACGGACGGGTTCGCGCGCCATGGCGAGGGAGCGCAGGGCGAGCTGGATTTTCATGCGGTAGCGTTCGGGGCGAATATCGGCGCGGCCGGGAGCAATGCCGCCTTCCCACCAAAGCATTCCGCGCAGGGGGATGATGATGTTCTCACCGCGCGCTTCGATGCTGACCCATTCTTCGCCGACCATTTCGAGCTTGCCTTCGTAGGTTTGCATGTCGGTGGCGCAGATGCGGATGGGGCCGCCGACCTGCGCAAGGAGGCGGTCGTCGAGGGTGATGGTGGAGTACTGGACGCGGGCGACTTGGCGGGCGTCCTGTTCCATATCCCAGGCGCGTTCGGAGGCGAGGCGCGCCTCAATGTCTCGTAGGAACTTTTCCATGCTCATACTATGACCCTACCCGAGGAGGGGTGCGGATACGAACCGGGGCGTTTTCTGATCGGATGATGATTCTCGAACCTGATTCTTGAGCCTGATTTTTGAAGCAAATTCCACCAAATTACATGTTTTTCATACATTTTGATGCTTTTTGCTTCATTTTTGGCGCGACTTCCTGTATAAATGAAGCAATACCAAAAGCTATCAAACACACCGTTTGGAGGTCATCGTGGACCATCTTTCCACTCCGGGCTCAGCCCCCGAAGCCTTCGCATCACGCCGAGCCACATTGGCTTCACGCCCTGCCACCTTCGCTTCAGCCCCCGCGGCCGCGCCTCGTACTGTCGGTGCCGGGATAGCCAGCGCAGAGGTAGCCGCCGCAGCCGGCTCTGCCACCGAGTCCGGAACTAAGGCAAATTACCAGGACGCACTGCTCTTCATCGCCCCTCCCCTGCTTTCCGCTGCGGTCTTGGGCGCGTTGAGCGTGAACCTGCACCGCATCCCTTCGGCGCATCCTCTTGCTGATGCTTCGTTGCTCTGTGCTGGCGCGGCGGCACTCCTCATTACCGCCTGGTGGTTCATCAGTTTTATCTACGCGCTCTTCTACGCTCGATCTTTGCGCGTTTCGAGCCGCAATGCTGACCGCGCGGTGCTTAAGGTTCCGGCGTTTTTCCGTCCGTGCTTTATGCGCCGCATCGTTCTGACGCTCGGCGGCACGGCTTTTGGAGTGGGGGCGGTCTTGGCTCCCGCGCAGGCTGCGGTGGTGACGCCCGGCAACGCCGGGGCAAACGGCACGGAGGGTCTGCCGCAGACAACTATTTCGGCGGTCATGGTTGCAGACTCAACGGGTACAGCGGCGGCAGACACCAGCCCAGCCACCGTCTCAGATGCGGATTCCGCCGGTACCGCCGCGGACAGCACCACCGCAGATTCCCCCTCCACTCCCCCGGCTCTCTCTGCTGAGATTCCCGATATTCCGCTGGCTCCTCAACCCACGGAGGCGGCAGGCTCCCTGCAGGATCGCAGCCCGTTCTTCTCCCCTCCCCGCGCTGAGGCGGGCACCTATTCCTACACGGTCCAGGCGGGCGATACGCTCTGGTCCATTGCCGCCGAGCAGCTGGGTGAAGGCACCGATGCCTCCACCATTTACAACTACACTCTCGATATTTACGAGGCGAATAGAGACGCTCTGGGCCAGAACGCCGAGCTGCTTTATGAGGGGCAGGTTCTGCAGATTCCCGATCAGCCAGTTCATTAGCCCCCCTCACTACCTCTATTCCGCCATCTCAATTCCGGTGCCTCGGTTCTTCTACCTCGCCCGATAGCTTTTCATTCGCTCAGCCCACCTCACACTTCCTTCTGCCCCGAAAGGAGCCGTCATGAGCTTCGCCAACCTTCTCCCCCGCGCCCCGTGGACGCCGCCGTATTCCCCGGCTACGCAGTATTCTCAGCCTGCCCAGCACTCCCCGGCTACGCAGCGTTCTCAGTCTGCCCAGTATCCTCAGCCTGCGCAGCCCGCCTCCCGTAACGATCAGCCTGCCCGCCCGTATTCTAAGCGTCAGGCGGCACGCGCCTCCCAGGCTCAGCCTGCGGCTGCCGAGCAGGTTGCTCCGCTACCGGAGCAGGCGCAGGGCACGATGGCTCTGGTGCAGAGGCGAAACAGCCCGTCGGTCTATTCGCTGTTGCCGCTGCCGCGTTATGAGCAGCATTCGGCGCAGCGCCCGCCGGCAGCGTTGAGGGGCCGCCCGTTGCGTCCTGCGGATGCGTTGGCTCGCCAGCTGGAGGGTCGTTGCGCGGGTGTGGCGATCGCTTACCTGGAGATTATGTCGGCTCGTCGTTCGCGTCAGCAGCTGGCGCAGTGGGTGTCAGCGGATTGCTTCCACCGCCTGCTACCGTTCTTCCCGAAGAACCCGCGCCAGGTGCGCAAGGAGATGCTGTTGACTCTTCCGCCGGTTCTGCTGCGGGTGCGAGCGCAGAAGGTGCACGAGGAGCTCTACGAGGTGGTGGCGCTACTGCGTTGTGCGGATAAGGTTCGCGTGGTGACCATGCAGATGCGTCTGATTTACGGCACCTGGCTGATTACCTCGATCGAGCAGCCGCAGAGCCGAGTGGACGAAGACTAAGGTTTCCCGTACACAACGCGCCCAGACACGCAGAGACACGCCCAGATACCCACAGGCATGCACAGACACCCTCAGACATACAGAGGCACGCAGAGAGGGTGCGAATCCGGTATTGGATTCGCACCCTCTCTGTTGTACTTTATGCTCGCAACACGTCAAGCGTGCGGCGCTTCAGTTTTTACGCCGAGGCTACTTCTCCTTCGAGCGTTCCACGTGAACCTGCTCGTGGCCGTCCTCATCGGGGGCGGAGTACTGCAGGAACTTCGGGCGCGAAGGCTCAGCCAGGCGCACGGCAGAAGCCTGAGTACGCTGCTTGGACAGGTCCAGGTTGAACAGGTAGGTCACGGTCTCTTCACGGACCGCGCCGAGCATCGCCTGGTACATGTCGTAGCCTTCACGCTGGTATTCGACCAGCGGGTCACGCTGAGCCATCGCACGCAGACCGATACCTTCCTTGAGGTATTCCATCTCGTACAGGTGCTCGGGCCAGCGCTCACCGATGACGGACAGCATGACGCGGCGTTCAATTTCGCGCATGCTCTCTTCGCCGACGCTCTTTTCACGCTCATCGTAGATGAGGTGTGCGTCCGCAAGAACTTCCTTCACGATCTGGTCGCGAGTAATCTTGGTGCGGTCGCCGGCGTCTTCTGCCAGGTCGTCCACGGTGATGGAGATGGGGTACACCTGCTTGAGTGCGCCCCAGAGCTCGTCGAAGTCCCAGTCCTCGGCGTGGCCTTCAGAGACGCGGGCGTCAATGATGGTGGTCAGCACCTCGTCCACGAAGCCGGAAATCTGTTCCTTCAGGTCGTCACCGTGCAGGATGCGGCCGCGGTCCTTGTAGATTGCTTCACGCTGGCGGTTGAGCACGTCGTCATACTTGAGCACGTTCTTACGCTGCTCAGCGTTACGGCCCTCAACGTTTGCCTGTGCGGTAGCGATAGCGCGGCTAACGATCTTGGAGTCCAGCGCGGAGTCCTCGGGTGCTGCCGCCATGAGGCGGGTTGCCATGCCGGTGTTGAACAGGCGCATCAGTTCATCGGTCAGCGACAGGTAGAAGCGGGACTCGCCCGGGTCGCCCTGACGGCCGGAACGACCGCGCAGCTGGTTGTCGATGCGGCGGGACTCGTGACGCTCAGTGCCGAGCACGTACAGGCCACCGAGCTCGGTGACTTCCTCGTGCTCTTCCTTAGCGGCGTCTTCGCAGGCCTTCAGGACCTCGGGCCAGCGTGCCTCGTACTCTTCGGAGTTGGTGTTCGGGTCCAGGCCGAGCTCACGCATCTTCTCGACGGCCTCAAATTCGGGGTTACCGCCGAGCATGATGTCGGTACCACGACCAGCCATGTTGGTTGCCACGGTGACGGCACCCTTACGGCCCGCCTGCGCAACAATAGCTGCCTCACGCTCGTTGTTCTTTGCGTTCAGCACCTCGTGGCGCACGCCCGCCTTCGCCAGCTGGCGGGACAGGTACTCAGAGTTCTCCACGCTTGCGGTACCGACCAGAATCGGCTGACCCTTTTCGTGGCGTTCCTTAATGTCCTTGACCACGGCCTTGAACTTGGCGATTTCGTCGCGGTACACCTTATCGGGGTTGTCGATGCGCTGCACACCCTTGTTGGTGGGGATGGGCACCACGCCGAGCTCGTAGGTGTTCATGAACTCTGCCGCTTCGGTTTCCGCGGTACCGGTCATGCCAGCCAGCTTGTCGTACATGCGGAAGTAGTTCTGCAGGGTCACGGTCGCCATGGTCTGGTTCTCAGGCTTGATTTCGACGCCTTCCTTCGCCTCAATCGCCTGGTGGATGCCGTCGTTGTAGCGGCGGCCCGGCAGAATACGACCGGTGTGCTCGTCAACAATCAGGACTTCGCCGTCAATGACCACGTAGTCCTTGTTGTTGGTGAACAGCTCCTTCGCCTTAATGGAGTTGTTCAGGAAGCCAATGAGCGGGGTGTTCTTGGATTCGTAGAGGTTCTTCACACCCAGGTGGTCTTCCACCTTGTCAATGCCGGATTCGAGGATGCCGACGGTGCGCTTCTTCTCGTCTACTTCGTAGTCTTCACCACGCTTGAGCAGGGTTGCGGCGATGCGCGCGAACTCTGCGTACCAGCGGTTCGCCTCACCGGCTGCGGGGCCGGAAATGATCAGAGGGGTACGCGCCTCATCAATCAGGATGGAGTCCACCTCATCGATAATGGCGAAGTTGTGGCCGCGCTGAACCTGCTCCTCCACGGTCCACGCCATGTTGTCACGCAGGTAGTCGAAGCCGAACTCGTTGTTCGTACCGTAGGTGATGTCTGCGGCGTACTGCTTACGACGCTCGTCAGGTTCCATGGAGGAGAGAATCACGCCGCACTCCATGCCGAGGAAGCGGAACACGCGACCCATAAGGTTCGCCTGGTACTCAGCCAGGTAGTCGTTCACAGTCACAATGTGAACGCCCTTGCCGCTCAGCGCGTTCAGGTACGCGGGCAGGGTCGCGACGAGGGTCTTACCCTCACCGGTCTTCATTTCGGCAATGTTGCCCAGGTGCAGTGCAGCGCCACCCATAAGCTGCACGTCGTAGTGGCGCTTGCCCAGGGTGCGCTTGGATGCTTCACGGACTACCGCAAAGGCCTCCGGCAGCATAATGTCGAGGGATTCGCCGTCCTTGACGCGCTCGCGGAACTTGTCGGTCTCTGCTCGCAGTTCCTCATCGGTCATAGATGCGAAGCTGTCCTCGAGCGAGTTCACCGCCTTAGTGTACGCTTCGAGCTGTCGCAGAACCCTCTTATCGCCGGTTCGGAGGATTTTCTCCAAGAAAGATGCCACTGAGCTTCTACTCCTTGCTTGTTTCGGTACCCTCACCAAGGGCGCGCGAGAGTGCGCGCGGTGAGGCCTTCCTACATATTGTATGGCAGAGCCGCCTAATTCGCCCGTCCGAGCTCTTTTTTACGCTGTGCGCCCACGAGGTGACATTTGGTGACGCTCGAATCTTTCACCTTCCGCTTGAGGCAGAGCCGCCCCATCCGGCTGAAGGAACGAGTGTGCAGGCTGATAGAACGGGCGCGTAGAAGGCACGGTAAAAGGCAAAGAAAACCCGGGTACCTCAACAGTACGCAGAGTACTGTCGGAGGCACCCGGGCCCTGAGCCTGCTTACTGAGCATGCCACCTGAGAGAGTCATGCACCTCAGCAATCAGCAGGTACGTTAGTTTTACTCGTTGTCCAGAGTGATGATGCCGTAGCTCCAGCCCTTACGACGGTATGCCGCAGCCGGTGCGCCGGTCTCGCTGTCAATGTACAGGTAGAAGTCGTGGCCGACCAGTTCCATACGGTCAACAGCTTCTGCGGGAGTCAAACGCTCGCCCTTGAAGCTCTTGCGGCGAATCTCAATGGGAGATGCTGCCTCATCGGCGAGGGTGACCTCGCTGTTATCGAATGCTGCTTCTTCCACCGGAACATCCGGCAACAGAATCTCGGTAATTGCTTCGGTGACCACGGGAATCGAGCCGGTAGCGTCCGCAACAGAGACGGGGTGCTTGCCACCGCGCTTGTACAGCTTGCGGCGGTCACGTGCACGGCGCAGACGCTCCAGGAGCTTGCCGTAGGTTTCATCGAAGACCGCGAACTTGTCGTGACCCTGGGCTTCGGAACGGAGGACAGGGCCGGTACCAACAACGGTAATCTCAACGCGGATGGACTCGCCACCCAGATGACCGTCCTTGCTGAACTTGACGTCAATGTCCTTCACGTTATCGCCGAGCTGAGCGAACTTCTGAACCTTGTCGCTCACGTACTCTTCCAGGCGTTCGGTGACCTTGATATTGCGGCCGTAGATGTTGACTTCCACGATCATTCCCTCCAGGTTGGGGGCTTATACCGCGTCCGGCTGGACCCGGTACGGGGGTTCGAC
>ERZ772953.305-NODE-305-length-15417-cov-4.216638_pt1 | contig 15417 bp, 16 predicted proteins | sample MGYA00580685_ERZ772953 | MGnify/ENA primary metagenome ERZ772953 (study PRJEB29015, sample SAMEA2738080) | human oral metagenome | biome: human oral; feature: human-associated habitat; material: saliva | place: China | collected 2209 ...
GTCTCGGACTTAGAAGAGCTCCGGTGGGTTCACGCTCATTTTGACCGGCGTCACCTTGCGTGCGGCGCGCGAGCGGCGGATGTCGGTGAGCGTAGCGAGCATTGTGGCCGCATCGGCCAGGGGCGTGCGCACGAGCGTACGTACCTGGCGTTCCTCCCCCTCGCGCGTGACCGGAAGTGCGACGGTGCCCACTAGCTCAGCCCCTCCCTCACGGACGACCTGGTCGGCGACTTGACGCACCTGCGCAGGGGTCCCGTCGAGGGCGACCATCGTGCAGGCAGGGAAGAAACCGAGGGCCTCGCGTTCATCGAGGAGGCGCTGGGCGTAGTCGGTCGGAGACCAGCGTACGAGCATCTGTCCCAGGGACTCGGGAATTCTTCCCACGACGAGGCCGGGGTGACCCGGGCGCACGAGAGAAAGCGCGTCGAGCCACCGGCGGGCTGCCTCCTCGGGGGCCCACAGCTCCGCTCGACCGGCGAGCGCGGCTGCGTCGAGGATGATTGCACAGGCGTACCCTCCCTCGACAGGTGGCTCGGCACCCGCAGTCGCGACGACGACGGTGGGGCGCGCGGGCAGCATGCGCGTAATGCGGTGAGCCGCGGACGACTCGAGCACGGAGGCATCCGGAAGGTTCCGCGCGATCTCCTCGGCGGTGCGAGAAGAACCCACGCGCGCACCGCGCAGCTCGTGCCCCGAACACTGGGGGCATCTCCACGAGGTGGGTTCACGGTCACACCACCCGCAGGTCAGGCGTCCACCCGCATCCATGGACAGCGGACCGGAGCAATGCGGACAGCGGGCCAGGTGATCGCAGCGTCGACACACGACAGTAGGCCAGTATCCGGCAGCTGCGACCTGGATGAGAACAGGACCGGTGCGCAGGCCCTGGCGGAGCATGCGCAGGGCAGCCTGCGGGATACGCATGTACCCGCCCGCGCCCTCACTGTGCGCCTCCGCCTCCCCGTGCAGGTGTACGCGCGGTGTGGCCGCGCGCAGGGCATCGGGCGTGGGATCGAGGCTCACCGCCCATCCGGAGCGCACGAGAGCCTGAGCTTTCACCGAGCGCGCGTTCGACGCAACGAGCAGGCCCGCTCCTTCAACCGCGCAGCGCTGGACCGCGACATCGAGCGCGTCGCACCGGGGGAACCGTCGCTCGCGCAGGCGGTCATCCCCGTCGTCGAGAATAACAATCAAGCCGAGGGGGGTGGCGGGCACCCACACGGCCGAGCGCGTCCCCACGACGAGGGGGATACGCCCCAGCGACGCGGCGATGTGCACGCGGTAGCGCTCCTCCGGGGAGACCTCGCCACCGCTGAGCGCTGCACGGACACCAAGATCTTCCTCGAGTTCTCGGGCGATACGGGCGGCATGCTCGCCGGTGGGGGTGATGACAATGACAGCCCTGCCAGAGGCCACGGTGGCGGCCACGGCGTCCGACAGGCACGCGCGCAGATAAGGGCGCAGCGCCGTGACGATGGCGCGTGGAGATTCCCCGACGCGCAGACGGGACAGGAACGCCGCCCCAGCGGGGTAGGCACGCCACCCCTCCTCCAACGACTCACGGATGATCGTGGGCCACGCGGGGGGCTTCGACGCCAATTCCTCCTTTTCCGCGCGCGCGTGCCGGGGAGGCAACGCGAGTGAGAAAACCTGGGAGGTGGTGGCCAAGAAACGCGACGCAATACGGCGCGATGCCTCGTAGAGTGCGGGGGTCAACACGGGCGTGGCAGACACAACCGACTCGACGCGCCCAACGTGATCACCCACCTCGCGGCGGATACGCTCGATGATCCAGCCGTCGACACGGCTGCCCGAGAATCGCACGCGCACCAGGGAACCCACCTGAGCCTGGTCCACGAGGGCGTCAGGTACGACGTAGTCGAGCGGGCGATCCATGTGAGCCAGATCGACGTCGACGATCACGCGGGCAATCTCGGCACTGCGCGCGGCAGGCGCGTCGAACCCGTCGAGCATTCCTTGCATGGACATCATGAGCCTAGTCAAACACAGCCCGTGCCCATGTGCGTCCCGTGCTCAGCCCAGGAGCTTCAACCCGTACTTGCCGACAACCATCGCGAGGACACCGAACACAATAAGGCCCCACAGTGCCCAGTCCAACCCCTGACCGACGATCCGGCGCAGCGAGGCCGGAGCCGGGATCACGCCGTCGCGGATGTTGATCCGCGTGATGCCGCCAAAGACCAGCGTGGTCGTCAGCGTGATAAGCAGGCACCAGGGGCACAACACCTGAATGATGAAGTAGGACTGGCCAAAGAGCCAGAACGCGAAAAATAGCGCGATCGTGTAGAGCAGGTTCGTGCATGCCATATACCAGCGGGGAAACTTCACCCCTGCGAAAATGGCGACGGAGATCGCCAGCACCACGGCCTCGAAAAAGATGCCGAGGAAGGCATTAGGGAAGCCGAGGATGCGCGCCTGCCACGTCTGGGCGACCGCCGAGCACGAGAGCACGGAGGAGACGTCACAGCCGAAGCGCGCCGACGAGTCGGCGGCCAGCTGCCACGCCTCAATCGACAGAACAAAGGAGGTGACAAGGCCGATGAAGCACGAGATGATCATCTCCAGACTCGTACGCCTACGCCACGACCGCTGTGCCTCCTCAGTATCCCAGGAGGGTACGTAGCCGTCGATCTGCTCCGCGGCGGCGCTCATGCGAGGGCGGCCTGAAGCTCGTCGACGCGGTTGGTAGCCTCCCACGGGAACTGCTCGCGGCCGAAGTGGCCGTAGGCTGCCGTCTCGCGGTAGATCGGGCGCAGCAGGTCCAGGTCCTCGATCATGCCGAGCGGTCGCAGGTCGAAGACCTCGCGGATCGCGTCGGCGATGCGCTCCTCGGGAAGAGTGGCGGTGCCGAAGGTATCGACGTACAGGCCGATCGGGCGTGCTCGTCCAATCGCGTAAGCCAGCTGAATCTCGCAGCGCTGGGCGACACCCGCAGCCACGACGTTCTTAGCCACCCAGCGGGCAGCGTACGTCGCGGAGCGATCAACCTTCGAGGGATCCTTTCCGGAGAACGCGCCACCGCCGATGCCACACATGAAGGCGAGGGTCAGCAGGACCCAGTAGGGGGTCGTGTTGTCCTGGACGACGTAGAACCAGCCGGCCATGGGCAGGATGCACAGCAGGGAGGTGATGCCCACGAGCTTGCGGGTGCCGATGAGCGGGGGCAGGAACATGTAGATGAGGCGCAGGATGCCGGCGGCCAGACCCGGAAGGGCGGTCAGCCAGTAGAGCTGAGACTTATCCAGGTTGAAGCCGAGAAGCGTCAGCTTGGGCGCGATCGCGCTGGGCAGGAACCACACGCAGAAGGCCAGGATCAGCGAGTAGGTCGTGATCCACAGCGTGCGCCACGCGAGCTTCGAGTCCCACTTGGATTCGTCGTTGGGGTTCCAGTCAGTGAGCAGGTAGCGGCTCTTCTTGGCCGCGGGTTCGGTCGCGCTCATGGCTCTCCTCGTGTCTGAAGGGGGTCCGGGCGCGGGCGCACGCCGGACATTCTTTAATACGGAGGCTACCAATTGAAATGACGTAACCCACAGGAACGTGTTGGGACGTACATCACCCTTGTGAGCGCTGAGAAAAGTCCTCTCGTCGAGGACGTTCTCCCCAGCGACAAACGAGCAATTGACCGCTGTTAGAAAACATCGGCGTCACGAAATTAGTGGGAGGTTACCCACCAATACGGCTCATGGTGCGCGACGCGCGAGCAAAGGTGTCGATATTGAGCCCGTGCGCGGCCGGCTTGGCCCACATCGCGTCGGCCCATCGGGCGGCGATCTGTGCGTCGTCCCCGCCGCCGCGCAGCAGGTCGCGCAGCGAGGTCTCCTCGGTGGAGAACAGGCAGGAACGCACCATGCCGTCCGAGGTCAGGCGGGTACGGTCACACGCGCTACAGAAGGGGTCGGACACGGAGGCAATGACTCCGAGGCGCTTCGTCGGGTCACCGTCGACGATCCAGCGTCCCGCCGGTGAATGCGGGTCCTCGCGCGGCGCGGGAGTCAGCGTGTGGCGGGTCCCCATGATGTGCAGGATCTCGTCGGCCGTCAGGATGTGCTGGCGATCCCACGTATCCGTCGGGCCGATCGGCATCTGCTCGATGACGCGCAACTCGATGCCCAGGTCCAGGCAGTAGTCGACCAGGTCAGGCAGGTCGGCCTCGTTCATGCCGCGCAGCACGAGGGTGTTGACCTTAATGGGACTCAAGCCCGCGTGGGCGGCGGCCTCGATACCCTCCAGGACATCGCCGAGTCGGTCGCGGCGGGTGATCGCCGCGAAGTGCTCGGGGTCCAGCGAATCAAGCGAAATGTTGACGCGGTTCAGGCCCGCATCCTTCAGCCCCTGGGCGCGCTTGGCCAGGCCGAGCGCATTTGTCGTCAGAGCCAGGTCGAGCGGCTTCCCCTCGTCGGTGCGCAGGTGGGAGCATGCTTCGATGATCCCTTCGAGGCCTCGGCGCAGGAGGGGTTCCCCGCCGGTGAAGCGGACCTGGCGGATCCCGAGCCTCTCGACGCCAACGCGCACGAGGCGCACGACCTCGTCATCCGTCAGGGTTTCCTCGGTGGGCAGCCAGTCCAGGCCTTCGGGGGGCATGCAGTAGGAACAGCGCAGGTTGCAGCGGTCGGTGAGCGACACGCGCAGGTCGCGGGCCACACGCCCAAAGGTGTCGACGAGCCGCAGCGGGGCGTCACACGCCACCGCATCTGCCGCCTGAGAGGCGGAAACGAACTCGACAGACATGGCGCAACCCTACCGCGATTTGCCCTGTGTCCGCCCCTCGAAATACCGACTCCCAACGGCATCATGCGGCCCCTGCCTCGTCGTTGAGAGAAACGAGACAGCGGCCAGAGCTGACGAGCAAATAACCTCGGGGGCTACCGTTACCCTACGATCACATCACTCATCACGAGGAGAAACATGCGCGCCGTCTTCGACCTGGGCCTACCTCTCGAGCGGGCCGCCGAGGGCTACGCAGCCATGGACGAGCGTCGCGCCACGAAGGTTATGCTCACCGTCTGATTCTGTCGCCCGACGGCGGCCTCGTGGCTTCCCGCCGCGAACGCTGACATTGGCATTCGCGTCCGCGCAGTCACGGGCAACACAGCTTCGATGCCCGGGCAGCCCCACCACCGCGCGGGGCACCCAGTTTTTGCCCGTCGAAAGACCGATCACGAACGGCGACACGAATCCGGTTTATTGCACCCATTGGTGGCGAGCATAGCCTTCGGGGCACCTGATTCCGCCGACGCATCGAGCAGAATGGGGGGTTTGGCAGCATTAGAAGTCCCGTCACGGCGTGTCGCCGGCGTGTCGGCCTCCTAATGCTGCAATTCCCCCCGACCTCCCACGGCCCGGCCGCTAAAACGAGCCGCAACGATCCAACCCAGCCTATGCCTCGTGCAGCGGACGCGAGACGGACGGCCACGTTCAACCGCCCGACCAACATCTCCCCTCAGGACCGCGACCGACGCTCTGGACCTACCTGCCCCCCGCGCGGCCACCGCCGGTCCGCCCGCCCCACGCCTCACCAAGCGGCGCGAGACAAACGGCCCATACGTCTCCCCCACGCCACCTGGCTCTACACTGGACACATGCACGATCCCACCTTGTCTACCGCGCAGCATCGCGAGCTGATCGAGGCCCTGGCGCTCAGCCACGTCCTCCCCCACGACACGCTTCCCATCGAGGAGTGCCTCGGACGACGCCTGGCGGTCGACATCCGCTCACTGATCCCGCTGCCGCCGTTCACGAACTCCGCGATGGACGGGTTCGCGGTGCGCCGCGAGGACCTGGAGGGCGAGGGCCCCTGGACGCTGCCCGTCGCGGGCGACATCCCGGCGGGCGACACTCGCGAGAATCGCCTTGAGAAGGGGCAGGCGTGGCGCATCATGACGGGCGCCCCCATCCCGGCTGGCGCGGATACCGTCGTGAAGGTGGAGAACACGGATCACGCCGCGGGCATCGCCCAAGCGCCCGACACGGTCGAGATCCGCGTCGCCCCGAAGCAGGGCGCGAACGTGCGCGTCGCGGGCGAGGCCCTCGAGGCGGGGTCCCCAGTACTGGAGGCGGGCCGCATCCTCGACGGAACGTCTCTGTCGGCCGCGGCTTCTGTCGGGCACGGCACACTGACGGTTCTGCCCCGGCCCCGCGTCATCGTCGTGTCGACGGGCACGGAACTCAAGCGCGCCGGCGAGGCCCTCGAGCGCGGCCAGATTCCCGATTCGAACGGCATCCTGCTGCGCGGACTCGTCGAGGAGGCCGGCGGGCAGGTCGTCGCTCACCTGCGCACGGGGGACACCCCCGCCGAACTGCGCCACGCTCTTGACACGGCGCCCGAGGCCGACCTGGTCCTGACCGCGGGCGGTATTTCAGCGGGCGCATACGAGGTCGTGCGCCTGACGCTTGGCACGGACGCGGGCTTCCACCACGTCGCCCAGCAACCGGGCGGCCCGCAGGGCGTGGGGTCCACGCCGGTGGGCCCGAGCGGCCACGAGACGCCGGTCATCTGCCTGCCCGGTAACCCGGTGTCGGTTTTTACGACGTTCCACATGTACGTTGCGGGCGTGCTGGCGGTCATGTCGGGCCTCGTCGCTCCCGAGCGCGGCGCGACCGCCCCGAGCGGCGTCCTCGCACGCGCGCAGACCGGGTGGGAGTCGCCATCCGGAAAGACGCAGTTCATTCCGCTTCGCTTCGTTTCCGGTCCCGGGGACGAGGCCGGGGTCCGCTGGGTGGAGCCGGTGCACCCCCTGGGGTCGAAGTCGCACCTGGTGGCCTCGCTCGCGAACGCGGAGGCGATCGGCGTGGTCGCGCCGGACGTCGAGGCGGTCGAGGCCGGCCAGGAGCTGGCGGTCGTGCCGCTCGTGGGCTGACGCTGCTGTTAAGAATTAACGAGAGGAAAACCGTGAAATTTACGCATCTCAATGAGGATGGCGCCGCCTACATGGTGGACGTGACCGCGAAGAATCCGACGGTGCGCCAGGCGAGCGCCGTGTGCCGCGTGGATTGCTCGCCCGAGGTCATGCAGGCCCTGCGTGACGGCACCGTCCCGAAGGGTGACGTGCTGGCGGTGGCGCGCGTGGCCGGCATTTCGGCGGCGAAGCGCGTCCCTGAGCTGCTGCCCCTCGCGCACACGATCGGTGTGCACGGCTGCGCGGTGGATCTGAGCCTGGAGGCCGATCACGTGGCGATTCGCGCAACCGTGCGCACGGCTGATCGCACGGGCGTGGAGATGGAGGCGCTGACCTCGGTGACGGTCGCGGCGCTGGCGATCGTGGACATGGTCAAGGGCGTGGATCGCTCCGCTCGCATCCGCGAGGCGAAGATCGTGGCGAAGTCGGGTGGCCGCAGCGGCGACTGGGTTCGCCCGGAGGACCCGCAGGACTGACGCGTCCGGAATTGTACGCAGGCCGCCCGCAGCAGACACGTGCCGGGCGGCCTCGTCGTATCAGCAGGTTGATCAGGCGCGCGGGTGGTCGCCGCCCGCGAGCTGGTCGATGATGTGGGCGACGAGCGGGCCGATGACGGCCACGGCATCGGTGACACCGCCGCGGGAGCCGGGGGCGTTCACGACGAGGGCCCCCTCGGGCGAACGCGCGGTCACGCCGACGAGGCCTCGCGAGAGGGCGGCGGAGGCAACCTTTTCTTCGCCGCGGCGCCGAATCGCGTCGGCGAGGCCGTCGATGCGAGTGACGAGGAGCGGCTCGGTGGCCTCGGGGGTGACGTCGCGGGGCGCGAGGCCGGTGCCGCCGGTCGTGAAGACGAAACGGGCGCCGTCCGACACGGCCGCGACAATTGCGCCGCGGATGGCGTCGACGTCGTCGGGGACGATCTCGACCGACGCCTCGATGTCATGGTCCGCGAGGAGGCGCGCGGCCAGGGGCCCGGAGAGGTCCTCGGCGAGGCCAGCGGAGCAGCGGTCGGAGACCGTGATGACGCGCGCGGGGATCATGTCAGTGACGAGCATTGCCGCGGCGGCGCGCGGAGCGGCGCACGCGAATCCCGGAGGTGATGGGGTCGACGTCGTTGAACTGGCGCGGGGACAGCTCGTAGTCGACGCGGCGCGCGGGTTCGGGCTCGAACGCCTGCGGGAGGGGGCGCTGCGGGCGCTCACTCGTGCGCTTTTGGGCGCGCTGGGGGAATACGGGCGGCGCGGAAATCGGTTCGTCCGCGACGGGCGCGGAGGCCGGAGGCCGGGGCGCGCTCTCGCGCAGCGGCTGAGCAAGGGGACGGCCGGGCTGTGCGGGCGTGTAGAGGCCCTCGGGCACAGACGCGGTCGGGCGTACACGGACGGGACGAATCTGAGGGACGGAGCGCGTGATCGGGCCACGCGTCGTGTTGGGCGAAACCGCAGGTAGGACCGGTGCGGCACTGCGGTAGGGCGGCTGCGAAACCGGGGTCGACGCGGAGGCGGCGGGTTCGATCGAGGAGCCTGCGGGGATGTCCGCAGGGTCGTCGGCGTTGCCGGAGACACGCTCGGAGAAGGGGCGGCCCGCTCGGCGAGGCATGGGCGAGGCCTCGCTGCCACGGTGGCTGACGCGACTGGACGGGGGAGGCACGGGGTAGGCCCGACCTCGGGGAGGATCGGCAGGGATGACAGGAGCAGCGTGAGCTGCGGGTGCAACAGGAGCCGCGGGTGTGATGAGCTGCGCGGGAACGCCCTCGTCGTGAGGGGCTTCGTCGTGCGGGAGGCCGTGATGGACCGGCTCAGGCGTCTGGTTCTCTTCGTAGGGAACGACGATCGGCGAAACCAGGTCACTGGGCTCGTGGACGGGGGCCTGGACGACAGGCATTTCGTCGGCACTGCGGCAGCCGAGGAAGAAGGAACGCAGCTGCATGGCGGCCTCTTGGGCGAGAACACCACCAACGACCTCGGTCGGGTGCGGCATGCGGGCATCGCGCAGGACGTCGCGGAGGGATCCGGCGGCACCCGCCTTCGGGTCCCAGGCGCCGAAGACAACACGATCAATGCGGGAGGCGAGAATGGCACCCGCGCACATCGTGCAGGGTTCCAGGGTGACGACGAGGGTACAGCCCGTCAGACGCCAGGTACCTCTGACGCGACCAGCCTCACGGAGCGCGACGATTTCGGCGTGACCTGCGGGATCGTGGTGCGCCTCGCGGCAGTTCCATCCGCGGCCGATGATCCGGCCGTTGTCGTCGACGACGACAGCCCCGACGGGGACATCTCCCGCCTCGCGGGCACGGTTGGCCAGGAAAAGGGCCTTGCCCATTGCTTCGCGGTACTGCTCATTCACGGTCACCCTACTAGCTTACCGGCCAAATCACAGTTGGGGTAGTTGGAATCCACAGGGGCTCGTGATGCTCGTGTGACGAATGAGTTTGTCACCACATCGATCAGGCGACCAGCCCAGGCCGCCCGGCGTCACGGAACCACGCGCGAGGCCCCTGCCTCGTCTTCAACACACTGGATGCGCGGCGACGGACGAACAGGGTAGCCTATAACCATGCGCCTCCACGTAGCTAATCACCCCCTGATCACCCACAAGCTCACCGTCCTGCGCGATCGCGAAACGCCGTCGGCGACGTTCCGCCAGCTCGTGGACGAACTGGTCACCCTGCTCGCCTACGAGGCGACGCGCGAAGTGGCCGTCACCGAGACCCCCATCCAGACCCCGGTCGCCCCCACCGTCGGCCTCAAGCTCTCCGAGCCTCGCCCGATCGTGGTCCCCGTCCTGCGCGCAGGCCTGGGCATGCTCGAGGGCATGACCCGCATGCTGCCCACGGCCGAGGTCGGTTTCCTGGGCATGCGTCGCGACGACGACACCCTGGAGATCGAGACCTACGCGAATCGCCTGCCGGAGGATCTGTCGGGCCGCCAGTGCTTCGTGCTGGACCCCATGCTGGCCACCGGTCACACCATGGTCGCGGCCACCAACTACCTCTTTGAGCGCGGCGCGAAGGATGTCACCTGCGTGTGCATCCTGGCCGCTCCCGAGGGCATCAAGACACTCGAGGACGCGATCGGCGACCGCGCCGACGTGAACGTCGTCGTCGCAGCTGTCGACGATCACCTCAATGAGAAGTCCTACATCGTCCCCGGCCTGGGCGACGCGGGCGACCGCCTGTACGGCATCATCGACTGACGAGGCCGCACCCCCACGCGTCACCACGCCGAGGGATACGACGCAGCTAACGCCACACGAGGAGTGGGGTCGGGATGAAAGTCCCGGCCCCACTCCTCATATTTACTCATTAATAAACGAATAAATTAACCTACTTGGCTATTTGTAGCCCTTTTTCCTTTATCACACGCCCGCGTGACCTTGAGCGCTAAGAATACAAATGCCTCGAAAATCCCTTGTAAGAGTTTCATGCTTGTCCTATGGCACTGATTCAGACCAATCCCAAGCGCCGCCGCTACGGCGTCGCAGCACTCGCAGGTGTTCTCGGCGGAATCGTCTCCGCCATCGTGAAGTTCGGTTGGGAGGTGCCGCTACCTCCGCGCACGCCCGTCCGCAACGCGACCAACCCGCCGCAGCAGCTGCTCCAGCAGCTGGGCGTCCCGGAGAGCGTCACCCACCTGTCCTACACCTACAACGGCAACGAGGGACTCCCCTGGGTCTCCTTCATCGTCCACTTCGCCTTCTCGATCGGCTTCGCGGTCATCTACTGCGTGCTGGCCGAACGCTTCCCCCAGATCAAGCTCTGGCAGGGCGCGGCCTTCGGCATTGTCGTCTACGTGGGATTCCACGTCATCCTTATGCCGCTGATGGGCACCGTCCCGGCACCCTGGAACCAGCCCTTCGCCGAGCACTTCTCCGAGTTCTTCGGCCACATCATCTGGCTGTGGGTCATCGAAGTCTTCCGCCGCGACATGCGCAACCGCATCACGCACGAGCCGGACGCCGAGTTCCCGCTTGAGGCTCGCACCAACTGATCGCCGCTCACGCGGACAGACGGGTGGCCCCCGGAACCCAAGGGTTCCGGGGGCCACCCGCTTATCTATGCAGATCCCTGCATCCGCGATCCGTCAGCCGCAGCGCCTGCGCGCCCCGGCCTCGCAGGTCAGAACGCCGGGATGACCGAGCCGTCCGACCAGGTCGACTCGATGTACTGCTTGACCTGATCGGAGTGCAGGAGCTCCTCGAGCTTCGCGATGGCGGCGGCCTTGTCGGAGCCGGCCTTCCACACGAGGACGTTCACAGCCGGATTGTCGACCGGGGACTCGACGACCAGGGCGTCGCCGCTCAGGCTCAGGCCGCCCTCCTGGGCGAAGTTACCGTTGATGACCGCGAAGTCGAAGTCCTCGAGCGAACGGACCAGCTGCGGGCCCTCAACCTCGTTGAAGGAGAAGTCCTTCAGCTTCGTGACCGTGTTGACATTGACGTCGCCCTCACCCTCGGGGATGGACACGAGGCCCTGGGTGGCCAGCAGGCGCAGCGCGCGCTCCTGGTTGGAGGTGTCGGAGATGATACCGATCGTGCCGCCGTTGGGCAGCTCGTCCAGGGACTTGTGCTTCTGGGAGAAGACGCCGAGGGGCTCGAGGTGGATGCCCGCGCCGGCCTCGAAATCGTAGCCAGCCTGCTTCTCGGCGTTCTCCAGGTAGGGGACGGTCTGGTAGAAGTTGGCGTCGAGCTCACCGTCGTTGAGCGCCGTGTTGGGCTGAACGTAGTCCGTGTACTCCACGACCTTGATCTTGATGCCCGCGTCCGCGGCCAGGTTGTCGTTGACGTAGTTCAGGATCTTGGCGTGCGGCGAGGGGGTCGCGCCCACGGTCAGGGTCACGACGTCGGAGGACGAGCCGGACGCATCGGAGGAGGTGGAGCCCGAGCCGCCGCAGGCTGCCAGGCCGAGGGAGGCAACGGCGGCCAGCGCGAGGGCCGCGAAGGAGCGATGACGCATGATGTTTCTCTTTTCTGTGGTCGTCGATGGGATGGGACGAGGCCGGGGTGGCCTCGGGTGGACAGGGGTGTGCGTGCGCCTCAGCGCGAGCGGTGGTCGACCGCCCGCGAGATGAGGTCTCCGATCAGCTGGATGACCTGGACGATGATGATGATCGCGATGACCGTGGAGATCATGACGTCGTCCTGCCAGCGGTTGTAGCCGTAGTTGATGGCCATCTGGCCCAGGCCGCCGCCGCCGACGGCGCCCGCCATCGCGGAGTAGCCGATCAGGGTGATCGCCAGGGTCGTGATCGACTGGACGAGGGCGGGCATGGCCTCGCGGATGAGGACTCCCCAACGGATCTGGCGGTTGGAGGCGCCCATCATCTGGGCGGCCTCGACCTTGCCCGGGTCGACGGCCAGGAGGTTCGTCTCCACGAGGCGCGCGAAGAAGGGCGCGGAGAGGATGACGAGCGGCACGACGGTGGCCAGCGAGCCCGTGGACTTGCCGACGATCATCTTGGTGACCGGGATCAGCATGATGATGCCGATGATGAAGGGCAGGGAGCGCACGATGTTCACGACGAAGGACACGGCCTGGTACACGCCCTTGTTCGGGGTGAGGCCACCCTTGCCGGTCTGGACCAGGAGGAGGCCCAGCAGCGTGCCGATGATGACCGCGAAGAGCGTGGACAGGCCCGTCATCATGAGGGTTTCAAGGATCGCTGGGACAAACTTTTGGGTCAGTGCCGGGTTGTCGAACCACGTCGGGTCGCCCTTACCTGTGGGCACGAGCGCCTGCGCGGCGGCCTGCGCGGTCGCACTCGCGAGATGTGCGGTGATCATTGGTCCCTCACTTCCGCGTGGACGTTGTTCTTGCGCAGCTGCTCGATGATCTTGTCGGCGTGGTACGCGGGGACGGTCAGGGCCAGGCGGCCCACCTGCACGCTGCCCAGGGACTCGAAGGTTCCGGCGGTCACGTCAGCGCCCATCGACGAGGCCAGGTGCAGGACGGTGGCTCCCGTGGGCACGCCCGGGTGCGAGGTGAACACGACGTCGAGGAGGACGACGCCGGAGCCGGCATCGGCGGGGACGTCCGCGGTGTCGACGACGGGCATGGGCACGAGCTCGCGGGCGAGCGGCGTGGCGGGGTCCGCCACGACCTCTTCGAGGCTCCCCGTCTGCAGGACCTGCCCGTGGCCCAGGAGGGTCACCGAATCGCAGATCTCGCGAACGACGGCCATCTCGTGGGTGATGATGACGACCGTGACACCGGCGACGTCGCGCACGCGGCGCAGCAGCGCGAGGATCTGCGCGGTCGATTCGGTGTCGAGTGCGCTCGTCGGCTCGTCGCACAGGAGGACGGCGGGTTCGTCGGCCAGGGCGCGGGCGATGCCGACGCGCTGTCGCTGGCCGCCGGAGAGCTGGGAGGGGTAGGAGTTTCCGCGCCCTTCAAGGCCGACGAGCTCGAGGAGCTCATCGACGCGCTGGTTCCGCTTGACCTTGGGTACGCCCGCAAGCTTGAGCGGGTAGCCGATGTTCTCTGCCGCGGTGCGCGCGTCGAGCAGGTTCGCGGCCTGGAAGACCATGCCAATGCGGCGCCGAGCGGCACGCAGGTCGGCACCGGCCAGCGCGCTCAGGTCGCGCCCGTCGACGACGATGTGGCCATCGGTGGGCTTCTCCAGCGCGGTCAGGCACCTGATGAGCGTGGACTTACCCGCGCCAGACCTGCCGACGATCCCATGGATGGATCCTCGTTCGACGTGCAGGTTCACCCCATCGAGCGCGACAACCTGGCCGCCGTTTTTCACGGGGTAGACCTTGGACACCCCGGTGAGGTCAATCATATGCTTCTCCGTTACTGGGCCGGTCGGCCCGCACGTTCAGCATATGGGGGGCGGATACGCGAGCGCCATGCATGCCGTTACAAAACTTCGTATCGTGGCTAAACCCTCACCGATCAGTGCACATACCTCGTAACGCCGCGCATTCGCGGGGTCGGTACACCGCCCTCGCACCATCGAAACCCGGGCGAGGCGCCGCACGCACCCCAGCCCCGCTCACCCAACGCCGCGCTCGCCCAGCTGTTCCCCGGCAGAGGCCCCGCTCAGCGAGGCAGTCCCACGCGCGACGCACGGCCGAGGCCCCGCTCACCCGGCGAGGGCGATGCCCGCCACGGCGGCCGCCCACGATGCCGCCCAGGTGCCGAACGCGAGCGCCAGGCTACGCCCCCGGAAGCCGTCCGCCCACAGGGTGACCGAGTCCACGACGGCGGTTGAGAACGTCGTGAAGCCGCCCAGGAACCCCGTTGACACGATCGGCATTATCTCGGCGGGCACCGCCTGGGTGGCCACCCCGGCAAGGAAGCAACCCAGGACGTTGACGACCAGTATTCCCAGGCGCCCTGCCGCCGGATCACCCCAGGCCGACAGGCCCCGCTGCGCCGCGCGGTCCAGCCAGAACCTCGCGCACGCCCCCGCGCCTCCCGCCAGGGCGACGGCCGCGTACACGGCGACGTTCACGCTTGATCGCCCCCTGCCCTCCGTGCAGCTGCCGCGCGCCCGGTATCGCCCAGCCGTTGCCCAGCCTCCGTGCCCGCCCACGCGCACGCCCCGCCCAGGGCCAGCAGGCCCAGGGACTGTGCGACGGCCTCGGCGACTCCGTTGAGAGAGGCGTAGCCCACCGAGGCGATGATGTAGGTTCCGTAGGTGGTAAACGCCCCGGCGAAGCCCGTTCCGGCCAGGAGCCTGAGGCGGCGCAGCGACGACGGATCCCCCGCTCCGCTCGCGATCCTGCCCGCGACCCACGCGCCGAGCAGTCCCAGGCCGAACGCGCCCAGCGCGTTGACCGCCAGCGTCGACCACGGAAGAAAAAGGCCTCGCGCCGGGTACATGGCCGCGACCTGGTCCAACGCGGCGCGGGCGGCGCTACCCGCGACCCCGCCCGCTCCGACCACGACAGAGTCGGGTATCCGTGTGCGTCTCATGGCGCCACTGTACGCCCTGGGCGGGCGACTTCTGGGATGCGGGGCTCCTACACTGGCAGGCATGACGAATACCGGACGCTTCGCGCCCTCCCCGACGGGCGATTTTCACCTGGGCAATCTGCGTACCGCCATCCTGGCCTGGGCGTGGGCGCGCGTGAGCGGACGGCGCTTCGTCCTGCGCATCGAAGACATTGATCGGGCGCGCGCGGGTTCCGCCGACCGGCAGATAGCCGACCTGGAGGCCATCGGAATCGACTGGGACGGGGATCCGCTCGTGCAGACGACGCGGGCCGACGCTCACGAGGCCGCCCTGGAGGAGCTGGCCGCGCGCGGCCTGCTCTTCGAGTGCTACTGCTCCCGTCGCGACATCCGCGAGGCGGCCTCGGCGCCCCACGTGCCGCCCGGCCACTACCCGGGGACATGCCTGTCCCTGAGCGAGGAGGAACGCCGCGCCCGGCGCGAGGCGTTGGCGGCCCTCGGTCGCGCACCCGCGCTGCGCCTGGCTGCCCCCTGCCCGACCTGGACCGTCACCGATGAGCTTTACGGCGACTACACGGGGCCGGTCGACCACTTCGTCGT
>ERZ772953.313-NODE-313-length-15300-cov-2.939193_pt1 | contig 15300 bp, 10 predicted proteins | sample MGYA00580685_ERZ772953 | MGnify/ENA primary metagenome ERZ772953 (study PRJEB29015, sample SAMEA2738080) | human oral metagenome | biome: human oral; feature: human-associated habitat; material: saliva | place: China | collected 2209 ...
ATCGGCATTGCCGGTGGTTACTTTGTAGCTACTGTTATCAAGGGTTTGGCGCCTAGTACATATTTAGACTCTATTCAAATGTTTTCTACCATTTCAGACTTCACTTTAGGTCTTATAAAGTCTAGTGTGTTTGGTGCTGTCATTGCATTGGTAGGTGCTTATAAGGGCATGGAAACTAAAATGGGCGCAGAAGCTGTGGGTTTTTCCACTACTAGTTCTGTAGTAACTAGTATTATTTTAGTATTTGTATTAAATTACTTTTTATCTACATTGTTATTTTAGTAGATATTTTTAGAGGGATTTATGATTGAACTGCGCAATGTTGTAGTTGCCTATGAGTCACGTGTGATTTTAGACTCTGTTAATCTCACTATTAATGATGGGGAGACGTTAGTTATATTAGGTGGCAGTGGTAGTGGTAAAAGTACACTACTTCGCTTATTAATAGGTTTACAACGTCCTACATCAGGGCAGATTATCGTAGATGGCACAGATATAACTACATTATCTGAAGATGAATTTAATACAGTACGAAGAAAGATGGGGATGGTATTCCAATATTCAGCTTTGTTTGATTCTATGTCGGTAGGTGAAAACGTAGCCTTTGGTTTGCGTCAACATACGAAGTTAAAGGATGATGAAATCAAACGCATTGTGGCAGAAAGACTTGATTGGGTTGGTTTAAAGGGATATGAGTCGTATATGCCTAATGAGTTATCTGGTGGTATGAAAAAGCGGGTTAGCTTAGCTCGTGCTATAGCACTAGATCCGAGTTTAATTCTTTATGATGAACCTTCATCAGGGTTAGATCCTATTACATCAGGTACGATTAGTATGCTAATTAAGGGGATGCAGAATCGGCTTGGTTGTACTTCTATCGTGGTAACACATGATATGCAGTCAGCATTTTATGTTGCTGACCGCATAGCTTTACTCGATCAGGGGCATTTTGTAGAAATTTCTGATACAATAGAATTTAAGAATTCTACAAATAAGAAGGTACAACAATTTATTCATGGTGAAGCAGAGCCGATTAACGAATCTGCGATGGGAGATATATAATGAAGTGGACGACGGAGGCCAAGGTAGGGGCTTTCACAATAATAGGTATAGCTCTATTTATTGCGGGCATACTATTTGTAGGTCGTATCGATATTTGGGCTAAACCGCAAATGACAATTACAGGTGATTTCACTCAAGTAAATGGCCTAAAAAATGGGAATCAGGTTAAATTTTCCGGCGTGGCCATCGGGACTGTTTCTGATATTGAAATCACACCGCGTGGCGTTGTGGTTAAGATGAAGCTTGATGAAAAAACGCAGATTCCAAGCGACTCGATGTTTTCCTTGGGGTCAGATGGTTTTTTAGGTGATAAATTTATTCAAATTTCACCAGGACAGTCTAAAGTATATTTACAGGATGGTGACTCCGTTAAAGGTGAAGGTGTTGATGCTGTAGATAAGGCCATGCAGAGTGCGCAAAAGTTAATGGATGGCACTGAGAAGATGCTACAGTCTATTAATAGTATTATTGGTGATCCTGCAACTCAAAGTGCACTTAAATATTCCTTGCAATCTACAGCGGTGATGGCTGATAATGCGGTAGCTATTACACAAAATATGGCGGATGTAACGGCTCAACTAAATCAAGCAGCACAGCAATTTAATGCTGATGGTAATGCAGGCAATGATATGCGTGCTATTTTAACTAATTTAAAACAAACTACTGATCGTGTAGATAATATGGCTCGTACCATGGAATCAACTGTAATAGATCCTAAGGCACAAGAAAATATTAAAGAGACTTTACATAATACGGCACAGATTTCAGCTCGCATCAATAAACTGATGGGCGGAAAGGCGTACCAAACGGATGTAAATGGAAATAGTGTAGAGGTTGGTATGACTGAAAAAAAGTCATTTACTAAGGTTGAACCATCTGTAGATTTGTTGTATAACACAACGGATAATGAATTCCGTGTCAATGGTAGAGTACGTGCCTTTAACAATAAAGGGCTGGCTGAAATTGGCCTTTCTAATATAGGTGATGATACTACTTTTGATCTGAATGCAGGTCGATTTATTAGTTCTAAATGGTTGGTGCGTGGTGGTATTTTTGAAAGTGAATTGGGCGTGGGCGTAGATTATAATTTACGTGGTCCTGTATCCTTGTCTGCTGCTATGTATGATCTTAATCATCGTAAATATCGTATTCGTAGTGATATACGTTTGCATAAAGATACCTATGGCGTTATTCAAATGACCAGACCATTCAGTTCTACGAATGGAGGTACCTATTTCGGTATTAAACAAGTATTCTAATGACTAACACATTTACTCTATATGAGTATGGAGGTACATATTATGAATAAAAAGGTTCTTTCCTTAGGTGTAATGCTTTCTTTAGTTACTACTGGTGCATTCGCCGCTGATGTAGTAACCACATCCGTTAACAACGGAGACCAATTAAGCAAATATCAAAAAGAAGCTATTCAATTAACACAAAAGCAATTAGCAGAAAAATCTGTTTTAGATAGTAAAACTTATGAACATACAGTAACTTTAAACGAAGCTCGTACTGTTGATTTAGCGTTAGCTAATAATCGTACAGCTAAGCAAACTAAATGGGGTTATGAAGCTGCTAAATCTGCAGTAAGCCAAGTAGCAGCTGGTAAGAATCCAAGTGTTAGTTATGGTTGGAGTGCTCAAAAAACGGGCGGTGACACAGGTAGTGGCAAATCTGGTAGTCATAACTTCTCCATTAGTGCTCCTGTATTCAATCCACAACTTGATGCGAGCATTGATTCTGCACGTTATACTCGTGAAGGTACTGGTGCTAGCTATGAAGAGGCTTTACAACAAGCAAAATATGATGCTCTTAACGGTTATTATACATTGATTATGAGCCGTAATATGGTAGATGTAGCACAACAAGCTGTTAAAGATTATCAAGGTCATGTAACCAATGTAGAGGCACAGTATAATGTTGGTTTAGTGGCGAGCTCTGATGTATTGGCCGCTAAAACAAATCTTGATGATTCTCAAACATCTCTTGTAAAAGCGCAAAATGCTGCAAATTTAGCAGAGGCGAACTTAAATCAAGTTATTGCATACCCTGCACAAACAGCTATCACTACAGCAGAGCGTGATTTACAATATAAACCATATAATGTAACCTTGGAGCAAGCGAAAGCATATGCTATGCTTCATCGTTCCGCTCTTGTTAAATCGGCTCTTGATGTAAAATCTGCAGAAGAAGCTGTAAAATCTGCTAAGGCGGGTTATTTGCCGACTGTAGCTGTAAAAGCTGGTCGTGGCTATGGTGATCAAGATGGATACTTTGGTACAAGCACAAAGTCCTGGAGTGTTGGTGCTAGTGCTACTTGGAACTTATGGGATGGTGGTGCAACACAAAATGCTATTAAAAAAGCAAATGCACAACTTGAACAAGCAAAAGAAGCTAATTTGGCAACTGTTGATGCTGTATTGTTAGCCGTACAAAAAGCATACTTGAATTTACGATCTGCAGAACAAACAATTCAAAGTACACAAACTGCAGTCGCACAAGGTCAAGAAAGTTTCCGTATTGCTACGCTTCGTTACCGTGCAGGTGTTGGTACGAACCTTGATGTACTTGATGCAGAAACTAAGTTGACAACAGCTCGTAATAACTATGTAGAAGCTCTTTACAATTACAATATTAGCATTGCGGCTCTTGAACAATTAACAGGCGTTCCATTGTCTACACCTGTAGGTCAAGGTGCCGAAGTTATCGCTAATAGTGGCGCTGTTGAACAATTGGCAAAACTGGGCGGCAATCAATAATATGATCCTTAAAAAGACGACTTTGGTCGTCTTTTTTCTTGTAGTGGGCATTATAGATAATGAGTGTTATTGATAGGTTTTATAAAATTTATCCTGAAAATACTATAGTTATTACTGTGTCTGTGGTAAGATTAGTATATATATTTATATTATTCATAATGTGTATGGGAGTATCATTATGACCCGTAAAAAGTGGCTCCTTATCGGTGCAGCGATTTTAGGTTTATCTGGTATTGTTGGCGCCAGCATCAATCCTATGGCTCAAACTTACATAGCACCTATAGTTAAAGAACAACTAAATAATGTCATAAACGGATCTATAGACTATGATTCTCTCCGAATTAATTGGAATGGTGATGTTGTTCTAACCGATGTAACTATCAAAGATAGAGATAGACATTTAGTTGGAACTGCTCAAGAGGTAGCTGTAGGAGTTAAACTATCTTCTTTACCGAATATTATTAGTGGCAACACATCAGGGGCTACGGCTATTTCTAGTGTAATCGTTGAGGCGCCAGACTTTCATATATGGCAATTAGCTGATGGGTCGTGGAGTATAACTAAGTTAGTAAAACCATCCGATCCAAATAGGTCGGGTACTTTTGATGGTTCTGTGACTATTAATGATGGTCGCGTAGCTCTACGTACTAAAGATGGAATAAAGAGGAATGTAGAAAATCTTGGTGGGACGATGGCGCTTAATATGAGTGGCATGTCTAAAGGCGCCTTTACTGCTGATGTAGACGGTTCCGCAATTACCATGAATGGCAAAATTGATATGAACAATGTATCTAATTTTGATCTCTTTGTACAAGTTGACGAAATTGATACTGCTGGTATTATGAGTTTTGTTCCGCTTCGTAAGGAGTTATCTGTAACGAGTGGTAAATTACAAGATGTATATTTGAATCTTAAAAGTGAAGATGGCAAATACATCATGAGTGGTAATGTAGGCTTTAAAGGCTTAACAGGCACTTATAAACGGGGTAATACAATTTATAATATTACCGATGGCACGGGGCGTATTATGCTTAATAATGATCAAATCGTTATTAGTCGTAGTTCTTGGCGGGTAAATGATCAAGTAGCAAAGATCAATGGATTAGTTACACTGGGTAAAGAGGAAGAGTATTTAAATCTTAATGTTGTGGCTGATAAAGTAGCTTTAGAAGCGATAACAGATGTCGGTGTTACTGGCATTGTAGGTGGGCGTGCACATATTGGTGGTACGACAGTAGCCCCTCGTGTAGATGCAACGATTGCTAGTGATGGTATTTCTTATAAAGGTTACTATATTGATCGTTTACAAGGGAATATCGTATATGATAACGGTTTAGTTCGTACTGATGATGCGCGCCTGTCTATAGGTGAAGGTAGCGCAAAGGTTAAGGGTCAATATGTAGCTGATACAGGGGATTTTGATGCTACTATAAATACTCAAGATTTACCTTTAGGCACTTTCACAAAAGATATGACCACACCGATTACAGGTAATATCGATGGTGAGATTCGTATTTTAGGAAAAAATAATCAAGTTACAGATGCCGTAGGCGCTGTTGAAGGTCGCCAAATAGGTATTCACGGTGTTGTGGTTGATACTGCAAAAGCTAACTTTACGCATGCTGATAATCGTACAAACATAACCGTTGTAGGTACTATGGGGGATGGGGCGCTTAGCGGGTATGGCTATATCCAGAATGGTAACGTAGATGCCACTATTTCAGGTAATGCATTGCCGTTGACCGCATTAAGTCCTATTATTGGTCAAGATGTTGATGGCACCTTAAATACTTCTTTTGCGATAAAAGGTACAGTAGATAATCCAAATGTAACGGGCACTGTATGGGGCCAAGAGGTACATTATAAAGGGGCTCGATTCAATAATATCCATGGTGATATTAAGCTAGATAACCATATTCTCACTATTACCAACGGACATATTGGTGATGGCGATGGGGGCTATGATGTTAATGGTTGGTATAATCTTGATACGGATGCGTTAGATTTAAATGCTAGGGCTAGGGCTACTCGTATTGAAAATGTGATTCGTACTGTTACAGATGTTCCTATTACGGGTTGGTTTGAAACGGACAATCATATTACAGGAACGGCTGCAAATCCGATTATAGAAGGCCGTGCTCATTTGTGGGATGGTTCTGCTTATGGAAAACTCGTGACTAATGCGTTTGCAAAATATAACTATCAGAATGATACATTAGAGCTTTATAGATTTGATATTGAAGGTTATGGTGCAACTATCACCGGTGGAGGTACAGTATCTAAAGAAGCAATTAATGTTGATTTTGAAGGTAAAAATATTGATATGGGCAGATTGCTCATTAATACGGATTACAAAGTTGATGGTTTGCTATCTGGTCGAGGACAAATTACTGGATCTGTGGATAACCCTCAATTCAATGGCTATATTTCATCCGATGCCTTATCAGTTAATGGGGAATTATTGAACGATATTCATGGTCGTGTTTATGCAGATAAATCGGTTGTAAATGTACAAGACTTTACCTTCGCTGAAGCCGATGGTGGTCGCTATGCTGTTAAAGGTGGTATGAAGTTTGATGATAGTAGACAACTATTTGGTGTATTAGATGTTACTAATGGTAGCGTAAAGAATTTACTAACCTTGCTAGACCGGTCCAACGAACATATTGATGGTAAATTAAATGGTTCTGTTGAAATTGGAGGTACACGCGACAATCCAAGTGTTAATGTAACAGGCAAGATTAATGATGTAAGTATTGATGAAAAAATTGTTGGTGATGCAACTATCAATGCAAGTTTTGCTAATCGTAAATTTAAAGTTACAACTTTGAAACTACCTGTTGGGGACGGTCTTATTGCAATAGGTGGTACGATGGATCTTGATGGTCAAGCAGATTTACAGGTTGCATTAAAGGATGTTGATATAGTACCGTTCTTGCCACTTATAGGTAAGGATATTCAAGCTACTGGTTGGGTGACTGGTGTTGTGAATATCACTGGAGAAACTAAGAATCCTAAAGTAGAATTATCCAGTGCTATAGAGTCGGGGTCCTTTAATGGTGTTGGTATTGATGAAGGTTTTGTATTGGCTACAATGCAAGATCAAGTTATTCAGATTCAACGAATTCAAGGTGCCAAAAGTGGGTATAAGCTAAGTGTCTATGGTAAGATTCCATTAGCGGCAATCTTTACATCTGGGTATATTCCAGCAAATGATAGCAAATCTATGGATGTAACTATTGATTTTAACGAAGCAGATATGGCTGTTATCCCTCTTCTTACAACTAGTGTTAAGGAGGCAACAGGTCCGTTAAAAGGCACGGTTCATATTACAGGCACTATTGATCAGCCTGAAGCATATGGTACTGTATCGGTACGTAATGGTACGATGAAATTGGCAAGTGTAGAAAATCAAATTACTGGTATTGATGGTGACTTAATTTTCTCTGGTCAACAAGGTGATTTCCAATCCCGTATTAATATGGGCAAAGGCTCAGCTGGTTTGGCTGCTAAAGTAAATTGGTCTGGACATACTCTTACTAATTATAAGGCGGCAGTTCAGCTAGAAGACTTAGAGGTTCGCAGTGAATATGTAAGAGGACCGTTGAATGGTGAACTTTATATTGCTGACCGAGATGGATTGCCGACCCTTATTGGTACTTTAAATCTTGAAAAGATTCAATTCAAAATTCCTCTTTCCTTACAATCTAGTGAAAGTACCAAAGATATGGGGGTGGATGTTACTGTTCATGCCGGTAAAGGAGTACGCTTATATGATCGCACCTTATACAACATGTTTATCAGTGGCGATGTTCATTTTGGTGGATCCTTACAAAATCCAACTGCTAGTGGTCAATTCGATGTTAGAAATGGCACGTTTAAGTATTTGAGCCATGTATTTAATATTACAAAAGGGAATGCCCATTTCGTAGGTGGCTCTTATTTACCAAACTTACAATTAGAGGCTGAAACAAATGTAAGTAATTACACTATTATGCTTGGCGTAAAAGGGACAGTGGATCATATGGACTTATCATTGTCCTCTAATCCTACATTGTCTAGAAAGCAAATCATTTCCATGTTGACCTTCGGCCGCGGTGCAGATTCAAATAGTAGTACTTTGACAAATGAAGATGTGAATGCTGTGGCTACAGCAGGGCTTCAAATGTTTGCTTTTGGCTATGTACAAGATGCATTACAAAATACACTTGGGTTAGACCGCATCAATATTACAACAGGGTCAATTGATCCCGATGAGCCAACCAATAGGGATACGGCAAGTAATTATAATATTGAAATCGGTAAATATGTATTACCGAGAGTCATGTTGACTTACTCTCAAGGTATTAATAACAAACAAAATAAATATGGTATAGAATATTCTGTTAAACGAAACCTTAAGTTCACGGGATGGCATACATCAAAAGGGAACAATTATATAGGTGGTCGTTGGACACGGAGCTTTTAAGAGTGTGGCTAGAATGTGTAAATCCCTTAGGTATGCACATTCTAGTCATATTAATTTCATAAAATTTGTTTAATATAGTACTCATTCCAAGCAATTTATGCTATAATGATAAAGATTTATTAGTCTTTATAAATAAGATGTAAACTCTTTATGGGGATGAGTTCTAGGAGGAATTTATGTTTAAACCAAAAGCTTATAAAAGTATGCTTGCAGCGTCCGTGTTGACCGCTGTCATGGGGACAGGCAGTGTATTTGCTGCTGAGGTACAAGCTGGCTATACTCCAGATTTAAATAGCACAACAACGACTAATGCTGCTAAAGCAAATGATGCAGCTATTACACAAGCTGTTTATAATGCTGATGCAACTACTACAACTATACAAGATGAAACTGATGCAGCTATCTTAGCTGCTCGTGGTGATACGACTATATCTAGTGATGGCACTGTAGTAAAAGGTTCTGATGGAACTGTTACAGTCAATAATGCTGCTTTAAAAACTGATGATAAACAAGTAAAAATGGTATCTAAAACTACTGGTGGTACTGACCTTGATAAGGCTGCTGAAAATGGCCAAACTCAAGCTGTTACAACAGTAGAAGCACAATATGTCACATCTGCTAGTGCAGAATCTGTTAATCCATACGTAGGTAAATTGATTACCGGTTTATCTATATCTGGCGTTACAGCTGAACAACAAGCAAATTTATTGCCAATTTTAACTGAAAAAGTTGGCGATGCTGTATCTGTTGATGGCGTATTTAAAGATGTAACTAATCTTGGTAATACTGGTTACTTCTCTGAAGTAAATCCTGTATTTACTTCCGTGCCTGAAGGCGTAAAATTGGACTTTGCCGTAACAGTAAATCCAATTACTACTGGTGTAGCTTTCGAAGGTAATACAGTTTATACTTCTGAAGTATTGACTAAATTCATGGATCTTCAACCAGGTCAAGTTCTTAACTCTGTATCCGTAGGGCAAAAAGTTCAAGGGATTAATGCTGCATATGCTCGCGATGGCTATATGTTAGCACACGTTGATGGTATCCGTGTAGATGACCAAGGCGTACTTCATATACACATTGTTGAAGGTATCGTAGAAGATATCATTCCAGCAGGTAACAAGAAAACTCGCGATAAAGTTATTACTCGTGAATTCGTTCAAAAGAAAGGTAAACCTTTCAATAAATTCTTGGTACGTCGTTCTGTAGAACGCGTATATAACTTAGGTTTCTTTGATGACGTAAACGTTCGTATGTTGCCAGGTGAACAAGATCCAAATAATGTAATTATTGAAATCGACGTATTGGAACATAAGACAGGTACCATTACATTAGGTGCTGGGTACTCTAAATCTGATGGATTGATGGGGATCGTTGAGTTTGGTGAAGATAACTTCCGTGGTACTGGCGATAAATTTAAAGTTCACTGGGAAATCGGTGGTAAGAAAAAATATAAGAACTACCAAATCTCCTACTTGAAACCTTGGATCGATAGCAAAGGTACATCCCTTGGCTTCTCCTTCTTCAATCGCGAAGATGAATACACAGATTACAATGAAGATGGTAATGAAGTAGCAGAATACAATAAGAAATCTCGCGGCTTTAATATTTCCTTTGGACGTCAAACTGGGGAATATACTCGTGATTACTTGACATTAGAATCCCGTAAAGATTCTTATAAATGGGATGATGATGATAGCTCTGGCTTCCGTTATGATAAAAATGCGGGTAAAGGCACAAACTGGGATAATGGTTCCTATAACTTCGCATCTGATAACTATGTAAAAAATAACTTTGGTCGCATTAACTCCGTAACATGGCAAAAAGTATACGATTCTCGCGATAATATCTATGAACCAACTCGTGGTCGCCGTATTTCCTATACTACACAATGGGCTGGTCATGGCTTGGGCGGTGACTTTGACTTCTACAAATTCACAGCTGAAACTCGTATGTACAAGAAATTGGGCGCTAAGAATGTATTGGCATTCCGTGCACGTGCTGGTTTCATCCAAGGTGATGCTCCTTATAGCCAATTGTTCACGTTGGGCGGTGCTGATTCCTTACGTGGTTATGAAGATGATCAATTCCGTGGTAAAAAGATGTACAATGCTACATTGGAATTCCGTTTCCCAATTGTTAAGAAAGTTAGCGGTGTGTTATTCGGTGATATTGGTGATGCATGGGATGCACCAAATGTTACATGGTATAACAGCAAAAAATCCTTTAACTATGGCGTTGGTGCCGGTGTACGTATTACTACACCAATCGGCCCTGTTAAACTTGACTATGGTGTGGGTAAACACAAAAATAAATTCCACTTCAGCTTCGGCACACAATTCTAATATAGTAAATGTATATGGTGAAGGCTTCTTTATAAAGAGGCTTTCACCAATATCTCTATATGGCATCCTTTGATGCAGTGATTTAAAGAAATGAGGGCACTCTATTATGATGCGAATGATGAACAACAAGGCGAATGTAAAGATTTTTTCCATCGTCATTGCTGCTATTTTTATTATTGGTATTGGTGCGTTAGCTTATACGCAAATGGCTTCGCCTAGTAGTAATAGTGGGACTAGTACTATTGGGGTTATCGATACATCTCGTATGTTGTCTCAAGATAATCCAATTTATATCTCTGCAGCTCAAGAATATATGAGCTATCAAAGCCAATTACAACAAGAAACGCAAGCTAAAATTGATGCAGCACAAGATGATGCGACTAAACAAAAGCTCGCTGAAGAAGCTCGTCAAAACCTAGCTAAAAAAGATCAAGAAATTGCTAAATCCGTTCAAGATAAAGCTATGGAGGCTGCAAAAGCGGTTGGTGATGCTAAAGGTCTTAGCGTTGTTATGACTAAAGACACTGTACTATACGGTGGTGTTGATATTACAGATCAAGTATTGAAAAAACTAGCTACTGATGCAAAAAAATAAACTGTAGTTCTATGTAAGGGAGAACGACAATGAACGGGAAACAACGATATATAGGACTAGTCATATTTCTCGTTGCTGCAATAAGTGCTATGGTTTGGGCCTATGGTTTTGTAACAAATCACCAACAGGGTCCTGATGGCATGTCAATAGGTGTTGTACGCATTGATGATGTACTAGAGTTTAATCCATCCTATGCGGATTATAAACAAGCCAAAAATGAATTGGAACTTTTACAACGTCAATATGAACTTGAACAACAAGCCTTAAATGCCAAGTCAGAGACACAAGATGAACAGTTGAAAACGCTTGCACTGGATTCAACCTTGTCAGATGCTCTTACGGTGGAATTGCAAACTCGTATTGCAACAAAAGAAAATGAACTAAATCAGCAATTAAATGCAAAGCGCAATGAATTAACTCAAAAGTATTTAGCTGAGTTAAAGGTTAGTACTAATGAATATGATCTGGAAATCGTAAACCTTCAACTAGCCTTATATGCCTATGATGCACGTGTATATATAGATGATGCACAAAGAGCAGCGGCTATGGCTGAAAAAGCTAAAAAAGAAGAAAGATTAAAGGACTTATTAGCTAAGAGAAAACCATCGGATTTCGATGTAGATTCAATTAAAGCAAAGGTACAGGCTGAGCTTGCTCCAATGCAACAAAAAGGGCAGGAAGAGCTCAATCAATACGCTGCATCCCTACAGAAGGAATTAGCTGAGAAACGAGACTCCATGGTACAACAACAAGCACAATCCATCATTGCTAATAATAACCTGCCTGTGGCGCAAGAGTGGAATGATACATGGGCAAAAAAGCTTTCAGATAAAGAAGCTGAAGTGAGTGCACTTCATGAGGCCATTTTAGAAGATGTTCGTATGCGCGTAGCAATTATTGCTGAGGAACAACATTTGGATTTAGTTATCATCGATGATGGTGGTAATATTAAAGGGCTTGATATTACTGATGCAGTGAAGGCGTCCTATCGAGTTCAATAAGGAGTTATATTATGAATAAACGTATTAAATCTTTAGTATTAGGTGCATCTTTAGTAGCTTCTATGGCTATCTTAGGTGGTTGTGGTTCTAATAATGTTGGTTATGTTGATAGCGTGAAAGTGGCAAACAGTACTGAAAAAGGTATTGAAATTACTAAAGAAATCAATGCTAAAAAAGCGGAATTAGATGCTAAAATTGCTGCTGCCGATGAAGCATCTAAACAAAATGTATTTAATCAAGCGAATCAAGAATTAAATGCCTTTGCGAATGCAAAAGCGCAAGAATATCGTCAATATCAAGAACAAAAAATCAATGAACTTGTGAAAGAAAAAAAACTTGATGTTATTATTGAGAAAGGCGCTGTTGTTGGTGGTGGCTCTGATGTAACTGATGATTTGATTACAAAAATGGGTAAAGCTTCTGACGACCAAATCAAAGAAGTTGAAAATGCAGCTAAAGCCCAAGAGCAACAAGATGCTCAGCAAAATGCACAACAAGCAGATCAAGCTGCAACAAGTACAACTGAAGCTGCACAATAATTGAGGATTACCACGGGGGAGGAGTTTGCCTTGGAAAAAACTTTACAGGAACTCGCAAATTTAGTAGGCGGTCAACTTATAGGGGATGAGTCTATTGTCATTACTGAGACACGTAGCTTTGAGCAAGCAGTAAAACAATCCATAACTTTTGCAATAGGTGAATATGTTGAACATATTGCATTATGCCAAGCGGGTGCTGTTATCGTTGAATCGGAAGTAAAAAATGCACCGATGGCGCAAATCGTAGTTGATAATGCAAAAGCCGCATTCGCCCAAGTGCTAGAAGTATTCCATCCACCTGTTGTAGTTCCCCGTGAAGTGCATAGTACAGCTATTATTGGCAAGAATGTTACACTTGGTAAAAATGTAGCTATTGGTGCCTATTGTGTTATTAATGATAATGCTGTTATCGGTGATAATGTAACGATTCGACCTTATGTATATATTGGTCATAATGTACGAATTGGGGAAGATTCTGATATCTATGCAGGTGCTATCGTACATGAGAACTGTATTTTGGGTAAACGCGTTGTATTGCGTGCTAAAGCAGTTATCGGTGGTGAAGGTTTTGGCTTTGCCACAGAAAATGGTATTCATACGCATATTCCTCAAGTAGGCAATGTTATTCTTGAAGATGATGTAGAAATTGGCTCTTGCACTACTGTTGATAATGCTACAATGGGATCTACCTTGGTACGTCGCGGTACAAAAATTGACAATCTTGTTCACCTTGGCCACAATGTTGAGATTGGAGAAGATTGTTTCTTGATTGCACAGGTTGGGATTGCAGGTAGTACAAAATGTGGTAACCATGTAATCTTTGCAGGACAAACAGGCTGTACTGGTCATATTACAATTGGAGATAATGTACAATTTGCAGGTAAAACAGGAATTACTGGCAATGTACCATCTAATTCTGTTATGGCTGGGTATCCAATGAGACCTCATAAAGAGTGGTTGAAATTGGCTGCTTACGAGAATCGTTTGCCAGAAATGGTGAAAACTGTAAAACAATTACAAAAAGAAATTGACGCTTTGAAAGCACAGCTTAAGGAGAGCTAATAATCCATGTATAGGTTTATGAAAATCTTTAGTGCCTTTATTTGCTTATTACCTAAAGGTTTGCAATATGCTATTGGTACATTGCTAGGTGAAATTGCGTGGTTAGTGGTGCCACCTAAACGCAAGCGCCTAGCGATAGGCCAAATTTTATTCTGTAATATTACAGATGATCCTAAAGAAGCTCGACGTATTGCGAAAGCTAGTACTACACGCTTTGGTCGTATGATTATTGATGTATTACGCTATCCTGAAATTAAAGATGGTGCATACAAAGATATGGTGGAGTTTATTAATCGAGAGTACTTAGATGATGCCTTAGAAAATGGTCGAGGTGCAATCTTAGCCGCTGTTCATAGTGGTAACTGGGAACTCCTAGGTGCCGTTCTTGCTTCTGAAGGGTATCCGTTGATTTCTGTGGCTATGAAACAGAATGGTGATGCCGATAAGTTTATCAATGAATATCGTCGGATTATGCATCAACATGTGACCTATAAAACAGGTGTTCGTGAAATGATTAATGAACTAAAAAAAGGTGCATTTTTAGGCCTTATTATGGATCAGGACCCTGGTGATGATGGCGTTCTTGCACCATTCTTTGGTTATGAAACATTGACGGCTGCGGGACCAGCTGTATTGGCTCGTATGCAAGATGTGCCCATTATTTTTGTAACCATACATTATAGTCCGTTTTCTGAGAAATATGAGATTGAAGCGCATTCACCAATTTATGTGGAACGCACAGATGATAAAAAGCGTGATATAGCGGTAACAACAACTCGTCTAAATGAGTTTATTGAAGATTATATTAGAAGATATCCTGAAGATTGGTTCTGGCTTCATAACCGTTGGAAATGGACTCGTCGTTTTTATGGTGAACAAATAGATACACCACCTGATGTTTTTCAATAGTTAATAATTTTAAAGAGATTTTGTTTATGCGATTGTGGAATATCCAAGATGAAACTGATTCCTATTAGCATGGATGAAATCTCTTTTTATTTTATAACATATAATTTAGTGTTTAAAAATAATCTATTAAAATTTTAAAGACTAAGAATAGTCTTTCCAATTAGCGTAATATATGGTAAATTTCTTGTAACGCCTATGCAAATAGGGTATAATACATATTGGTGTATAGTAAACGTGAATTCAGATTATGAAAGGACATTCTTATGAGTAAGCCACAACAAACAATAGAAAAGGCTATTTCATATCAAGGGATTGGCCTTCATAGCGGTGAACCAGTACATATGGTTTTCAAACCTGCACCTGAAGATACAGGAATTGTGTTTGTCCGCACGGACATTGAAGGGAATCCTTCTGTGCGAGCACACATTGATAATGTGACGAACACTATGCGCGCTACCACATTGGAAAATGGTGAGGCAAAGGTATTCACTGTAGAGCATGTGATGGCCGCGTTCAGTGCTATGAATATTGATAACTGTTATATTGAAATGGATTCT
>ERZ772953.315-NODE-315-length-15247-cov-4.002106_pt1 | contig 15247 bp, 14 predicted proteins | sample MGYA00580685_ERZ772953 | MGnify/ENA primary metagenome ERZ772953 (study PRJEB29015, sample SAMEA2738080) | human oral metagenome | biome: human oral; feature: human-associated habitat; material: saliva | place: China | collected 2209 ...
CCCAGGCGACCCCGTCGACCCAGCCTGCCGCCACCGCCACCAGCGCCCGGGACTACCGCCCGACCCCGGCAGCCTCGCCGTCGGCCCCCTCCCCGCAGCAGACGCCCGACTGGTTCGCAGCCGCCCCCACCGCCCGGGGCCTGTCCGCGAGCGCCGACGCCGGTCAGAGCGACGACCCGGAGGAGCGCGGCCGTTCGCGGGCCCGGCAGGCCGCCATGGCCATGACCGGTGCCGAGGAGGAGGACGACGCGATCCTCCTCAAGGGCGCCAGCGCACTGAGCGCCCCGAGCTCGCGAGTCGAGACCCACTGGGCCGGGGTGCTCGTCGCCATCGTCCTGTTCCCTCTGGCCTGGTTCCTCGTGCACGACGGCGCCGCCACCCTGACCGGCGGCAACCCCTCGGCCTGGCCCTCGGCCGCCTCCCCGATGGGTGCGCTGGAGATTCTGGGTGGGACCGCGGCCTGCGCCGCCGCCCTGTTCATGATCTCGCGCTCCTCGCTGGGGGCCTTCGTCGTCGGCGCCCTCAGCACGGTCATCGGCCTGCCCTTCATCCTCATGCCGGGGGTCACCAAGTCGATCCTGGGGCCCACGGTCAATCGGCTTCAGGCCCACTCCGACCTGGGCAAGGCCCTGTCCACCTACGTCATGGACGACGGCCTCTCGGGCCGCTTCATCCTCATGGGCGTGCTCACGATCATGGTCGCCGTCGTCGGCCACGTGGCTCGCCGGTCCGGGCAGCGCACGCAGGACGAGGGCCGCGGCCCGCGTGACTGAGCCCGACACCACCCCGACGCCTACCGGGGCCGAAGAGGCAGGAGCGCCGTCGGCTCGGCGGATGCAGACCCTCGCCGATGCGGCCTGGGACGCGGTGCCCATCGTCGTCGGATACGTGACGCTGGGGCTGGCGGCCGGGATGCTGCTGGTCGCCGAGGGCCTGGCCTGGTGGTGGGCGCCGGTGTGGAGCCTGGTCATCTACTCCGGGACCATGCAGATGCTGCTGGTGCCGCTGGCCGGTGCCGGCGAGCCACTGGCGGCCATCGCCCTGTCCACCGGTTTCGTCTCGGGCCGGCACGTCTTCTACGGGCTGGGCTTCCCCCTGGAGCGGGTGCGGGGCAGGGCGCTCACGCGCCTCTACGCCGTCCACGCGATCACCGACGAGGTCTACGCGCTGCTGGCGGCGCGCGACCGGCGGGCCATGAGTGGGCGCTACCTGGTGGGCGTGGAGGCGATCAGCCACGCCTCCTGGGTGTCGGGCACGACCGTCGGGGCACTGGCCGGTACCGCCCTGGCCTCCGCGGTGGGTGAGCGCATCGAGCTGCTCGGCTTCGTGCTCACGTCCCTGTTCGTGGTCCTGGCCATTGAGAACTGGCGCAATCACCCCGATATCGGGGTGCTGTGCGTGGGGCTGGTGGCCGGCGGGGTCGGCCTGGCCATCGGTGGTTCGGCGGCACTGCTGACCGCGCTGGTGATCCTTGCCGTCGGCCTGGTGGGTCTGTACGCCTGGCGCGGCCGCCGCCCCGGGGCGAGCGCGCCGGCGCCCGGACGGAGGGACAGCTGATGCTCACCAACTCGCAGATCGCAGTCGCCGTCGTGGTCGTCGCCGTCATCACCTTCGTGTGCCGGATCGTGCCCTTCGTGCTGCTGCGCGGGCGTCAGGACAGTGCGGTGCTGGCCTTCCTGTCCCGGGCGATGCCGCTGGGGGTCATGATCGTCCTGGTGGCCTACACGCTGGGTGGGGTGAGCCTGTCGCCGTCGAGCTGGCTGCCGGCCGCCGCCGGGATCGGGGCGACGGCGGGCCTGCACCTGTGGCGGCGCTCCATCGGGCTGTCACTCATCGGCGGCACCGGCGTGTACGTGGCCCTCAGCCTCCTGCTGGGCTGACCCGCCGCGGCCGGTGGCCGACCATGTAGAAGACGATGAGGGCCACGTAGGTGACCACGCTCAGCCAGGCGCTGACCAGTCCCAGCAGCGCGGCCAGTGAGTAGAGCCACGGTCCCATCGCGAAGCGCCGGGTCATGGAGCGCACCTCCGCCTCGGAGACCCCTGCTCGCAGGCGGCCGCGGTCCCGGATGGAGGCCCGCCACAGGGCGTTGAAGAACAACCCGCCGACCACCATGACCATCCCGTAGAAGACGGCGCCGGTGCGCTCGTCGTGGCCGGACTCCAGGGACCGGGTGAGGACCGAGGTGGCGAAGGGCAGGAAGGCGACGTCGAGCAGGAGGAAGAGGTTGCAGATGAGCATCCACTGGTCGACGCTGCGCACCCGCACGAAGATGGCGTGATGGTTGAGCCAGACCTGCCCCACCAGGAGGAAGCTGAGGACGAAGCCCACGTAGCTGGGCCACAGGGAGGCCAGGGAGTGCAGGAGGCTCCCGCCGCCGTCGGGCAGCTTGATCTCCAGGCTCAGCAGGGTGATCGCGATGGCGATGACCCCGTCGCTGAAGGCCTCCAGGCGTCCGGGTGAGACGGGCGCCGACTCCTCCTCCCCTTGAGCGCCGCCGGCCCCAGCGGCCGTCCCCTCCTCGGGGGCCGGGTCAGTAGCCGGGCCTGAGGCCCCGACATCCGCATGCGCACACCCGCAGGAGTCAGTGCGGGCACCCTCGGCGAGGTCATCGGCAGAACCATCAGCCGAGTCATGGTGGCGCTGGGCAGTCATGCCTTCTCCTTCCCTCCGCGGACAGGGACATTCTGCGCCGACGGGGACACACCTGCACCCGCGGGGACATTCCAGTACCGCCGGGGACTATCGACGCCGCCGGGGACCGAATACCTGTCCCCCAACGCGCGTCTTGTCCCCGCCCGGGACGACACGCACCCAGCCGCGCAGAATGTCCCTAGCGGGCGCCCCTGAGGCGGTGCAGGACGACGTGGGCGGTGCCGGGCGGCCCCGTCGCCGGTACGGGGCGCCGACCAGTAGGCTGCGGGCGTGCCTGTTGACGTCAATCGCCCCGGCCCCTGGACCCACCGCAACCTCACCGCCCGCGGCACTCGTTTCCATGTCGCGCTGGCGGGCCCCGAGGCCCCGGCCGGAGCCGGCCCCCTCACCCTCCTGGTGCACGGCTTCCCCGAGTGCTGGTGGACCTGGCGTCACGTCATCCCCGCCCTGGCGCAGGCCGGGCACCGCGTGGCGGCCCTCGACCTGCGTGGCTTCGGCGGCTCGGACCGGCCGCCGTCGGGCTACGACCTGGTGACGCTCGCCCAGGACCTGGCCGCCGTGGTCCGCTCCCTGGGGCACGAGCGCGCCGTGGTCGTCGGCGCGGGGCTCGGCGGCCAGGTCGCCTGGGCGCTGCCGAGCCTGGCCCCGGACCTGACGACGGCGATCGTCCCGGTCGGCGCCCCCCACCCGCTCGCGCTGCGCTCGCTGTGGGCCCGGGCGCTGTCGGGACCGGCGCTGCAGTACGTGAGCCTGCGGATCCCGGGCCTGGCCGAGCGCCGCCTGCGCAGCCGCAGCGCCCTGGAGGGCCTGCTACGTTCCTGGGCCGGGCCGCACACGCGCGAGGCACTGGCCGAGGAGGCCCCCTACTACGCCGAGCTCCTGTCCCGACCCGGCGCCGCCCGCAGCGCCCTGGAGCCGCTGCGCAACCTCGTGCTGTCCCGGGCGGAGACGGCGGCCCTGGACAAGCCGGTGACGGTGCCCGTCCTGTCGGTGCAGGGCGAGCTCGACCCGGTCCAGCCCGCCCAGGCCTACGCGCGCGACACCCACCACGTGGCCGGCAACCTGCGTCAGGTGACGATCCACCGCTCCGGCCACTTCCCCCAGGAGGAGACCCCGGCCGGGTTCGTCCGGGCCCTGCTGCCCTTCCTGGCCCACGTCGCCCCGCCCGCCTCCGCCTGAGGCCGCGAGCCGGGCACTTATCGCGCAACCCCGTTGTTCTTCGGTAGGTCTGCACAAGAAGTGTCTCACTCGACGGGTGCATCACGGTCGGCCCGACGCCGCCACCCGGCTCGGCGGGTGCAGCACGGTCAACCCGGCGCCGGCTCACACCGTCTCACACCGGCTGGCGCAGGTTGTCCATGAGGGAGCGCCGGTCGAGCTGGGCGGGCAGCCAGGTGGTCGCCACCGCGAGCGCCAGCGAGATCCCGCTGACGAGGGCCAGCAGCCCCACCGGGACCGAGGCGACCAGGACCGCCGTCCCGCCCCCGGAGTACAGCGCGGCGTAGACGGCGCTGAAGGCGGTGGCCGCCAGCCCGAAGAGGATGCCGGTGACGGCGTAGATGACACCCTCCAGCGCCGTGGAGGCCAGAACCGTGCGGGTGCGCGCCCCGATAACCCCCAGCAGCGCCCCCTCCTGGCGTCGGGCCCGCCCCACCATGGCGATATTGGCGATCCCGCCGACGCCGGAAATGAAGAAGGTTGGAACCCCGACGGAGAGGAACCCGCTGACCGAGCCCTGCGCACCGGTGGCCTGCCCGGCCCCGACGGCGGCGTAGACGGTGCCGGTCAGGGCCACGGCGATGGCGAAGGGGACGATCGTCGTCATCGACAGGGAGGCGCGGTGGCGGGCGTTGGCGCGGGCGGCGAACCAGGCGGGGCTGCGGCCCGGGATGAGGGCGGTCCACCAGGTCAGCAGTGGCCGCAGCGTCCAGCTGGGCACGCTCAGGGCAGCGATCGCGGCGAGGAGCCCCATGGAGGCGCCGGCCATCGCGCGCTCCCCCGGGTCGTTGAGGTTCATACCGGACGTGGCCATCTCCGCCCTCTCCGCGTCACTCATGGGTAGAGAGCTCTCGAAGGGGGTCATGACCAGCCCCAGGAGCATGATGCCGACGACCACCCACTGCCACCACCGGGTCCGGGTCTGCGGGGCCGTGGCCTCCCGCAGCGCCTGCATCTCGGGGACCGACGCCGCCCGCCGGGCCGGCCCCATCGCGCCCAGGACGCAGAACAGCATCGTCACGGCGATGGTCAACGGCACCCCGAAGCCCGGCATGATGATGGGCAGATTCTGAGGAAACACGTCGAACTCCCGCCAGGTGAGCAGGTAGACGCGGACCAGTGACAGGCTGGTCACCGCCCCCATGACGCCTCCGAGCAGCCCGATCACCCCGACCTGCGCCAGGATGATGCGGCGGATGCGGCTGCCGGGGATGCCCAGGACCTTCCACAGCGCGTGGGAGCGCTGCTGGGCCGAGACGGTCAGGCCCAGCGTCGTGGACAGGATGACGGCGGTGGCCAGCCCCGCGTAGGAGACAAGGCTGGAGCCGATGATGTGGGCGGCGTTGATGAGCTCGGCCGAGCCCTGGGCCTGGGCCCAGTTCAGGGCGCTGTACCAGGCGGTGATGATGACGCCGATGATGGCGCCGCCGACGGTGGCGACGAGCAGTGACCACAGCCACTGGCGGGCGTGGTGGCGCAGGTCGTTCCAGATGAGTGTGACCATGATCTTCTCCGATCCTCTCCTGCTCCTGTCCCGGTCAGGCGGCGCGCGTGGCTCGCGCCGAGTGGACGAGCTCGGCGATCTGGCGGGCGTCTCGGCAGCTGGTCCACTGCACCAGGTGTCCCTGGCTCATGACGGCGACCGCGTCTGCTCTGGCGGCGGCCTCGACGTCGTGGGTCACCATGACCACGGTGGTGCCCTGCTCGGTGAGCCGGCGCAGCCAGTCCAGGACGAGGGCGGCGGAGTCCAGGTCGAGGGCGCCGGTGGGCTCGTCGGCGAAGACGATCCGGGGCCGGCTGGCCATGACGCGGGCGATGGCCACGCGCTGGCGCTCCCCGCCGGAGAGCTGGTGGGGCTTGAGGCCGGCGCGGTGAGCGAGCCCGACGGCGTCGAGGGCCGCCCGGGTCTGGGCGTCACTCAGGGGACGCCCGGCCAGGCGCGAGGGCATGGAGACGTTGTCGGCGGCGCTCAGGGAGGCGATGAGGTTGTACTCCTGGAAGACGAAGCCGACGTGGCGGGCGCGGAACCGGGCCCGCTCGGCGGCCCGCATCCCGGAGGTGAGGGCGCCGAGCATGGTCACCTGTCCGCTGGTGGGCTCATCGAGGCCGGCCATGCAGTGCAGCAGCGTGGACTTGCCCGACCCGGAGGCCCCGACGACGGCGGTGAAGCTGCCCTCGGGCAGGTCGGCGTCGACGTGGTCCAGGGCGGTGACGCGGGCGTCCTGGCGTCCGGGGACCTCGTAGACACGGGTCAGGCCGCGCAGACGGATGGCGACCGGCGACGTCGGGCCCGGCCCGGCAGGCGGAGTGGCGGACGGCAGGGATGAGGCGGGGGCGGCGGTCGGGTCGGAGAAGGCCAGGGGCGGGTGAGCAGTCATGCCTCCAGCCTGACGGCGCCGTCTCTCCCAGCCCATCCGGCCATCTGGCGAATCGGGGGTGGGGCTAGCCCGACACCGGCCCGGGCCACCTCCGCGGGTACCGCTCTCAGACGTCCATCAAATGCCCACCTGCGGGCACAGCCCGGCCTCGAGCAGCGTGCACTGGCCGCAGCGGGGCGAGCGGGCCGAGCACACCTGGCGCCCGTGCTCGATGAGCCGGTGGCAGCCGTCGGTCCAGCGCCACGGCTCCCACAGGGCCGCGATGTCCTTCTCCACGCGCAGCGGGTCCTTCGACGTCGTCCACCCCAGGCGGCGCGAGAGCCTGCCCACGTGGGTGTCCACGGTGATGGCGGGCTGTCCGAAGGCGTTGCCGAGCACGACGTTGGCGGTCTTGCGCCCCACGCCCGGCAGGGCCACGAGCTCCTCGCGGCTGCGCGGCACCCGCCCCTCGAAGCGCTCGGTGAGGGCCTGACCGATGCCGAGCAGGTGGCCGGCCTTGGCGCGCTGGAAGCCGAGCGGCCGCAGGATCGCCTCGAGGTCCTCGCGCCGGGCGGCTCCCAGGGCGGCGGCGTCGGGGTAGCGCTCGAAGAGCTCGGGGGTGACGGTGTTGACGCGCGCGTCAGTGGTCTGGGCCGACAGGACGGTGGCCACGAGCAGCTGGAAGGGGCCGTCGTGGTCCAGGGCGCAGGCGGCGTCGGGGTAGAGGGCCATGAGCTCGTCGTCGACGGCGCCCGCACGCCAGGCCGGGTCAGCCATTGTCGGCACCTCGGAGACCTCGGGGACTGCGTCAGCCGCCGCAACCTCACTGCTCACTGCCCTGCGCACTGCGTCCTCTCTCCGCGATCTCATCGGCAGCACCACCAGTGCCACCGGGATCCTCGTCCGAGCCCTGGTCCGGCTCAGACCGGGCCTTCCTCCAGAGACCGCCATTGCAGTCGATCCCACTACCGCCCCGCAACCTCATGGATGGGACCGTGTCACACGACGCACCCGATTTTGCTCACCCCCCTTTGACCTGCAACACACGAAGGCTACAATGCTCGACGGCGTGCCACAGGTCACAAGCCGTGGCAGGATAGACCCGAGGGCTCCCGCATGCGGGATGCCAGCCCCCTAACCACCAGGAGGATCTCCGTGGAAGACAGCATTATCTCCAGGATCCCGCTCTTCGAGGGCCTGAGCCCGGAGGAGCAGGAGGAACTGCGCGCCATGATGACGCAGACGACTCTGCGCCGTGGCGAGACCCTCTTCAACGAGGGCGACTCAGGCGACCGCCTCTACATTCTCCTCTCCGGGAAGGTGAAGCTCGGCCACGCCAGCGCCGACGGCCGCGAGAACCTGCTCGCGGTGCTCGGCCCCGGCGAGATCGTCGGCGAGCTGACCCTGTTCGACCCGGGCCCGCGCTCCACCACCGCCACCGCCGTGGCCCCCACCGAGCTCCTGACGCTGGACCACAACCAGCTCATGACCTTCGTGGAGTCCCACCCGCAGCTGGCCAAGGACATGCTGCGCGCCCTGGCCCAGCGCCTGCGCCGCACGAACACCGCGCTGGCGGACCTCGTCTTCTCCGACGTGCCCGGCCGCGTGGCCAAGGCCCTGCTGGACCTGGCCGACCGCTTCGGCTCGCCCACCGACGACGGCGTCCACGTCCCCCACGACCTCACCCAGGAGGAGCTCGCCCAGCTGGTGGGCGCCTCGCGCGAGACGGTCAACAAGTCGCTGGCCGAGTTCGTCTCCCGCGGCTGGATCCGCCTGGAGGGCCGGGCCGTCACGCTGCTCGACGTCGACCGCCTGCGCCGTCGCGCCCGCTGAGGTCCCGTCTCGGGTCGCGAGCCCTCAGCGCAGCGCACCGGAGAAGCCGCCGGGCGCTGACACCCGCATCAACCGCATAGACGACGCCGCGCCTGCAGCCGGAAGGTACCGGACCGCAGGCGCGGCATCGTGCGCGCCGGCCTCGCCGGGCGGCCCGTCAGGACCGGGGGCGCTTGAGGTAGGCGATGAGGTTGTCCGTGCCGGAGGGGCCGGGCACGACCTGGACGAGCTCCCAGCCGTCAGCACCCCACTGGTCGAGGATCTGCTTGGTGGCGTGAGTGATGAGGGGGACGGTGACGTACTCCCAGGTGGTGGGCGCAGCGGATACGGGCTCAGATGATGCAGTCATAGGGCTCAGCCTAGAGCCCGCCGCCAGGCGCCGGAAGCCGGCAACGCGGGGCCCTCAGGAGGCGCAGCGCACCCGGGCCAGGATGCGAGGGGCACGGCGGGCATGAATCTCGGCGACGAGCTCGTCGTCCTCGCGCTCGAGCCACAGGCCCCAGTCGTCGACCTCGGGGAAGCGCCGCAGCAGCGCCCGCCTCTCCCGCTCGGTCAGTCCGCCCCAGACGCCGAAGCTGGACTCGGAGTTGAGCGCCTCGGCCAGGCACTCCATACGAACCGGACATGAGAAGCACAGTGATCGTGCGTCGCGCTGCTCAGCGCCCTTGCCGAAGAGCTGGTCAGGCTCGACGGTGGCGCAGGCCGCTTGGGCCGCCCAGGTCTGGTCGTCTTGAATCATGCTCACTCCCGATCCATTCAACGGCCGACGCCGTTGTCGGTCACGTCACAGTCGTTACCGTATGGCAATCGAGTGTCTCTCACCAAATCCTCCCCTCGAGGCCTGGGCAATCCGATCGGCGCAGATCCCCGACAGCGCGCCGAAGATCAGCACCAACAAGGAGAGTTCTCTGATAGCGAGCCGATTGTCGGACATCGAGCCCGCTGCGCCCCGACCCTTTCCCACGGCTGGGGATTCCGGTTCTCACGGACGGCAGGACACCTCCGAACCGCACCCTCCCTCCAGGGATCGTGATGTCGCCGTGACTCTCACCTGGAGAATTTCTAAGAATTATCTGTACGTCGGAGCCGTCTCGCTATGTGACCGGACCACCCCGTCTCCGAGCGCGCGCTGCGTCGTCGAATCCCCCGCAACCCCGCCGGACGGAGAGCACCGAACCGGTCTCCAAGGGTCTTCCCAGCCCGAAGAGGGTCTACGCCACTGCATCCTCCAAGCGATTCCACGTAGGCTGACGCCATGGCGAAATCCTCTGCGCGCGGGCGCTCCCTGACACCACCCCAGGTCGTCTCGATGCTCGTGGTCTTCCTGACTCTTTCGTGCGTCGGCGGGGTCCTGTCCGCGGGCTTCGCCGCCCCCTTCGTGGGCGCCACGGCAGCGCTGACCAAGGCATCCGCCGAGCTCTTCGAGGAGCTCCCCAGCGACTTCAACGTTCAGCCGCCCAGCCAGATCTCCACGCTCCTGGCCTCCGACGGCTCCGAGATCACCAAGTTCTACGCGGAGAACCGCATCGTGGTGCCCCTGAGCTCGATCTCGGTCAACATGCAGAACGCGATCGTCGCCGTCGAGGACCAGCGCTTCTACCAGCACCAGGGCGTCGACCCCACCGGCATGGTGCGAGCCCTGGTGTCCAACAACGCCGGCGGCTCGCGTCAGGGTGCCTCAACACTGACCCAGCAGTACGTGCGCAACACGCTCATCGAGACCGGCCTGAAGAACGACGACCACAAGCTCATCCGGGACGCCACCGAGAGCACCGTGGCCCGCAAGCTGCGGGAGATGAAGTTCGCCCTCAGCCTGGAGCAGAAGTACTCCAAGCAGCAGATCCTCGAGGGCTACCTCAACATCGCCGCCTTCAGTCCCTCCACCTACGGGGTGGAGGCCTCCTCGCTGCACTACTTCAACAAGCACGCCAAGGATCTGACGGTGGCCGAGGCCGCCCTGCTGGCCGGAACCACCAACGCACCCAGCGCCTACGACCCCAAGTCCCAGCCGGAACTGGCCAAGAACCGTCGGGACTGGGTGCTGGCCAAGATGCTGGAAGAGAAGTTCATTACCAAGCAGCAGTACGACGAGGCCGTCAACTCCGAGATCAAGCTCAATATTCAGGACTCGCCCGCGGGCTGTGGTGCTGCGGGAAGCTACGCCTACTTCTGCACCTATGTGGTCAATGAGATCCTCGGCTCGGAGAACTTCGGACCCAACGTCGCCGCCCGCCGTCAGCTCCTGACGCGCGGTGGCCTGAAGATCACCACCACCTTGAACCTCGAGCGTCAGAGTGCCGCCGACTCCGTCATTCAGGCCAGAACTCCGATCGGGGGCTCCGACGGAGCCAACTCCACCATCGTCTCGATCGAGCCCGGCACAGGACGAATCCAGGCGCTGGCTCAGAACACCAACTACGAGGACTCCCAGCTCGTCTTCGCAGCGGACGCCAAGCACGGTGGAATCGAGCTGCCTGGCGGCAACGTCGGCTTCCAGCCGGGGTCGACCTTCAAGGCGATCATCCTGGCCGAATGGCTCAAAACCGGCCACACGCCCTACCAGATGCTGAACGCGTCCGCGCCGAAGAACTACGGGCCCAACACGTTCACCGTTTCCTGCGATCCCGAGCGTGCGGCCGGCCCCTGGCCCGTCAACAACGTCGCCGGAACCAACGCCGGCATGATGACCGTCAGAGAAGCCACGAAGCAGTCCATCAACACGGGCTTCACCGAGATGCTCCGGGACCTCGATGTCTGTGAGGTCACGAAGCTCGCCGCCTCCATGGGCATCACCAAGGCGGACGGGAGCCAGCTGGATCCTGACCCCTCCATCGCCCTGGGAAGCACACCCGTCCCACCGCTCAGCATGGCCAACGCCTACGCAACCTTCGCCTCCGGCGGCAAGTACTGCAAGCCCATCGCCATCGACCAGATCCTGGATGCCAGCGGCACCTCGATGGCCGTACCCAGCGCTGACTGCACCCAGGCCATGGACCAGGGTGCCGCGGACGAGACCGCAAAAACGCTCCGGGCCACATCCGAACCAGGAGGTACCGCTAAGGACGCCGTCTTCGGCCGACCGATCGCGGGCAAGACCGGAACCACGGATGAGGCTGAGAACACCTGGTTCGTGGGATTCACCCCGCAGCTGTCCACCGCGGTCTGGATCGGTGACGCCACGGAGAGCGGCAGGAGCCTTGTCGGCAGGACGATCGGAGGGGTGTACTTCCCGAAGATTTACGGTAGTGACCTGGCCGTGCCGATGTGGCGCGACTACATGTCCCAGGCCGTGGCGAACGATCCTGCCCTGCCCATTCCCTCCCACGGGTGAGCGACTCTCCCCGCGAGAACGACAACTGCACAGAACAGGATCCGACTCCCCATGACGCCCTGCCCTGCCGGCCGCGCCGCCCTGTCCGTCATCGGCACCACCGCTGCCCTGGGGGCGGCCACGCTGGCCTACAGCCTCATTGAGGCCAGGTGCCCCGTGCTGCGGCGCATCGACGTGCCGGTGCTCGCCGCCGACGAGGAGCCCCTCACGGTGCTGCACCTGGCCGACCTTCACCTGACGGGCCACACCGAGGCGCGGGTCGCCTGGGTGCGCCGGTTGGCGCAGCTGCAGCCCGACGTCGTCGTCAACACCGGCGACAACCTCTCCCTGGCATCCGGGCTGGAGCCGCTGCGGCGGGCACTCGAACCGCTGACGGGCCTGCCCGGGGCCTTCGTCATGGGCGACCACGACTACCGCTCCACCGTCTTCCGCCTGCCGACGCGCTACCTGCACCGGGACCCGCGCAAGGCCTCCAGCCGCGTGCGCGACGAGGACATCGAGGCCCTGCCCTGGGAGGAGGTCCGTGACCTGCAGGCCGCCGGCGGCTGGGTGGACCTGACCAACCGGCGCGGCTCGCTGACCGTGCGCGGGCGGCGCATCGAGCTGGTCGGCGTCGACGACCCGCACGCCAACCGCGATGTCCTGCCCGTCCCCGAGGCCGCCGACTCGGCGGAGTCGGCCACCTCTCTGCCGGCGATCCGTGACCACGAGGGCCGGGCTCTGCGGCTGGGGCTCACGCACGCCCCCTACCGGCGGGTCCTGGAGGCGATGTCGGCCGACGACGTCGACCTGGTCCTGGCCGGGCACACCCACGGCGGGCAGCTGTGCGTGCCCGGGGTGGGGGCACTGGTGACCAACTGCGACCTCGACCCGGGGCGCGCCTCGGGGCTGTCGCAGTGGCCGGGCCGGCTCGGGGACCCGCGGGCCGCCGACCACATGTACCTGCACGTCTCCGCCGGGCTCGGCACGAGCCCCTACACGCCCGTGCGCCTGGCCTGCCGGCCCGAGGCCACGCTGCTGCGCCTGCTGCCGGCCTGAGGCTGCGCACCTCGCAACACTTCGACCAGTGCCCCGCTAACACTTCGACAGAATCTTCACAATCGACGCTGAGCCGCGTCTTCTATGAAGTTTCGGTCGAAGTGTGTGGGGGTCCGCGGGGCGCAGTGGGACGGGGCATGCAGAGCGCACAGGTACGCCGGCGCCTGGGCGCGGCAGTCAGCGGCGCCAGCGGGCGAAGCCGCCCTCGGAGTTGATGACCTGCCCGGTGATCCAGCGGGCCTCGTCGGTGAGCAGCCAGGTGATGAGGCGGGCGGCGTCGTCGGGCTCGCCCCAGCGCCCCTGGGGGAACATGGCGGCGGTCGCCTCGCGGTCCGCCTCGGTGACGTAGCCGGTGTCGACGGGGCCGGGGTTGACCGTGTTGACGGTGATGCCGGCGTCGATGAGCTCCTCGGAGATGGTCGGGGTGAGGCCGGCGATGGCGGCCTTGGCGGCGGCGTAGGCGATCTCCCCGGGCAGTGGGCCCAGACCCTGGCCCGAGGTGAGGAAGACGATGGCGCCGCGTCGGCGCGCGGAACCGGACGGAGCGGGCGAGGCGAAGCCCTCCTGGGCGGCGAAGGCCTGCGCCAGGAGGATGGAGGCGCGGGCGTCGACGGCCCAGTGGGCGTCCAGCACGGTCTCGGTCATCTCGCTGAGCGACCCGTCGGGGCTGCTCATGGCCTGGTTGCACACGAGGGCGTCGAGGTGGCCGGCGGCGGCTGCGGCCTGCTCGACGACGCGGGCCGGCTCCCCGGAGGCGGCCAGGTCGGCGGGGATGTCGAGGAGCCGGGCCGGGCCGACCAGGTGGCTGCGGATGGAGTCCATGACGGCGTCGATGTCGTCGGCGCCCCAGGGCTGGGAGGCGTCGTGCGGGCGGTAGTGGTGGGCGACGATGCTCGCCCCGTAGTCGGCGGCGCGGCAGGCGATGGCGTGGCCGATGCCGACGCGACGGCTGACGCCGGTGACGAGCACCGTGCGGCCCGCCAGGGGCAGACGGTCGCGGCCTCCGGGGCCGACCTGGACGCCGGAGTGGTTCCCATGGTGAGCCTCGGTGGTCATGGCAGCGAGTGTAGAAGGGGAGGTGCCGGCGGACCGACCGTGTCAGTCCTCGACGCTCGCGAGCCGGCGGACGAAGGCCTCGTGGTTGGCCTGCGAGGACAGGACGAAGCGGATGAGCCCCAGGCGGCCGACGGCGTCGGGATCGGTGTGGGAGCGCTGCTCGACGGCGCGGGCCGCAGCCACGGCGATCTCGGCGACCCGGGCGATCGGCCAGCCGTAGACGCCCGCGGAGACGGCCGGCAGAGCGATGCCGGTGCAGCCGAGCTGGATGGCGAGCTCCAGGGAGCTATCGAAGCAGGCACGCAGGAGGGCGGGGTCGTCCTCGCCGGCGTGGAGGTTGGGGCCCACGGTGTGGATGACCCAGGCGGCCGGCAGGTCGAAGCCGGGGGTGGCCACGGCGCGGCCGACCGGCAGTCCGTCGGGCAGCTCGGTGTCGCGCACCTTCTGGCAGGCGTCGAGCAGGCCAGGGCCGGCGGCGCGGTGGATGGCGCCGTCGACTCCCCCTCCGCCCAGGAGGGTGCTGTTGGCGGCGTTGACGATGGCGTCGACCTTCTCGGTGGTGATGTCGCCGACGACGGCCTCAATGCGCATGGGAGCTCCTTGTCTGCGGCGGGTGCTCAGGGTGTCCTCACGTCTTGTCGGTCCTTGCGCCTTTCGGGCGGAATGGGGCCCGATGACGAGGGCCCGGACCACTCAGGGCGCTCCGGGGCGCGGACCAGCAGGTGGACCCGCCGTGAGCAGCCTGGCACGGTGGGCGCCTCGGGCCAACCGGGTTCCCACGGGGAGCGAACACCGACGTGACGGAGGACTCAGCCGATCCGATTTCCTCCCCGCGGTGGGTGGAGGCTATGCTGTCGCCTGCTGCACACGGGGTGTGGCGCAGTTTGGTAGCGCGCTTCGTTCGGGACGAAGAGGTCGTGGGTTCAAATCCCGCCACCCCGACGACGAGGACGTCCGCGAGCTTGCTCGTGAGACGTCCGAGGAGGAAGGGGTAAGAGGCCGCCAGGCCGAATACCCCGACGATGAGAAGGCCTGCGAGTTCACTCGCGGGCCTTCTGCCGTACCAGGGCCGCAGAGCCCAACCCTGACCGGTTCAGTGTCCACAGCGCTGACATCAACGGCCCCAGCATCGCCGCACCCAGCGGAGATCGTTGGAATACCGCGGTTTTACCTGGGCGTGCGGCACCGATTCGGGGTCGATATCAGCACCATGGACACCGACACCCCACAGTCCCTCAGTGCCGGCCCTTGCCCAACCGTCGAGCCTCCCCACGTCGCGGGTGTTCGATCGCGCGGCCGCTCGCTTCACAGTCACGCCCGACCGCCCGCACTGCACGAGCGTCGGGCACCATTGCACGAACCTCGGGTGTACTGCATGGGGGTCGGAGGTTCGTGCAGTACGCACAACCCACGGCCAGTACCTCCCGACCCTCGTGCAGTAGGAGCCCGGGACGAGGCCACCGGCCGCACGCTCTACCCTGAGGTGAGGAAACCACCGGGAAGGAGGCCACGTATGCCGGATCCCAGCACCGAGCTCGAGGAACTGCATCGCCGGGTTGAGGAGCAGTCCCAACGAATCGATGAGCTCCAAGACGCCCTCCACACACTGTCGCTCGCGGTCCAGTACCGGCAGGAGGAGCCCTACCTGGCCTTCCTGGCGGAGCACGGCATCGCCGGCCGACGGCGGATCGCCCTGATGACGGCTATCGCCGGAGTGCTATCACGCGCGCAGGGCGAGGTGCTTCCCCTTGGCCCTGGT
>ERZ772953.320-NODE-320-length-15159-cov-4.117783_pt1 | contig 15159 bp, 7 predicted proteins | sample MGYA00580685_ERZ772953 | MGnify/ENA primary metagenome ERZ772953 (study PRJEB29015, sample SAMEA2738080) | human oral metagenome | biome: human oral; feature: human-associated habitat; material: saliva | place: China | collected 2209 ...
GAGTTCGGTGTCCGCCGACTGGGCCACCAACCCCACCGCGCAGATCACATGGGGCATGCAGTACATCGAGGGGCGTTACGGCACCCCGTGCAGTGCCTGGGCCCACTCCCAGTCCGTCGGCTGGTACTGATCCGTCACACGCCCGTCTTGCGGGACCGGAGGTATGCGCCGTCGCATCGGTGGTGCCCGTTACGCTGGACCCATGGCCCAGACCCCCGACGCGATCGACGTCGTCTCCGCCTCCGGCGCGCGGACACGCGATCGGTCCGCCCAGCGTCCGGCCGAGCAGGCGGACGCCGGCGCTCGCCTGCTCGGGCCCGGTGATGTTCGGGGTCTGGCCACAGCGCTCGGCATCCGTCCCACCAGGCTCCTCGGGCAGAACTTCGTCCAGGATCCCGGCACTGTGCGCCGCATCGTGCACTCGGCGGGCGTGCTCTTCGGGGAGAGCGTGCTGGAGGTCGGCCCGGGGCTCGGGTCTCTGACTCTGGCGCTCCTGGAGACCGGGGCCCGCGTCACCGCCGTCGAGGTCGATCCGGTCCTAGCCCGTGCCCTGCCCGTCACCGTCGCCGATCGTGCGCCGGGGGCCGTCGGCCGACTCCGCGTCGTCCTCGCCGACGCCCTGACCATCGATGCGCCGGCCGCGCTGGGTATGCCGGAGAATGCCCCCGCCCCGACCCGGCTGGTGGCGAACCTGCCCTACAACATCGCCGTACCGGTGCTCCTGACCCTGTTCGCCGCCCTGCCGGATCTGGGGAGCGCCACCGTCATGGTCCAGGCGGAGGTCGCCGACCGCCTCACCGCCGCGCCCGGCTCGCGGACCTACGGCGTCCCCAGCGTCAAGGCCGCCTGGTACGCCGCGGCCCGCCGCACCCTGACCATCTCCCGCCACGTCTTCTGGCCCGTGCCCAACGTCGACTCCGCCCTCGTCGAGCTCGTGCGCCGTCGTCCCCCCACCACGCGCGCCACCCGCGAGCAGGTCTTCGCCGTGGTCGACGCCGCCTTCGCCCAGCGCCGCAAGACCCTGCGCAAGGCCCTGGCCAGGCTCGCCGGAGGGGCCGATGCCGCCGAGTCCGCCCTGCGCGCCGCCGGCATCGACCCGACCCGGCGCGGCGAGACCCTCGACATCACCGCCTTCGCCGCCCTGGCCGAGGTGCTGCAGCCCGTCGTCGCCGATGAGACCGCTGCGCCAACGCCTCCCACCTCACAGGAGCAGTCATGAGCCATCTGCGTGCCGTCCCCGACGGCCCCACCGGTCCGCGCGAGTCCACCGTGCCGCCCCGCAGCGGCTCGGCCAGCTCGGTGCGCGTCGAGGCCCCCGGCAAGGTCAACCTCTTCCTGTCCGTCGGCGCCCCCGGCCCCGACGGCTACCACCCGCTCACCACGGTCTTCCAGGCGGTCCGCCTCATCGAGACCGTCACCGCCCGCAGGCAGTCCGCCCAGGACCACGGCACCGTCACCCTCACCCTTGAGGAGCCCGACGCCGACGTGCCGGTGGACGAGTCGAACCTGGCCGTGCGGGCCGCCACGCTCCTGGCGCAGACCACCGGCGTCAGCGAGGGCGTCGACCTCCTGCTGCGCAAGCGCGTCCCCGTCGCCGGCGGGATGGCCGGAGGATCCGCCGACGCCGCCGCCGCCCTCGTGGCCTGCAACGCCCTGTGGGGCACGGGCCTGTCCCTGCCCGAGCTCTCCGCCCTGGCCGCGCGCCTGGGGGCCGACGTCCCCTTCCCCCTGACCGGGGCCACCGCCGTCGGGAGCGGCCGCGGCGACCTGGTCACCCCGATCATGACCCGGGGCGCCTACCACTGGGTCTTCGCCCTGGCCGAGGAGGGCCTGTCCACCCCGGCGGTCTTCCGGCGCTTCGATGAGCTGACCGGTGGCGGGCAGCCCGCCGTGCGCGACGTGCCCGAGGCCCTCACCGCCGCCCTACGCGCCGGGGACGCCCGCGCCCTGGCCGCCTCCCTCCACAACGACCTCCAGGCCGCCGCCCTCGACCTGCGCCCCGAGCTGGCCGAGGTCATCGCCGCGGCCGAGGAGGCCGGGGCCCTGCGCGCCATCGTCTCCGGCTCCGGCCCCACCATCGCCGCCCTCGTCGAGGACCCCGGCAGCGCCCAACGGGTCTCGCGCGCGCTGAAGGCCTCGGGCCTGGTCGCCGACGTCCTGCGCGCCGACGCCCCCGTGGCCGGCGCCCGGGTGGTGGGCTGATGGCGCACCTGCTCGGCGTGGAGAACCTGCGCCTGACGGTCGGCTCCCGCCTGCTCCTGGATGAGGTCACCCTGGGACTGGAGGACGGCACCCGCGTCGGCGTCCTGGGCCCCAACGGCGCCGGCAAATCCACCTTCCTGGCGGCCCTGGCCGGTCGGCGCGAGCCCGACGGCGGCCGCGTCACCCGCACCGGCGGCGTGAGCGTGGCGGTCCTGAGCCAGGCCGACGACCTGCCGCCGGGCGCCACCGTGCGCACCGCCATCCACGGCCAGGCCCCCGAGCACGAGTGGGCCTCCGACCCGGCCGTGCGTGACATCCACGCCGGCCTCATCGCCGACCTCGACCTGTCCGCCGACGTCGCCACCCTCTCCGGGGGCCAGCGCCGCCGCGTCGCCCTGGCCGCCGTCCTCACCCGCCGCGCCGACGTCGTCATCCTCGACGAGCCCACCAACCACCTCGACGTCGAGGGCGTGGACTGGCTCGCCCGTCACCTGCGGGCCCGCTTCAACGGCCCGGGCGGCCGGGCCTCCGGCGCCCTGGTCACCGTCACCCACGACCGCTGGTTCCTGGACGCCATCTGCACCAACGTGTGGGAGGTCGTCCCCGGCATCGACCCCGGCGGCGGGCGCCCCCAGGTGGCCGGCCGCATCGAGACCTACGACGGCGGGTACGCCGCCTACGTCCTGGCCCGGGCCGAGCGCGCCCGCCAGGCCGCCGTGGCCGCCGTCAAGCGGGAGAACCTCCTGCGCAAGGAGCTCGCCTGGCTGCGCCGCGGCGCCCCCGCCCGCACCTCCAAGCCCCGCTTCCGCATCGATGCCGCCGAGGCCCTCATCGCCGACGTGCCGCCCCCGCGCGACACCGTGGCCCTGACCGCCATGGCCACCGCCCGCCTGGGCAAGAAGGTCATCGAACTGGAGGACGTCACCGTGCGCTACTCCGCTCCTCGCGCCCGGCGCAGTGCCGGACCCGCTGAGGACGCTGTGCCCGCGGGTCACGAGGCGGATGCGGCGGGTGTTGAGGGTACGGAGGTGCTGCGTCACGTGACCTGGCGTCTGGCGCCGGGCGAGCGCGTCGGCGTCGTCGGCGTCAACGGCGCCGGCAAGACCACCCTGCTGCGCCTGCTCGAAGGCGTCCAGGAGCCCACTGAAGGCCGCGTCGCCCGCGGCAAGACCGTCCAGGTGGCCACCCTGTCCCAGTCCACCCACGAGCTCGACGCGCTCGCGGACCTGCGCGTCGTCGAGGCCGTGGCCATGGTGGGGGAGAGGGTCGTCGTCGGGGACAAGGAGATGACCGCGGCCCAGCTCGTCGAGCGCCTGGGCTTCACCCGTCAGCGGGCCTGGACCCGGGTGGGGGAGGTCAGCGGCGGGGAGCGCCGCCGGCTCCAGCTCCTGCGCCTGCTCATGACCGAGCCCAATGTGCTCCTGCTCGACGAGCCCACCAACGACCTGGACACCGACACCCTGGCCGCCGTCGAGGACATCCTCGACTCCTTCCCCGGCACCCTCGTGGTCGTCTCCCACGACCGCTACCTCCTGGAACGGGTGACCGACCACCAGGTGGCGCTGCTGGGCGACGGCAGTGTGCGCGATCTGCCCGGCGGGGTCGAGCAGTACCTCCAGATGCGCCGCGAGGCCATGGGCGCCGCCGGGAGTCCCAGAGCCTCAGCGGGCGCTGCGGCATCCGCGGCGACGCGGGCGGCGGCTGAGCCCACGTCTGAGCGCAGCGCCACCAGCGGGGCCCGTCGGCACGAGGCCCGCAAGGCCCTGGGGCGCATCGAGCGGAAGATGGAGCGGGCGGCTCAGTCTCTCGCCGCTCTGCACGCGCGCATGGAGGAGGTCTCGGCCGATCCGAACCGGGTGGGGGAGCTGGCCGAGCTCGGCCGTGAGCTCGTGGCCGCTGAGGCGACCCACGCCGATCTGGAGGAGCAGTGGCTCGAGGCGGCGGAGGCGCTGGAGGCCTGAGGGACGGTGCCTCCGCGCCCTGGCGGTGCCTCGTCGCTGGAAGCGGTGGGGAGGGAACGGGGCTCGGGGAGAGGGATCGGGGAGGTCAGTGGCGACGTCGCTGCTCACGGACACCCGGGCCGTCTGCGCCGATCAGACGACGGGGGCGACCTGGCGGGCCAGCTCGACGAGATGATCCAGGTTGGGGGCGATGTCCTCAGCGGCGGCGCCCCACAGGCGCATGACCAGGTCCACCGGGACCGTGGGCAGTCCCGCCAGCCTCAGGACGACGACGCCCTGGGTGGGGCCGTTGGACTCGTAGAAGGCGGAGAACCCCACCATGTCCGGGCCCGGCCGCAGGCGCACCAGCTCGGCCTCGGGCAGGAGCGCGGCGACGATCTGGCGCTGGGTGGCGCGGCGTCCCTCCTTGGAGCCGTCATCCTTGGCGATCTCCAGGCTCAGGTCGATGACGAAGGGCGGGTGCGCGACGTCGTCGATGTGCATGAGGCGAGCGAAGCGCCCCTGGCGCTCCATGGCCTGCAGCTCGTTGAGCAGGGACTCCAGCTCGGAGCGCCACTGCGGCCCGGTCACTCCCAGGTGGGCGCTGCGGTGCCTGGCCTCCTCCCGCGCCCATCCCGGCGGTGGGAAGGGCGGGATGATCACCCATCGCTGGGGATCAGGAGTGACCGCGATCTGCACTGTGTGTTCCTTCCGAGACGTCATCCGACTGCGAGGCAGTGGGCTGGGCGCCTACCATGTCTGTCCTATGAGGACCCGAGAGCGACATACGACAATTATGCCTGCATCCGCACGCCGACGTGTGGTCCGCGTGCTGGTGGATGCGGGGCTCATCATCGCACTGTGTGCCGTCACGGAGCGCTGCTGTGGAATCTTATTCGCTGTCGGGGCGGTTGTGCTGCTTCTTGCTGTGATGACTGCCATGATGGCGATGACAGGCGCCACACCCGGCGGGCTGGTGACGGGGGTCCGGCTGCGGAGGGTGGCGGACACAAGCAGTCCCCCTGGACGCTCTGCGGTGATTTACGTCGCATTTTTGGGCCTCTCTTTGGTGGCAACCGCAGGTCTGGCCCCCCTGGTGTTGTGGATCCTCTCACTATGGCGTGCTGAACAGCGCACCTGGTTCGACCGACTGGCCGGAACGGTTCTTCTCAGTGCCAGGCCGACCTCGGTGTCGGCCTGCTCCCTGGTGGTTGAGGGCTCAGTAATCCCAGTTCTGGGGCCGATTGTTCTCGGGCGCCGGCCGGCCCCGATCGAGTCCCACCCCGATGCGCAGCTCGTCGCGGTGCTCCGTTCGGAGGACTCCGTGTCCAAGACGCACGCCCTGTTCGTGCCCGCTTCGGATGGGGTACTCGTCACAGATCTGGGTTCGACGAACGGAACCCACATCGAGGACGAGGAGGGCGTTCACCGACTCTCACCCGGCCGACCGGAGTACGTGCACCGGGGACGGCAGGCATACTTGGGTGACGGTGTCTGTATCGTCCGTTGAGGAGAAAAATGATGACAAACAGCCCGAACAGCAGCGCGAACAACGAGGTCTGGTGGACCGAGGGTTCGTGGACAGGCGTGGTCACGCCACGTGCTGTGATGATCCTGCCCCCGTCGGTGCCGCAGGACCTCACCGAGCGCCTGTGGCGGCTGCTGCGCAGTGAGGAGGCCTCGCTGACGCGGGCCCTGGATGAGCTGGTGATGGGGATGGGCGGACGTCTGGGTGCGATCCCGGACTTCGTGCTCGCCGTCTCGGCGCCCGAGGACGTCTTCCACGTGGCGCTGCGCGGTGCCCCGCAGATGGAGGTCGACGGCAAGGCGCTGGACGCCTCCGCGGTCACCACCTGGTTCGAGACGACGGTGACCGCCCCCAACTCGGTCATCGTCAGCGCGCCCGACGGCGCCGGACAGGTGCGCCGCCCGGCGGTCGACGCCGTCGTGAGCACCGGCCACCTGGTGCTGCGCGGATCGGAGAAGTCGAGCGGGACCCCGTCCCCCAGCCGTGCATCGTCGAAGGGGTCCGGTGACTCCGACGACGATGACCCTGACCCGGCTGGTCCTGACTACTCCACCGCTTCTGCCGGTTCCGCCGGAACCCCCGCTGCTGCCGTGAGGACCTCTCGGTCCTCCCGTCGGGCATCGCGTCGCGCCTCGCGCCGTCAGTCCGCCTCGTCGGACCACTCGGAGCAGGACGACTCGTCTGAAGGGGCGCCTGCCGAGACCGCTGAATCCGCCGACGTCGTCGACGACCTCATCGAGATCGCGCAGGACAACGCCGAGCAGCAGGCCCTCGATGGTGCCGAGCTCGCCGCGTCCCTCGAGAGCGCCGAGGCCGCTGAAGCCGCCGGTCAGTCGGAGGACTCCGCTGAGGACTCCGATGCTGCTGAGGAGTCGGCCCTGATCGCCGACTCCGAGGGACCCGCTGACCTGCTGGCCGTCGTGGCCGGCATCTCCGAGGCCGCTGAGGCGACCGAGGTGACGCCGTCGCCCGAGCTGCCCGAGTCCTCAGAGACTCCCGACGAGACCCCGGAAGCCCAGACCCCTGAGGCCGCCGAGGTCGCTACTGAGTCCTCACCGGAGACCTCCGATGAGGATCTGCTGATCGCCCCCGTCTTCGATATCCCGGCCCTGCCGATCCCCTCCGCTCAGGAGGCAGAGGCCATGATCCCGCCCCCTCCGCCCCCGTCGAGCGAGGATCTTGAGGCTGCTGGTATCAAGGACGCTGCCGCCGAGGTCACCGAGGTCGCCCAGACCCCGGCCGACTTCGTGCCCGTTGAGGCCGCCGAGGCCGCCGTGGTCGCGGAGGCCACTGCTGTTGCCGAGGCCGCCGCGCAGGCGCACGCCGAGGAAGAGCCCGTACGCTCCGGGGACCACGACGGACAGACCATCAACAGTCTGCCCGACGACCTCTCCCAGGAGCTGCGCGCCGAGCTGCTCAACCAGGGGCTCGGTCCCCTGGAGCCGAGCCAGTCGGCGGAGGTTGTCGAGTCGCCCGAATCCGCGGCCGTGGATGCCGCAATGGTCGAGCTCGTGCAGCCCTCCGGCGGCGAGCCGGCGACCGCCGAGCTCGGTCGCGGGGACCACGACGGACAGACCATCAACGGCCTGCCCGAGGACCTGGTCGGCGAGCTCGTCTCCCTCGTGGGAACCGGGCCCTCCAGCCCGGCGTCCCCGGTCTCGGCGAGCTCTCCCAGCGAACCCGACGCCATCCGGATCGTGCTGTCGGCGGTGTGCCCCCAGGGCCACCCCAACCCCACGAACTACACCGTGTGCCGCGTCTGCGGAGCTGAGCTCAACCGTCCGGCCAAGTCGGTGGCCTGCCCCCCTCTGGGGCGCGTGGTCACCTCCGGCGGCGAGAGCATCGAGCTCAACCGTCCCCTCCTGGTGGGTCGCAACCCTGTGGCCGACGACATCACCAGCGTCGCGGAGGTCCCCCTCCGTCCGCTGACTGTCGCCAGCCCCAACCAGCTCGTCTCCCGCAACCACATCCTCATCGACCTGGATGCGTGGAGCGTTCTGGCCCAGGACCTGGGCAACTGCAATGGCACCGTTCTCAACCGCCAGAACGAGGCGCCCGTGCGCCTGTCCTCGGCGAATCCGGTGCTCCTGCGCAGTGGAGACGTCCTCGACCTCGGCGATGGTCAGACCCTCGCCTTTGAGAACCTCCCCTGATGCTGGATCACAAGGGACCGCCTCCGGTCATCTCCGGGTTCACGTACCTGGAGAGACTCGGAGCGGGAGGCTACTCCACGGTCTACCTCTTCGAGCAGCACATGCCCCGCCGCGAGGTCGCGGTCAAGGTCATGAACGCTGACGTGGAGGACAAGACCGCCTCCCGCTTCGAGTCGGAGGCGAACCTCATGGCGCGGGTCTCCTCCCACCCGGCCATCCTGTCCATCTACGGCGCGGGCGTCTCCGCCGACGGCCACCCCTTCCTGGTCATGGAGTACTGCCCGCCGCCGCAGCTGGGCGCCATCTTGCGCCAGGGTCCCCTCAATGTCGCTGAGACCCTGTCGACGGCGATTCAGATCGCCGGAGCGGTGGAGACCGCTCACCGGGCCGGCATCGTCCACCGGGACATCAAGCCCGCCAACATCCTGTTCACCACCTACCGCCGCCCGGTGCTCTCCGACTTCGGCATCTCCGCCATGAGTGGCCCGGAGGGGGCCGAGGAGCTGCGGGGGATGAGCGTGCCCTGGGCTCCCCCCGAGCAGCTGGTGGGGATGCGCTCGGCCAATCCGGCCTCCGACATCTACTCCCTGGGCGCGACCACCTTCGCGATGCTCACGGGGCGCAGCCCCTTCGAGACCGACGGCATCCCGGACGTCTACGAGCTCTCGCGCCGTATCGTCAAGGACCCCCTGCCGCCGCTGGGGCGTCAGGACGCCCCGCCGTCGTTGCACCGCGTGCTGTCGGTGGCGATGGACAAGAACCCGGACTCGCGCTACCCGACGGCGCTGGCCTTCGCCCGTGCACTCCAGCAGGTCCAGGCCGAGCTCGACCTGCCGATCACGACCGTCGACCTGTTCCAGGAGCCGGACAAGGCCGCGAAGTCCGCCCGGCGCCCCAACCCCGACGAGGCCGACACCGCCACGAAGATGGGGGTCTTCAACCAGGTCGACGTCACCAGCGAGCACATCGCCATGCGGGTGGAGCCCGACAGCGAGGACAAGGGCTCGTCGTCGGACTCGGAGGCCGGTGAGTCGAGCCGCCCCAACCGCATGCGGGCCGTACTGACCGGTCTGCTGGTCGTGGCCATGGTCGCCGCCGTCGTCGCCGCGATCGTCGTCTCCCAGAACCAGGACAAGCAGAAGAAGCCCAACAACCCCATTGCCACGATCGCCCCGCAGCCCGACGCCAACCCCCTGCAGGCCTCAGTGCCCATGGTCGGCGATATCGTCGGCGAGGCGCAGGGCGACGGCACGGTGAAGTTCAGCTGGGGTGAGCCGGAGACGAACTGGTCCGGCAGCTACCTCTACCGGGTCAAGCTGCCCGATGAGGAGACCGAGGTGGACTCCACCCGCACCAACGAGGTCACCGTCAACGCCCAACCGGCGCGCACCTGCCTGGAGGTCACCGCGGTGCGCGCGGACGGTAAGGCCTCGCCGGCCAAGACCGCCTGCGTCGACACTCCCTGAGGTCACGCCCCGGCACCAGTCACTCGCAGTGGCAATGGACGACTCGCCGAGTACTGCACGAGGTTGGGGATCTACTAACCAAGGGTTGTGCATACTGCACGAAGGCCCCACCTACCCGAAGTACACCCGACCCTCCTCCAGTAGCCCCCGGCCCTCGTGGAGTAGCCGGACTCCGGGCGGGGATTCGGGCCGGAACCGAACGTGAACCACAACCTCGGGATCCCCGAGCAAGCGCCGTCGAGGCCTACAGACACTGGGGCCCGCACTCCTGTCCAGGAGTGCGGGCCCCAGCGCTTGAGGGAACCGGTGCGGAACTCAGACGACCTCCACCTTGAAGGCGATGCGGCCGAAGAAGATCGTGCTGCCCTCCAGGGCGGACAGGGCCTTGTCCGGAACGGCCTCGACGGTGCGCCCATCGCGGTACTCCACCCGAGTCCCGTTGGTGGAGTGCAGGTCGGTGACCCACACCCCGTCCAGCAGCGGGAAGATCGCCGCGTGCGTCTTGGACACCGAGCGCGTGGGATCGTCGAGAGCCACGCGCTCCGCCCCGGGGTAGGCCGAGATGTTGTCGGGGTCGCGGCCCACCACCGTGGGCTCGTGGATGACGATCGGGTTGCCGCCCAGCAGCGGGACGAGACGCACCGACAGGGCCGGAGCGGCCGAGGAGGCCGACGGCAGCGACGGTGTGGCGGTCTGGGCGCTTGCGGCGGGAACCGGGGTGAGCGGGGGCAGAGAGACGCCTGCAGCGGGGGCGGAGGCAGACGGGGCCGCCTCTGGCATGCTGCCGGCACCGTGCCTGGACACGCCGGACTGGGGCTGCGCCGACGCCTGGACGGAGGCGGAGCGCTCGTGACGAGCGGCGCCGGCCTCCGCGGCGGGGGCATCGCTGCGGGACTCGCCGGGGACGGCGCGCTCATCCGCGGGAGAGGGGATACCCGGCCCCGAGAAGCGGTGCGAGGCGTGGGACCGGCGCGCGGAGCTCCCCTCGGAGGCGGCTGCGCTCGCCGCGCTGCCGGCAGAGGTCCGAGCGTGGCTGCGGTGACTGCGCACGGTCGGGTGTGTGTTCCCCTCGGAGGATGCCGGCACACCACCGGGAACGGTGGCCGGGTTGGTCAGGTCCATCGGGGACGCGTGCTGCGCAGGCGCCGAAACCGTCTTCGGCTGCTGCGGCAGGCCGTCGTCGGAGACGATGGCTCCTTCCGGCAGGGAGTCCACCGTGGCGGCATCGACCGAGGTGGGAACCGAGGACCAGGGCACCGAGTCGATGAGGGCCTGCGTGTTGCGGTCCCCTGAGGGCAGGATGCTGGAGGTGTCGAAGGTGTGCGCCACCTCCGGGACGGGGCCTGCTCCGGCAGCGAAGCGCTGCCGCTCGGTGGTGAAGAGGCTCTCGCGACGAGGAACGCCGGGCTGTGACACCGACTCTCGCTGATCCTCGGCAGGTGCAGCAGACGAGCCGGAGGTCTTCTTGCCGGTGTGACCGGGCTGAATCCTCCAGCGCTGGGCGTGGGCGTGTCGTGGTTCCATCGTTTGTGATGTTACGGGTTTTGTGGCTTTCGAGCGCGGGACTTGTGGTGTGGAAGTCGCATCGTGCGACGTGGAGGACTCCGATGCCTCGGAATCGGCAGCAGTTTTGGAGGATTCCGCTGAGGGCGTCGTCGCTTCGGACTGCTGCTGATCGGCTGGGTGCTGAGGTGAGGGCGGTGCGTGGGACGACGGCTTCTCGGCCTCGTCACCCTGGCCGTCGGCGGCATCCGTGGACTGAGACGGCGCGTCCTCCACGACGTCGAGCGTAGCGGTTTCGGAATCCGTCTGCGAGGGCTGCTGCGATGGGGCGTCCTCCGAGTCCGATGTTGCGGCCGGTGGCTCCTCCGCGTCCGCCTCGGACGGCTCGTCGGATGGCTCCTCGACGTCCGCAGCCGGTTCATCGGCTGGTTCCTCGGCGTGCTCGTCAACCGCCTTGTCAGCTTCCTCGACCGTTTCGTCGGCCGCTTCCTCGGTCGGCTCAGGGTCGGCCGGCTGCGATGATGCGGCCGGGGCAGCGTCCTCCGCCTCCGGCTCGGTGGCCTCGGTGGGGGCGACCGGTGCCGGCTCCGTGTCCTGGTGGGCCGGGGGAATGGCGTCCTCCGCGGCCTCGGGGGCGGTTGCGACGGTGTCCTCGTCGGCCGGCCCCGCCGAGGGCTTCGATGCTCCCACCACGGCCGGCCGGGGGCCGGCCTGGGCCGAGGCCATGGCAGCGGATGCCTGAGGATCCATGGGAGTGGCCGAAGCGACGGCGACGGCCTCGGCGTCGGCGTCCACGATGGCCGGACCGGCGTCCGCCGCCGACTTCGCGGAGGCGGACGATGACACGGTCGCCGCCTTGGTGGCCTTGACGCTGGCCTGAGGCGCAGCTGCGATCGTTGCGGCATCCGTGCTCGCGGCCTGGTCCGCGGCGGAGCCTCCTGAGACCACAGGCGCGTAGCCGTCGGATGAACCGGCCGTCAGGGCACGACCGGCATGGCGCGCGGGCCGGCCCGGCCGGGCTGGACGGGGCCGACGGATCGAGGAGGAGACCGGATCCGACGTCGTCGGGTGCGCGTTCCTGCCAGAGGAGTCGGTGATGCCGGCCTCGGTGGCGCTCTGGGCGCCCGCGGTGGCGGCCTGCTGGGTCTCCTGTGCCGTCTCCTGGCCGGCCCTGGCGCGCGTCGAGCCCGGACGGGGGCCGCGTTTCCTGGGCTTCTTGCCCCGTGCCGTCTTGCCCGCCTTCTTCTCGGTCTTGCGCACGGCTCGCTCGGAGGGCCGAGTGCGGGGGGCGGACTCGTCTGACTCCTCAGTGGCTTGAGTGGACGGTTCCGCGGTGGGTTCCTGGCCTGTGGTGCTGTGCTCGGCGGGGGAGGAGACAGACGCGCGCCTGGCGGCGTCCCAGGCCTCACCGATGTCCTGAGCGGAGGACGTCTCGGGCTCCTCCGGCGCCACGGCACCGGCGTCGGCCCGGGGGCCGAGGGAGGCGGGCTCGGTGACTGGGCGGTGTGTCGACCCGACCTCTGAGGGAGCAGGTCGTGCGGGACGCCTCGGCCTGCGGGCGTTGAGCAGCGCCATCCCGGAGAGCTTGTCGTGCCAGCCGCGCCCCTCGGGGTCGGCGGCCGCCGTGCGCATGAGCGCGATGGTGCCCAGGCCGAGCGTGGTGATGCTGACGGCCAGGATGAGATCGGCGTGGAGGAACGAGCCCAGTGGTGAGGGGGTCTGGTTGCGGGCCCCCAGCATGCGGATCCTGAGCAGGCGCCCTCCCAGGGACCAGCCGGTGGCGGCGATGGCCAGCCAGCGTGCCCCGACGACCAGACCGAAGGCGATGAGCCCGCTGGTCAGGGCCGGGCGGCCGCCCACCCGCCAGATGACGGCGGTCAGGCCCCCCACCAGAAGTGAGCCGATGACGAGATCGATGACCCCGGCGACCACGCGTGCCCGCACCGGGGCCGGGGGGAGGCGGCGATGCACAGCTGAGGGCGTGTGCGCGCCGGCCCGGGCAGCGTTGGGCTCCGGGCTCCGGGAGTCGGCCGTCTGCGCTCCGCCGTGCGGATCACCGGGGGCGCTCGGCGCCGTGCCGTACGGACTGACGACGTCGGTGCGCGGCGCGTCATCGGACGGACGGGAGGACGTCGGTCGGCCCGCAGCGGTCGAGGCGCTGCTACGGGCGTCAGCAGTGATCGTCATGACCGCAACCTCCTGGGGGGACGTGACCGCCTGCCGGCGGGATGGACGAGGGAGCGCGGGGACAAACGGGCCCATACCCGTCCCAGGCGCGAGCGGTCCGCCCCCATGCAGCGGACGATCGCATCTGAGGATTCCCACAACTCCCCTAGAGCGTACGATGGCGGCTCCCCGGAGCTGAAGACCTGGGTGTCAACTGCTCCGGCGAATCGAGGCAGATCGACCTGCGGGAAGTGAGGAGCCAGCTGCGCGGCCGCCTCCCTCCGAGTGGCTCCCCACCCGGGGTAGCGTCCCAGGTCGCGGGCCCGGTCGAGGATCTCCTCCCAGGCCCCCAGGGCCTTACCGACGCCGGTGCGTGCGCGCCGGCGTCGGCGCCGCCAGGCCTTCCAGCCCAGGACCGAGCCCACGATCATCGCGATCGCCAGGACGGAGCCTCCGACGGCGATGACCGCCGTCGGCAGACCGCCCTTGTCCTTGTCCTGGGGGTCGTCACGCTGCGGGTCCTCGTAGTTGGGAGGCAGCTGGGCCGGGTCCTCATTGGGCAGCGGGGGCTGGAGGACGTTGGGCTCGGGGTTGGAGACCTTCTGGGTGGTCTGCTGCTGGGGAACCTGGTCGCGGTCCGGCGTGACGTCGAAGGACACCCAGCCCAGCCCCTCGAAGGGGATCTCCACCCAGGCCTTGACGTCCTCGCCGGTGACGGTCTTGGCATCGCCGTCGGTGGCCGGGTCGAAGCCCATGACGACGCGGGCCGGGATGTTGAGCGAGCGGCACATGAGCATCATGAGCACCGAGTACTGCTCGTCGTCGCCGATGAGGGAGTCGGCCTCCACCATGGAGGCGATGCGGGCGGCCCCGTGCCCGGGCTGGGAGGGGCTCTTGGTGCCGTCGGAGTAGTAGCTCGTGCGCAGGCGCTGCTGGAGCGCCCGGATCTGAGCGATGGGGTTGGACTCGGCCCCGACGATCTCCTTGGCCAGGGAGGCCACCGACGACGGTACCTGCTCGACCGGTCCCAGCGAGGTCTGCGCCAGCGAGGCCTTGTTGAGGGCGGCCTCGGAGGGCGCGGTGTAGGGGGCGACCCGCTCGGTGAGGACGTCACCCGAGGCCAGGCCGCTGGTGGCGATCCCGGTGGAGGAGAACTTGTCGTAGTACATGCCCTCGCGCAGGGCCGACTGACGCGGCCCGGAGGACTCGATGCGGATCGTCTCGGGCATGGTGGGCACCCAGGGGAAGCTGTAGTCCTCGATGGTCAGGGAGGAGGTCTGCTTGCGTCCGTCGAGCCGGTTGGCCGTCAGCTGGGTCTTGTCACCGATGCGCTCGAAGCGCGACTGGCCGTTCTCGTTCTGACCGATGTGGGCCGACAGGCCGTCGTAGGAGTCCAGGGCGGCGATGCGGATGCGTCCGCCCGAGGGCAGGTTGATCGGCTTCATGAGCCGGGTGTGGGCCTTGTCCGTCTCCAGGGTGCGCACCAGGGACAGGGGGCTGGCGTACTCGGTCACGTCCAGCGGCGGCTGGAACAGGTCGCGCACCACCGTCCGGGAGGCGGGGGCGGCGGGGGTGAGGACCATGGCGGCCAGGGAGGTGACCAGCAGCAGCACGGCGGCGATGACTGTTCCGCGCAGGGCCGCCCGCCCCAGGTCCCCGGTGGAGCGGGCGCTCGTGGCGCCCGAGGTGGTCGAGAAGGAGCTCAGGTCCAGGGCCTCGACGACGTGGCTGCGCCGCTGCCGCAGGGAACCGCAGGTCCACAGCGCCAGGATCCCGACGACGAACAGGACGCCCAGCACGGTGGGGCGCACGGCCTCCTGCCCACCCCAGCCGATGCCGACGGCGGGCAGGCAGGCCAGGATCAGGCCAGCCAGGACCTCACGGCCCGCCAGGATGAGGCGGGTCGCCAGCGCTGAGACCACCAGCCCGGTCAACCAGGGCAGCACCGTCATGCCGCTGAAGGAGCTCAGCGGCATCGGCACGGTCAGGGCGTCTCGCCATACGGTGATCGTGGAGCCCAGCACCGTCTTGATCGCCGTCGTCCCGGAGCCGACATCGGTCAGCAGCCACGGGGCCACCAGGACGTGGACCAGTGCCAGGGCCGCCATGCTCGGCAGCACGGACAGGCGCAGGCGCGAGCAGACCAACGAGGTCAGGGCGCCAAAGAGTGCGCCGTAGCCGACGGCCAGGCAGCCTGCCAC
>ERZ772953.323-NODE-323-length-15110-cov-4.381534_pt1 | contig 15110 bp, 12 predicted proteins | sample MGYA00580685_ERZ772953 | MGnify/ENA primary metagenome ERZ772953 (study PRJEB29015, sample SAMEA2738080) | human oral metagenome | biome: human oral; feature: human-associated habitat; material: saliva | place: China | collected 2209 ...
ACGCCGACGAGAACCACGACTTCTTCTCCGGCTCGGGCTCCTCCTACGTCATGGGCACGGCCGAGGCCACCCAGGACGAGGACTGGGACTTCTGAGAGGCAGGCGGGCGGAGGCGGGGAGCGCTCCCCTGGGTGGGCTCCCCATGGTAGGGGGCTCGCGCCGGGTGCACACTTTCGCTATCCCCAGCGCGAGAAAGGAATCCCCATGCGCTCCTCCGTCAAGGTTCTCTCCGTCGCAGCTGCCCTTGTCATGGCTGTCGGACTGTCCGCCTGCGATGAGCAGGACATCGCTCAGCCCTCCCCCGGTAGCGGCTCCGCGACCAGCTCCGCCGAGCCGGACTCAGGCGACTCGGATGCATCCCCCTCCGAGGACTCCAAGGACGACAAGGGCGACAAGGATGCCAAGGACACCAAGAGCAAGAGTGGTGAGACCACCAAGTCCGGCTCCACCATTCAGAACATCAAGCCGGTGACCTTCAAGGACGAGGAGATCGGCCTCACCCAGACCTGCGACAAGGTGATCGAGGACTACGCCGCACCGAAGTACAAGGCAAGCCGTGATTCAGACACGGTTTACCTGCTTCACTGCACGCTCGACTTCAGTGGAGATATTGCTTTCAGCAGCACGATCGTGGACTCCACCTCGCTCCAGGACAAAACGGAATCCAGGCACAAGGCGGATGAGTACGGGGCGCTGCTGGCCGACGACCTGAAGGATGACGGTCTTGAGGTGTTCGACTCCGAGGACTCCGGATCCACGCATGTTGAGGGCTGGGTCTCCATGGCTACCGTATCGGAGTCGACCAAGCTGAAGCCCTTCTCCGAGGGCACCACCAGCATCGTCTACGACCGCGCAGCCGGAAAGGGCATCCAGTCCGGCAAGCAGTACGCGGCCTACTCCGACACCCAGGACCTCGTGCTCAAGTGATCTCATAGCACTGTCTCCTCGGTGGCCCTGAGAATCCCGCCGATGCTGTTCCCCGGCTGCCGCGTCCTCCGTTCCACAGATCGGAAGGGCGCGGCAGTGCTTGAGGGGGTGGCTGATGGCGGTACGGCCTGCCTCCAACGTCAGAGGTATTCGGTAACGTGCTGTCATGACGTCATCCGAGGTGACTCGCCCCCGTCCGACGGCGCCTCCCGTCTACCGGGATGGCCCGTCCAAGATGTCGGAGGTCGACGCCCGCTCCTGGAGCATCGACGACGTCCTCGACGCCGTCTTCTTCGCCATCGCCGCCGTCGCCACGCTCTGGCTGGCCTGGCTGCTCATCGGCTCGGGCTGGCACCTCGATCCGGTGCTCGTGGTCAACTCCCTGCTGTTCTGGGCGGTCCTGGCCTACCTCGCCCTGCCGCGCCTCCACCAGGTCCTCACCTGGCTCTACGTCCCCGACTACTTCATCGGCCGCACCCGCACCCCCGACGGGCTCCTGGGCGACCCCGTCAACCTCGCCGTCAAGGGCGACGAGGAGGACATTCACGAGGCGATGATCGCGGCCGGCTGGGTGCGCGCCGACCCCATCACCCTGCGCTCCTCCTGGCGCATCATCGTCTCCTCGCTGCTGCGCCGCTCCTACCCGGCCGCCCCCGTCTCCAACCTCATGCTCTTCGGACGCAAGCAGAGCTTCGCCTACCAGAAGGAGGTCGAGGGCAACCCCGCCCAGCGCCACCACATCCGCTTCTGGTACTGCCCGCCCGGCTGGTCGCTGCCCGGCGGCGGGCACGTGGACTGGCTGGCCGCCGCCACCTACGACCGCGCCGTCGGCCTGAGCGCCCTCACCCTCCAGGTCACCCACAAGATCGACGCCGACATCGACATCGAGCGCAACTACGTCGTCGACGACGTCCGCTGGGCCAACGAGGCCGCCGAGCTGGAGATCTGGCCGGACGTCTTCACCTCCTACCACGACAAGAACGGGGGAGGGGACCGGGTGGTCACCGACGGCGCCCTCCACGTGCTCGACCTCAACGAGGTGGTCCCCGGCTCCGATGCCGGCCTCTCCCTGCAGCAGGCCCGCCTGGCCGACCACCAGGCCCGACGCCGCCGCCCCAGCCAGCTCGTCATCGCCCTGGTGCTCATCGGGCTCATGGTGGCGGTCGAGATTCTGCGCGTGGCCCGCATCGACATCACCCAGGTGCTGGAGGCCGCCCCATTCCCGGAGGAGGACCCGGGGGCGGTCACCGCCGTCGTCGCCCTCATCGCCACGGTGTCCGGCGGCCTGACGCTCATCACCGCCGCCCTGGGGGTCGCGGCCTGGCGCGGGCACCCGCGCGGTCGTATCGCCCTCATGGCGACCCTCGTCCTGGGTATCGCCACTGACATGGTTCAGGTCTCCAGCCTCGGGGTCCGCCAGGCCACCCTCGGCCTGGTCGTCACCAGTGCGCTCCAGGTCCTGGCCCTGCTGGCGCTCTCGGCCCGGCAGGTCCACCAGTGGGAGCACGCCCGCAAGGAGGAGCGGCTTGCCGGCCGCACGAGTGCACGGGGCGACCGAGCGGCAGTTAGGCTGGGCTCATGAGCGAGTACCTGGCAGGACCGCAGGACAATGGTGCCGGCGGCGCAGGGCCGGCGAGTCGGTCCGGCCGGCACACCAGCCACGTCAGTCATGTCGATAACTCCCGGCCCGTCGACGGCGAGCGCGAGCACGTGCGCTTCGGCATCCCCTTCAACGGGGTCCTGCCCATCTGGCACGACGACGCCACCATCACCTGGCACCGGCCCGCCGACGGCACCGACCTGTCCACCGTCCTGGGCATGGGGCTGGTGGAGTCCGAGCCCGGCCCCGCCCAGGCCCCGGCCGGGTGGCAGGAGCGCGTCGAGACCGGTGTCCTGACCGACTCCGGCCGGCTCCTGCTGCTCAAGGCGGCCACGCCGTCGGGCCGCCGCGCCATCAACGACCCCGGTGAGGGAGCCCCCATTCCCCTGGAGGCGCCGCTGACCTATGCGGAGGCCATGGAGGGGGTCTTCGACATCGTCGGCTTCGGCATCCACATCGGCCGCGTCATGCTGCGCGCCGCCCGCGACGGCGGCATCATCGTGTTCACCCTGCGTGCGCCGCGCGACCCCGAGCCGCACCACATCCTGTCCGTGCCCGCGAAGGTCGACGACCACGGCGTCATGAGCTTCCACCTGGGGACCCTGCAGGAGATGGAGGGCGGCGCCTGGGACTCCGCCACCCACCAGGACGGCATGGCCCTGCTCGACCTCACCATCCCCTACTCCGACCTCGTGGCCGAGGCCGGACCCAACGGTGAGGAGGGGCTCGACGCCGACAGCGTCCTGGAGATGGCGCAGCCGGTCGTCCAGTGCATCCTCAAACCCGGCTACCCCTTCGCCCTGGGGGCCTCCATCCTCCTGCCGCAGGCCGGCTGAGCCGAGGGCGGGCCGCAGGCCGGGCTGGATCGAAGCGGCGACTGCGGTTCGCGCTGAGGACGTACTTCCTGATCGAGGACTGCGTTGTCCTCCAGGCCACTGCGCTCTCCCCGCAGTCATCTGGGGGAGAACGCAGTCCTGGTGCCGAAAGTAAGTCCTCGATGGGGCGGTGGCTCCTGTGGCGAGGGTGGTTGGGCCGTGATGGACTCTCGCGCGGCCTGAACGATCTGCCCCGCCCCACTGCCCCCTCCGGCGCCATCCAGGAGCGCATGCTCGCCAAGCCCGAGGAGCGCCGCGACGTCGTCGGCCAGAACTGCCCCGGGCCGGTGTGGCCGGCGAGGCTGGGCTTCATCCCACACGAACGCGAAAAATGAACCTCTTTGGTAGTGAGATTGTCTAAGGCTAGGCTTACCTTGACCGTCGTGACCTGAGATTGATTCGTGACTTGGAGGTCGAGTGTTTCTCGCCAACCTGCTCATCGCCCTGAGGGAAGGCCTGGAGGCGGCGCTCGTTGTCAGCATCATCGTCGCCTACCTCGTCAAGGCCGACCGCCGCGATGCCCTGCCCAAGCTGTGGCTGGGGGTCGGGCTGGCGGCGCTGATCCCGCTGGTCGCCGGCGCCATCATGACCTGGGGCCCCAAGACCCTCACCTTCCAGGCCCAGGAGATCCTCGGCGGCACCCTGTCCTTCGTCGCCGTCGGCATGGTGACCTGGATGATCTTCTGGATGGGGAAGAACGCCCGTGAGCTCAAGGGCGAGCTGGAGGGGTCGCTGTCCAAGTCCCTGTCTGCAGGCAGCTCCGGCTGGGGCGTCGTCTGGATCGCCGTCGTCGCCGTCGGGCGCGAGGGAGTGGAGACCGCCCTGTTCGTGTGGGCCACCGTGCGCTCCAGCATCGAGAGCTCCACCATGCAGACGACGGCGGGCGTCATCACCGGCCTCGTCCTGGCCATCGTGCTGGGTGTCCTCATCTACCAGGGCGCGGTGCGCATCAACCTGCGCGTCTTCTTCGCCGTGACCGGCTACTTCCTCGTCGTCGTCGCCGCCGGCATCGTCGCCTACGGCGTCGGTGACCTGCAGGAGGCGAGTGTTCTTCCCGGCTTCACGAACCACGCCTGGGACCTGTCCCGCTACCTGCCCGACGGCGCCTCGCCCTTCCACTGGCTCTACGTGCTGCTCCAGGCCATGTTCCAGTTCAACCTCCAGCCCACTGTCCTGCAGGTCGTGGGCTGGTGGGTCTACATCGTCCCGACCCTGGTGCTCCTCACCCTCCAGATCACGGGCCGATGGCCCTCGCCCGCGCGCACAGTCGAGTCCGCTCCGGACACCCCGGCCGCCGTGAGCGCTGACGAGTCCGACGCCGTCGTGACCTCCTGACCACCCCGACCTCCCTCCCCACCCCCTGTCCACGCCACTCCTCACAAAGGAAAGACCATGCCCACCATCAAGCGACGCAACGTCCTCACCCTGCTCCCCCTGACCGCCATGGGCCTGGGCCTGGCCGCCTGCGCCGACAACCCCAAGAACGCCAAGGGCGGCGCCTCCGGCTCGGGGGCGTCCCAGGAGATCACGGTGACCCTCACCGACGACGCCTGCAAGCTCTCCTCGACCTCCTTCCCCTCGGGCGTGGTCACCTTCACCATCACCAACTCCGGCTCGGCCCCCAACGAGCTGGAGATCCTCACCGAGGACAAGCTCCAGATCGTCTCCGAGCAGGAGAACATCGGCCCCGGCACCACCACGAAGCTCACCACCTCCCTCAAGGAGGGCACCTACTACGCCGCCTGCAAGCCCAACATGGTCGGCGAGCTCAAGGGCGTCACCGAGCTGAAGATCACCAAGGGCGCCGCCGTCGACATCAGTGCCGACGAGACCAAGGCGCGCGAGGCCGCCGTCACCAACTACACCGCCTACGTGCGCGACCAGACCGGCCAGCTGCTCACCGCCACCCAGGGCTTCGTCACCGCTTACACCTCCGGCGACACTGACACCGCCAAGAGCCTCTACCCGCTGGCGCGCCAGTACTACGAGCGCATCGAGCCCACCGCCGAGTCCTTCGGCCTCAAGGAGGCCGGCGACCTCGACGCCGCCCTGGACACCCGCGTCCAGGACCTCGCCTCCGGCGCCGGCAAGGCCGTCACGGACAAGGACGTCCTCGCCGGATGGACCGGATGGCACCGCATCGAGGCCGACCTGTGGGCCCAGGACTCCTCCAGCCCCTTCAAGTTCGCCGACGACGCCGCCCGCAAGAAGGTCGCCGACCAGCTCAACGCCGACACCAAGTCGCTCTACGACCTCGTCTACGGAAATATCACCGGCACCGGTGGGAAGAAGTTCGAGCTCGGGCTCGAGGACGTTGCCAACGGCGCCTCCTCCCTCCTCGAGGAGGTCGCCACCACCAAGATCGTCGGCGAGGAGGAGACCTTCTCCCACACCGACCTCTACGACTTCCAGGCCAATGTCGAGGGCGCCAAGGTCGCCTACGGCAACGTCGAGGAGCTCGTGAAGAAGAAGGACGCCAAGCTCGCAGAGAAGATCACCACCCAGTTCGCGGCGGTTGAGAAGCTCGTCGCGGCCGAGGTCTCCGGAAAGGCCTCCAACGGCCAGCCCACCTACGTGGACTACTCCACCATCGCCGCGGTCCAGAAGGACGCCGGCGAGACCCCCGACAAGAACGCCTACACCGACAAGCAGCGCAAGTTCTCCGACGCCGTCAACGCCCTGAGCGAGTCGCTGTCCAAGGTCGCCGGAACCGTCCTCTGAGTCCGCGACGCCAGAGCAACCCGGACACCCCGGAAGGAGACAGCAGTGAGTGGCAAGCCGGCCCACGAGTCGGACACCTCCCCGGTCGCCGACGACGCGGCTCAGGACGAGACCCTGGATGAGCCCCAGGACGAGACCGCGCAGGCGCAGCAGGAGTCGCAGGCCCCGACGTCGGAGGGCCCGGGTAGCAGCTCCTCGGCCCCCGACGCGGCGGAGCAGCCCGATGAGGTGAGCGCATCCGACGCGGCTGACCAGCCGGAGAAGCCGGATGCGACGGGGAAGCCCGGACAGGCCGGGAAGCCCAGCGCCAAGGGCACCAGCCGCCGTGCCATGTTCACCGGTGCGGGCCTGGGCGCCGCGCTCGCGGGCCTGGCCGGTGTGGCCGGCGGCCGCGCCTGGGAGGCCTCCCGCCGCCCCGAGGACGCCATCCTCACGACCTACCCCTTCCGGGGTGACCACCAGGCGGGGATCACCACCCCCGCCCAGGACAACATGTTCACCGCGGCCTTCGACGTCTCCACCACCGACGTCGAGGACCTGAAAACCCTCTTGTCCGAATGGGCCGTGGCCGCCGAGCAGATGACCGCCGGTGAGCTCATCGGCGGCCAGCCCAGCTCCAACAAGCAGCTGCCGCCCAAGGACACCGGCGAGGCCTGGGGCTACAAGCCCAACGGCCTGACCATCACCTTCGGCGTGGGCAAGGGCCTGTTCGTCGACGCCGACGGCAAGGACCGCTTCGGCCTGGCCGCCAAGATGCCCGCCGTCCTCAAGGAGGGCATGCCCTCCTTCGCCGGTGACCAGCTCCACGCCGCCCAGTCCGACGGCGACCTGCTCATCCAGGCCTGCTCCAACGACGCCCAGGTGTGCGTCCACGCGATCCGCAACCTCACCCGCATCGCCTTCGGGACCGCCACACTGCGGTGGAGCCAGGTCGGCTACGGGCGCACGTCGTCGACCTCCGTGGACCAGGAGACGCCGCGCAACCTCTTCGGCTTCAAGGACGGCACCAACAACATCAAGGCCGAGGACTCCTCCGACCAGCTCAACAAGCACCTGTGGGTCCAGAAGGGCGATGACGCCGCAGCCGAGTGGATGACGGGCGGCACCTACTACGTGGCCCGGCGCATCCGCATGCTCGCCGAGATCTGGGACCGGCTGCGGCTCATCGAGCAGGAGCAGACCATGGGGCGCGACAAGCGCTACGGGGCGCCGCTGAGCATCGCCAACCCCACGAAGGCCTCCGAGGAGTTCACGGCCGTGGACTACAAGGCCAAGGACGACAAGGGCGAGACGCTCGTGCCGGCCGACGCGCATATCGCCGTCGTCTCACCGGAGCAGAACCAGGGGCGCCGGATGCTGCGCCGCGGCTACAACTACACCGACGGCTCCGACTCCCTGGGGCAGCTGCAGACCGGCCTGTTCTTCATCGCCTTCGTGCGTGACCCGCGCACGAACTTCTACCCGATCCTGGACCGCATGACCAAGAGCGACGCCCTCCAGGAGTACCTCAAGCACGAGGCCTCGGCGCTGTTCGCGATCCCCCCGGGCATCAAGGAGGGCGACACCATGGTGGCCGCCTCGCTCTTCAGCTGAGGACGGGGTAAGGCGGGCCGGCGGGCCGCAGGGGTGGCTGCGGTCCGCGCCCGGAACGTACTTTCCGATCGAGGACTGCGTTTTCCTCCAGGCCACTGGGATCTCCCCGTCGCCATCTGGGGGAGAACGCAGTCTTCGTTGCAAAAGTACGTCCTCGATGGGGACGGCCGCTCCCGTAGTGGTGGCAGTCAGCGGTCGGCGTCGGCCAGTGCCTTGAAACCGGCGATCGCGACCAGTGCCATGGCCAGGATGCCGGCCAGGATGAGAGCCAGCGTCCGGAAGGTGGGCGACGACGTCGCCAGGAGCGGGCCGGCGCTCGTGCCGACGAACAGGATGAACCCGTTGAGTGCCATGCCGCTGCCGCGGTTGGGGGCGGACACCTGTCCATAGAGGCTGATCATCGCCGGCGCGGCCAGCGCGACCCCGGCCACGTAGACGACGCTGGCGGCCACCAGGCCCGCCAAGCTGCCCGCGAGCAGGGCCTCACCGAGCATGCCCAACGTCGACACTCCGAAGCCGAGCCGGGCTATCTGCGCCCAGGACCGCCTTGCGGCGAACCGGCCGGCGCCGAGACTGAGGAACATGGCCGGCAGGGCCGCCAGGCGAATGAGAATGATCGTCGACGGCCGCATGCCCAGCGACTCCAGATGGCCGCCGATCCCCGTGTACATGGCGACGAACACCATGAGCAGCGTGACGTGCGCCAGGCTGAGCGCCAGAACCGCAGGTCTGAGCGCAAGCCGTCCCAGCGATGCGAACTGCCCCCGAAGCGAGGAGCCCGAGGGGCCGGAGGCATGAGCGGCGTCGTGCACGACGGCGAGGACGGCCGCCAGGGCCACGGCCAGCAGTCCGCCACACAGGGGGAAGAACCACCGCCACCCCAGGTGCAGCGCGACCAGCGAGGCCAGCACCTGGCCAAAGATGCCCGCCACGAGGAACGACGTCGACATCGCCCCGATCGCCCCGGCCCGCCTGGGCGGCGCCAGCGCCTCGGACAGGTAGGCCAGGGCCACGGGTGCGAAACCGGAAGCGCTCAGGCCCTGGATCGCGCGCAGGGCCGCGAGGACTGGGAGCGACGGCGCCAGGGCGCAGCAGACGGTGGAGACGGTGAGGGTCCCCAGCGCGAGCGCCATGGTCCTCCTCCTGCCGTAGTGGTCGGAGACTGGCCCCCAGATGAGGAAGCCCGCGGCGTAAGTGAGGCTGAAGGCCGTCGACAGGGCGACAGTGGCATTGCCACGGAGGTCGGCCGAGATCGGGGCGAGCAGGGGGATGGCGGCGTACAGCTGGGTCAGGACGAGCAGCGCGGTGACCACGAGGGCGGCGGTCGCGCCGCTGCCGGCGGGGTAGACGGGAGAGGCCGACCGAGTCGTCGACTGGGTCGAGGACTCGGGGGAGTGGGGGACGTCGGGATGTTGATCGGGTCGGTGCACGGGAGACATGAGAACCCCTTTCCAACGTAAGCGTTGGAAATGACCCTAGTAGACTGGAGAGGTAGTTGCAACGGTAGCGTTGGAGTTTGCTGCTGGCGCTCGCGAACACGGGAGAAGGCGTCATGGCCTGGGATACCGAGGGGACCAAGCGGAAGATCAAGGATGCCGCTACGGCCGAGTTCACCCGCTACGGGCCCGCGGGGACGACCATCGAACGCATTGCCAAGCGGGCGGGGGTCAACAAGGAGCGCGTCTACAACTACTTCGGCTCCAAGGACCGCTTGTTCTCCGCAGTCCTGCGCGACGAGCTGACCAGGGCTGCCGAGGCCGTTCCGCCCGCCTTTGACGACGGCGAGGATGCGGGGGACTACGCCGGGCGCCTCTACGACTACCACCGGCAACGCCCCGAGCTCATCCGGCTGCTGTGCTGGGAGGCTCTCACCTTCGACGACAAGGTGCCGGAGGAGGAGCTGCGGCGGGAGCACTACCAGCGCAAGATCGCCGGGGTGCGCAGTGGCCAGGACTCCGGCGTCCTGACCCGGGACGTCGACCCCGGGGCGCTCATGGTCATGCTCATGTCGCTGACCGGCTGGTGGTCCACCGTGCCTCAGGTGGCCCGGATGCTGTGCGGGCCCCTCGAGGATGAGGAGGCGCACGAACGTCAGCGCGCTGTCGTCGTCGACGCGGCCCGTCGGCTCGCCGCACCTCGCGACTGAGCGTGGGGAGGCCGGCTGGGCCAAGATAGGGCCATGCGCGACCTGAACGACCTGACCCGCCCCACCGTCCCCTCCGGCGCCATCCAGGAGCGCATGCTCGCCGAGACCGAGGAGCGCCGCGGCGTCGTCGGCCCGGCACCGGCCCTGCCCGACGACGCCGGAGCCCCCACCGCCCTGCGCGCCGCCCTGGGGCAGGCCGTCGCCGAGCTGGCCCCGCAGATCGTCGAGCTCTCCCACGACATCCACGACCACCCCGAGACCGGCTACGAGGAGCACCACGCCGTGGCCACGGTCGCCGAGCTCCTGCGCCGCCACGGCATCGAGCCCGAGGTCGGCGTCTACGGCATGGACACCGCCCTGCGCGCCGAGATTCCCGGAGGCGGCGGCGCGGACGCGGTGGCCGGAGGCTCCGGTGAGTCGGCCGGCACCATCGCCATCCTCGCCGAGTACGACGCCCTGCCCGGCATCGGCCACGGCTGCGGACACAACGTCATGTGCGCCAACTCCGTGGGCGCCTTCCTCGCCCTGGCCGCCCTGGCCCGCACCCGCCCAGGCGCCCTGCCCGGCCGCGTCGTCCTGCAGACCACGCCCGCCGAGGAGAACTCGACCGCCAAGGAGATCCTGGCCGTGCGCGGCATGCTCGACGGCGTCGACGCCGCCATCCAGACCCACTCCTACGCCCACGACGTCACCCACCAGACCTGGCTGGGCGTGCGCCGCCTGCGCGTCATCTTCCACGGCGTGCCGGCCCACGCCGCCTCCCAGCCCTTCATGGGCCGCAACGCCCTGGACGCCGCCACCCTGGCCCTGACCGGCATCGGCCTGCTGCGCCAGCAGATGCTCCCCATGGACCGCCTCCACGCCATCATCACCGACGGCGGCCAGGTCCCCAACATCATCCCCGAGCGCACCGAGCTGTCCATCATGGTGCGCTCGAAGTACCTCGAGACCCTCAAGGAGATCGCCGAGCGGGTCGAGGAGGTCCTCCACGGCGCCGCCCTCATGACCGGCACGGGCATTGAGATCCTCACCTCCGAGTACTGCAACGAGGTCCCCGTCCGCGACAACGGCCCCCTGCTGACCTCCTGGGTGCGCTCCCAGCGCGAGCGCGGCCGCGACCCCCTGGCCGCCGGGGTCCTGCCCGAGACCATCGCCGCCGGCACCGACTTCGGCAACGTCTCCCAGCGCATCCCCGGCATCCACCCGCTCATCAAGGTCACCGACCGGCCCGACGTCGCCCTCCACACCCCCGCCATGACCGAGGCCGCCGGCGCCCCCACCGGGGACGCGGCCGCGCTCGACGGCGCCTACGGGCTGGCCGCCGTCGCCCTGGACTGGCTGCACGACGCCGAGCTGCGCCGGGCCGTGCGCGCCGACTTCGAGGCCACCGGCGGGGCGATCGACGTCGCCGACTTCTGGGAGGAGTGAGGCGGGCTCACTCCTCCCAGGCCCGCACCTGCCCCGGCCGCCCCGGCTGCGTCGGCTCTCAGGCCGCCGGGCGGCGGATGAGCAGCGCCCCGGGGTCGATGCGCACCCGCATGCCCTGCGTGGGAGCCAGCAGGTCGCCGTCGACCTCCACCAGGGCCGGCGCCGAGAGCTGGACGGCCACCTCCCCGCCGCGGCGCAGCATCACCCGACCCAGTGAGCGGCCGGACTCGGAGTAGTGCGCCGCGTAGGGCGGCAGCACCTGGCGCGCCAGTGAGCTCCAGCCCGCCAGGCCCGCCACCGTGTCGATGGCGGCGACGTCGAGCAGGCCGTCATCGGTGCGGGCCTGCGGCAGCAGGGTGATCCCGGCCGGGAGCCGGCCGCCGTTGGCCACCAGCAGGTTGCGGGCCCGCAGGCGCTCGACGCGCCGCGCACCGGCCTCGTCCAGGAGACTGAGCACCAGGTCCATGCGCGGAGAGCTCAGGTTCTCCATGGCCGCCAGCGCGTAGGCGCCCCAGCCGACCCGCGCCTTGAGGGCCGGGCGCGTGGAGGCCACCAGTCCGGCGTCGAAACCGATCCCGGCCACCACCATGCAGGCGTGCTCGTCGCCGAGTGTGGGCCGGGTCCACTGATGCGGCCGGCGGGTCGCCCTCTGGATCGTGCGCACGGCCCGGGCCGCCTCAGCCGACAGCTGCCGGGAGTCGGCCGGGTTGGCCGGGTCGGCCGCTGCGGGCGGGGAGTCCGGCGGGGCTGCTGCGGCTCGGCCCGTCAGGGCTGCGGAGTCTGCCCGCCCGCGGGGATCGCCTGGCGGCGTCGGGTCGGGGAGGGCGCCGGGATCGGACCAGGGCTCGGTGCGTACCCAGGCCAGGTCGGCGGGAAGGTCGACGCCGTGGGCCACCACTCGGGCTGCGGCCCGAGCGTCCCCGACCGGCACCCCGAGGTTGCGGGCCGCCAGGTTCGCCGTGCCCAGTGGGACGATGCCCATCTGGGCGCCGGTGCCGGCCAGGCCGGCCGCCACCGAGCGCACCGTTCCGTCACCGCCGGCGGCCACCACCAGGCTCGCCCCGGCCGCCAGGGCCAGGCGCGCTTGCATCGTGCCGGGCTCGGAGACGCTCGTCTCCAACCACACGGGCCCGGCATAGCCGGCCTCGCGCAGTTCGCCCTCCAGCAGGGAGCGCACCGCGGCAGTGGCGCGCGGCTTGGAGGGGTTGACGACGACGCAGGCCAGTGGCCGCCCGGTGCGCGTCGTCGCCCGGGTGCCGCCGTCGGTGCCGCCCGTCATAGGGGCAGGCTAGTCGCCCGGGCGGCCCGGGTCACGGTTCGCGGGGCGCTGTCGAGGAGAAGGGAACCGAGCGTGCGCCGCCGGCGAGGGAACCCCCGGAGGACAGCTCAGGCCGCAGCCGGGGCCACGACGGGGGTCACGGGCAGGTCGGCCTCCTTGACCAGGCGCGAGATGAGCTCGGCCAGCTGGGCGAAGTCGGCGCCGCGGGAGGAGGAGACCCGGTGCACCAGGCCCATGCGGCGCATCGGCGCCTCGTCGCCGAAGCGGGCGACGCCGTACTCCGAGGAGGGGGTCAGCAGCTGGAGCGCCCCCTCGGGGATGATGGTCACGCCCGAGCCGTGGGCGACCATGCGGGTCACCGTCGACAGGGTGGTGGCCACCGCGACCGGGGGCTGGGAGCCGTAGCGTTGGCACAGGGCCAGGGTCTGGTCGCGCAGGCAGTTGCCCTCGTCGAGCAGGAGGAGGGGCTGGTCGTCGAGCTCGGCGGGGCTCACGTCCGTGCGGCCGGCCCAGGGGTGGCCGGCGGCGGTCAGGACGACGAGCCGCTCGTCGAACATCGGGATCGCGGTGGTGCGCTGGAGGTCGTCCTCCAGGGCGATGATGGCGGCGTCGAGGCGCCCCTGGGCGAGTTGGTCGAGGTTGTCCCCGGTGACCATCTCACGCAGGTCCAGGTCCATCTGGGGCAGGGCCTCACGCAGGCCGTCGATGAGAACGGGGGCCAGGTAGGGCGCGATGGTGGGGATGATGCCCAGGCGCATCGTGCCGCTCAGGGCGGCGCCCTGGCTGGAGGCGGCCTCGCTGAAGGCCTCGGCGGCCAGGACGGCGTCCCGGGCGTAGGGCAGCAGGGCCTCGCCCAGGGAGGTGACCAGGACGCGGCGGGTGGTGCGCTCCACCAGCTCGCCGCCGACGCGCTTCTCCAGTGCGGTGATGGCCTGGGACAGGCTGGGCTGGCTGACGCCGAGCGCCGTGGCGGCCTCGCCGAAGTGCTGGTGGTCGCACAGCGCTACGAAGGCCCTCAGCTGGGAGAAGGACGGAGATGATGTGGTCGGCATGAGTTGTGGTCCTGTGGTTGGGGCCCGCATTCATGGCGGTCGGCGAGCCTGATATGACGGAGTGACAGAAAATCGGGGACAGACGACTAGCCGGGAGGTTGTGGGGAGAGTGGTGCGTGGGTGGTGTGGGCGAGCCTCCGACGTGGCGGCTCGGAAACACCGTCGGGAACGATAGGGCGCACCGATTGAAATGGATTCTATTCACAGGTGGATTGCGTTGGTAAGAGGGAAGTGGGTCACGTTCGCCATCGGGCGGTAGTGCGGGTGGGGGCGAGCGTGTATGGGGCGCGGCCTCACCGGACTCGCGCCGCGGCCATCCAATCTCCCGGATGATTCCAGGGTTTCCAGGCCCTCGGGTTGCCCCGACGGCGGGGTGGGCGCCGGGCTGACGACGTCGATTCCGGTCCGCTGCGCCCCCGAGTGTTGGCTCGGCCACTCACCCGTGACTTTGGTCGTCCCCGGCTCTCCCGGTCTGCGCCGTCCGCCGCGCTCGCGGCCCGGATCGGCTCAGGTGCTGATCGAATGCTGTCTGGGCCGCGGTCCTGACTACACTCGGGACCATGATCGACCTGCGTGCGCTTCGTGAGAACCCCGAGCCCTTCCGCGCCAGCCAGCGAGCCCGTGGTGCCGACGTCGATCTCGTCGACCGCGTCATCGCCGCCGACGAGACCCGCCGTCAGGCGCTGGCCGCCTTCGAGAACCTCCGCGCCGAGCAGAAGCAGGTCTCCCGGTCCGTGGGGAAGGCCTCCCCGGAGGAGCGCCCCGCGATCCTGGCCAACGCCAAGGAGCTGGCCGAGCAGGTCAAGGCCGCCGAGGCCGCCTCCTCGGCCGCCGCCGCCGAGCTCGACGACCTGGCCCGCCAGTTCGCCAACCTCATCGAGGGGGCGCCCTCGGGCGGCGAGGAGGACTACGTCGTCCTGCGCCACGAGGGCGGCCGGCCCCGCGACTTCGCCGCCGAGGGCTTCGAGCCCGCCGACCACCTGGCGATCGGCGAGGGCCTGGACATCATCGACACCCGCCGCGGCGCCAAGGTCTCCGGCGCCCGCTTCTACTACCTCAAGGGCTGGGGCATGCGCCTGGAGCTGGCCCTCATGACGGCGGCCCTGGACGCCGCCGTCGCCCACGGCTTCACCCCGATGACCACCCCCACCCTCGTGACCCCGCAGGTCATGGGCGGCACCGGCTTCCTGGGCGCCCACAGCGACGAGATCTACTACCTGCCCGCCGACGACCTCTACCTCACCGGCACCTCCGAGGTGGCCCTGGCCGGCTACCACGCCGACGAGATCCTCGACCTGTCCGCCGGGCCCAAGCGCTACATGGGCTGGTCCACCTGCTACCGGCGCGAGGCCGGGGCCGCCGGCAAGGACACCCGCGGCATCATCCGCGTCCACCAGTTCAACAAGGCGGAGATGTTCTCCTACTGCCGCCCCGAGGACGCCGAGGCCGAGCATGCCCGGCTCCTGGCCATGGAGGAGGAGATGCTGGC
>ERZ772953.326-NODE-326-length-15012-cov-3.914956_pt1 | contig 15012 bp, 16 predicted proteins | sample MGYA00580685_ERZ772953 | MGnify/ENA primary metagenome ERZ772953 (study PRJEB29015, sample SAMEA2738080) | human oral metagenome | biome: human oral; feature: human-associated habitat; material: saliva | place: China | collected 2209 ...
GTCTTGTCGCGAAGCTTGAAAATATGCAGCATTCCGTCAGCGCCACTGCGAATGCCGCAGCCTCGCGATTCGACGAGCTTATAGATTGATTCGATTCGCGAATTTCCCCATTGTGTGGTGCGGGGGATGGGCGCGTCCCAGACGTCGTCCTCCAGTTTTACTCGCACATATTCTGCAAGCTCATTGGCCTCAGAGAGTAGGGTGGCGCCAGCGGCGGGGGAGGACGGCCACGGCCTCGGATTATCGGCAAGAATCTGCGTCAAATCCTTACAGGAAACATTCACTTTCTCTTTCGACACGGACCATTCCATATTGACGAATTCGCCAAGCGGAATTTCCCAATAATCGCCACGCCGATTCTCATAAAGCGCGGTCACCATGGAACGCTGCCCGAAATTGTTAAGCGCATCCAACGGCCATTCCGGAACCCAAGACATTGGGCAAGAATAAGACAGAGCGCCCGGAACTTGACGGTTCGTTGAGGACCATTCGACCTTTACTTCAGAGGCGGGTATTCCAGTTTTGAGGACTTCGCCGCCTCGAATGATATCGATTCTTGCGCCGATGCTGAGGCCGTCTGAAAGAGCGGCCAGCGTGGGGCCGTTTCTCATGGCATTCCCGCAATCATTTTGCAAATCTCAATGTATGTGCGCGACTTCCATACCTTGTCGACTTCACGCCATTCACCCCAGGTGACGCATGGCGCTGCCCCCCAGCCGGCGTGAGGGCCGACAAGCATTGGTGAACCTTCGGGGAGTTCGTGCCATTTCACGTTCCACCGGATAATACCGTCGCCTGTGATCCTGGCGCTGTCGACTTTGTCTACGGTGATGAATCGTGATGGTAGAACGTCGGCGGGGGCTCCTGGCGTAAGAATAAGCGGCTCACGCTTCTGCAAGATTTCCCAAACGCTGTTAACGTGGGATGGGTCGTCTAGGACGAATTGTCCGCCTCCCGTGCGGGCCACTTCTAGCATCGGCCACCTGGCGATAAGTGAGTTATATCTCGAAATTGGGGATGACCATTCTCTTTTATCCTGGGCCTCCTCCCAGATGAGCCCAGGCACTGTGCGTCCGTTGAGGCCGCTCACCATGCCACGCCACCACTCTACCTCTGGGCGAGTCAACGTGACCGAGGAGTCGCCCTGAGTGTATTTTATTGTGGTGCCCGGCACGGCGTATGCGTCTGAGAGGATCATTGTTACCGGCTCTGTGAGCTTGGGGCCTTCGAGCTCGCGAATCATTTTCGCCCTGCCGGTGAGTGGTCTTTTGTCGCGAGCCATCCCAGGCACGGCGAAAAGACGGTCCCCCGCGTAGACGGGTTCCTTGCCTGTGGCCATTATTGACGGCAGCCCAGTGTGTGTAGCGATCCATCCCGTAATCGGCATTATTTCGTGCTTTCCGTCATAATGGTTTATCGGTTCATTCGGTCATAGTCTACTATGGCCGACGTTGCCTCTACTTGCATGCGGCCGACAAGATCATTGTCCACGTCCCTGATTTCGAGCACGTCGGGGCCGAGTGCACGATTCTCCAAAAGGCCGATCAGCTTATCCATTTTCTCCCACTGGGCTGACGTGAAAACAGGCTCCGGGCGGCCAGTCTTGTTCTCGATTGTTGAGAGGCCGGGCTGCAAGAATCCACCGTTATCGTAGCGGAGATTCCCCGCGGACGGGCCACCGTAAATCGGGACCTCACGTACCGGGATACCGAATGTCGGCGCCTCGACCATCATTCCGTTACCGGATGCGATAGCAACGTGATGGGCCGGGTAACCCCAGAACAGAAGCGTACCGGGAACCATGGGGTTACCTGGAGATGACATTGCCTGGTAGCCGGCCGCCGTGAGGCGCGGCACGTGAATACCCATTGCGTTGAGCGCCCAATAAACAAGACCAGAACAGTCGAGTCCGCCACCCGGGGATACGCCGCCCCAAACATACGGTGTACCAATAGCCCGTCGCGCAGTGTTTACGAGGTCGCCGGCGGCGGCACCAATAGCACCGATTCCGCCACCGAATCCGCTGACCACGGGCATGTGATCTTTAATCCAGTCACCGAGCGCATCAATGGTTTTATCCACGCCAGCTTTTCCGGCGTCGAAGAATGGTTTTGCCCCGTCGCCGCCCCATGAATCAAGTAGTTTGTGAACCGGAGCCTTGATGACAGTCTCAACAGCTCCGATCGGGTCGGAGAAGATCGAGGACACCGCGTCAGCGGCGCCGGTGATCCAATTAAGGGCAGCGGACGCACCCCTTTCTACAGTTGATTTAACAGGATCCCAAATACCACCCGGGGCGAATGCGGCATAACCCGCATCACCGCCAGGAATACGGTCACCGTGCGCGGCAGCGCGATTCATTGCATTCACCATCGCCGGCCCACCGACAGCTTTCACCCATTCTGGCCGCATGATCGCTTCTCCGCCGGAAAGCGCGAGCCGGCCGCCACCGTCGGGTGATACGAAATGGTAAATGTCACGACCCGGAGAGTATCCGGGCAGCACACCACCGGACGCATACCCACCAATCGTAGGCGCCTCAGGAAGACGAAGATCAAGAGAAAGTTTCTCCATCATCCCATTAACAAGTTTCCGCAACCCATTGTTGTAGACAGTGCCGATAACGAAATTAACGGGCTTGGCGGCAGCTTCCTTGACTTTGTCCCACGCCGTCCTAACACCATCTTTCATGGTATTAGCGGCGGCCACGACCCTGTCCCAGGCGCTTGTAATTGCAGGGACGAGCGTATTGGCAATCCAATCTTTAACGATTTGGATTTCGCCTTTCAGGATGTTCCACGCGGAGACGACCATGTTTTTCAGCCAACTGGTCCACGAAACAACAGTATTCCAGGCGGCGCTAATCGTGGTGGCTGCACCTTGAATTACGGCGACTCCCATAGTGACCGCAGCGATGATGGACGCGAATACAAACGCGATGATTCCGCCCAGAATTTTCGCGCCCGTAGAGATTATTTCCCAGGCCACACTAATAACGGGTGCAGCATAGGTTTGAATCCAATTCACCACAGGCTGCATAACGGCCCAAATACCATTCCATGTCGCCGACAGCGAGCCCCACATAATGGATGCCGTGTCTTTAATAGCGTTGAATGCTCCGACCACCCACGGCCATGCAATATTGTAGATCCAATCAACGACGGGCTGAATTGTGGCCCAGATGCCGTTCCATGCCGCTGATATGGTGCCCCAAAGAGACGATGCGGTGTCTTTGATCGTGTTGAACGTGTCGACTACCCACGGCCACGCCGTGTAATAGATCCACTCGACCACTGGCTGCATAGCCGCTTGAATGGCGACCCATGCGGCCTGAACCGTGCCCCAAAGTGAGGACGCCGCATCCTTAATCGTGTTGAACGTGTCGACTACCCACGGCCAGGCCGTGTAGTAAATCCATTCGACCACGGGCTGCATAGCCGTCTGAATCGCAGCCCATGCGATCTGAATATCGCCCCACATGTTAGTGGCCGTATCCTTAATCGCATTAAACGCGCCCACAACCCAAGGCCAAACCGTATTGTAAATCCAATCCGCAACGGGCTGAATTGCGGTCTGAATTGCGGTCCACGCTATCTGAATATCAGACCACATCATACTGGCGGTGTCTTTAATGGCGTTGAATGCGCCGACGACCATGGGCCAAATGTCGTTGTAGATTTGTGTGGCGACAGGCATGATTGCCGCCCAAATAGCATCCCACGCCCACTGAATCGTGGACCAGAGCGCACTCACACCCCAGCTGATAGCGTCCCATGCCGTGGTGAGATACAGGGCGGCGACGTTGACGATCCAGTCGACGACGGGTCGGATTATGTCGCTAATTCCTTGCCAAGCGGCTACCATCCCGTTCCAGACGATCATTGCCCCAGCGGAAATACCATCCCAGGCCGCTTGAAGGTTGGGCCACGCAGTATTCATGATCCAATCGACGACGGCTTGAATGACGGGCTGTATTCCCTGCCATGCGCCGACGATGCCGTTCCATACCCATTGGGCGCCTGCCACTATCCCGTCCCATGCCGCCTGAAGTGCGGGCCATGCGGTGCCGACGATCCAATCAATGACCGCTTGAATGACGGGCTGCATTCCTTGCCAGACGGATACCATGACGCCCCACATCCACTGGGCGCCGGCTACAATCCCGTCCCAGGCGACTTGCATGAGAGGCCATACGTTAGCGGCGAACCAATCGGCCACGGCGCCGGCGGCCGTTTTGATTGCTTCCCAACAGGAAATGACGACATTGCGGAATGTTTCGGAATTCTGCCATGCCACAATGATTGCCGCAACCAATGCTGCAATAGCGATCACCACGAGGCCGATCGGGTTGGCGTCCATCGCTGCGTTGAATGCCCACTGTGCCGCGGTCGAGGCGATTGTTGCCGTCTTGTGAAGGACCATCATCGCCGTGGCCCTACCCCACGCGACCGCCTGCATCGTGATCTGCGTCGTTGCACGTGCGATATTCGACAGGAATTCACCGGCGTACATGAGGTTGAGCTGCGCGGTCTCAACTACATCTCTGACCTTCGCCACGGTCATCGCGTTAATGGCCGTGGTGACACGCCCGGCAACGCCGGCCACGCCCTCCATGTCATTCAACCATTGCTGCATTGAAGACATGACCATGACAGCTTTCCATGCCGTAAACGCAGCCGCAATGCTATAAACCGCCACTTTACTGTTGAGAATGGCGACGGTCAAATTCTCCATGAATTGGACAAGGCTGCTATTCGCGATGGTGCTGAGAGCAGTAGCGATACCGGGGACGAGTGTCCCGACAATGAATTTACCGAGCTCGACAAAACTGTTGCGCACGTTGGTGATGTATGAGATGATTCCGGAGTCTTTGTCGAATCCGAAAATCGTCCCCGTGAAATCACCGGACATGAGCAGATCTTTAAGATTCTTCAACGACGGGACGAGCGTCTTGTTGATCCATTCCCCCGCGGCGGCGGCAGCGTCACGCATGCGGAAAAGAAAATCAACGAAGCTCGAATCTTCCTCGAATGAGAAGATCGGGCCGGTGAAGTCGCCCTTGCGGATAACGTTGAAAGCATTCGTAATGCTGGGGATGAATGAATTACTCACCCAGTTGAATACTTTCTCGAACCCTTTGCTCATGGCGTCAAGGGATGCGGTGATCCATGGGAGTGCTTTTTCGGCGATTTCCTGCGCCCCGGTCACGAGGGTGGCCTTGAAGTTCCCCCAAGCGCCTTCCAGGGTTTTGGTGGATGTAGCGGCCTCAATGGCCACGTCCTCCATACCGAGGTCGAGGATTGCTTGGTTGAATTCCTCGGCGGTGATCTCGCCTTTCTCCATTGCTTCCCGGAAATTGCCCGTGTAGGCGCCATTCTTTTTCATGGCTTCCTGCAATTTACCGGACGCTCCAGGAATCGCGTCGGAAAGCTGGTTCCAGTTCTCGGTGGTGAGTTTTCCGGCGCCCGCGGTCTGCGTCATAACGAGGCCGACCGTTTTGAACGTCTGCGCATTTCCGCCCGCAACAGCATTCAGGTTACCGGCGGCCTCGGCGAGCTTATCGTATCCTTTTACGCCGTTGGATGCGAGCTGTGCGGTGATTGACTGAATGTCGTCGAGCTCGTAAATTGTGCGGTCTGCGTAGGAGCGTGTGCTTTTTGTGAGCGCGTTGATTTCGTCCGCACTTTTACCGGCGAATGCGAGCGTTTGTTTGAATTTGATTGTGGCGTCGGCCGCGTTGAACGCTTCCTTGGCGACACCACCGAACGCGACGGCGATGCCGCCGATTGCGAGTCCCCCGAGCGCGGCGCCGGCTACTTTCGCTACCGATTTGAACGCACCACCCAGGCCGGATGTGATCTTTCTCTCGGCCGGCCCGGTGTCGACGTTACCGATTTCGCTATTGATGCTTCGGGCGAGGCCTCGCACGGACGGGCTGATCTGAATCCATGCGGTCCCGAGATCATATCCGGCCATTGATACCTCTCCGAAATCATGTGTAGAGAAAATGGTTCACGCCAGACAAACCGTTTTTCGTGTTTGTCTTGGCGTGAACCATTTTACACTATCCGTAGAAACGCGGGTTCAGCTGCCATATCGGGCGAGCCATTTCTCACCCTTGGCTTTCTGTGCCTTGGCGTGTTTGCTTGACACTCTGGGGTTACCGGTTTCCCGGTATCCTTCGGCGGGCGGTTTCGGCGTTTCAGGCCATTTGTCTTTCTTGACGCCGTTGACAGCGAGTAGCGTGGTCTGAATATTGTGTGCTGACATTATTGTGGCAGCTACCTCGTCGGACCAGTATCTGTCTCCGCCTCGCGCCCTATCGAATGTTGACCCGGGCGGAAGCCCGCCGATGAGCGCCATTACCCGCCTTGGCGTTATTCTGCCTCGATATAGATCGAGAAGATCGGTGTTGTAGTATCGTTGCAGGTCGGCTTCTATCTCCCACCCATACTCGTGGAGTAGTGGTGGGAGAATTGTCAGTTTCCCGCGCCCACCTCGGACACGATTGACTGCATAAAGTCGGTCACCGCGTCGATCGGAACGCGACCGTTCTCATCCTCCAACGCGGCGTAGACCTCGTCCTTGTGGTCGCCTACGATGAGGCGAAAAAGCGGGAACGGGTTGCCGGCGTCGAGGGCCTCGAACGCGCGGAAGTCCTCCAACGCCTCCGGAGGAATATCGAACTCAATCCCCTCATAGTCCACGTGAATCGGATCGCGGGTAGCCTCTGCCTTAGCAAGCCTGTCAGCCGGCGCCTTAGCTCCAGCGGCCTTAGCCTTGCTCTTCGTGTCCCTGTCAGGCATAATGGGTTGTCCTCAAAATTGTTTTATAAAGTGGGTGGGTTGTGTTTGTCTTTGGACCTTCCCCGCTATTCCGCGACAACCCATCCGAAACACGAAATAGCGGGGAAGTATTATTGTCAGGCGGGGAACAGGGCCTTGTGGTCGGAGTAGATAATGTAGTCGCCCAGCACGGAGAGGTTGTATTCGTATCCGGTGATCTCGGCCTGCTGGAAAGTGATCTCGCCGCGCTCGCCGAGCTCCAGACGCGGGAAAACAATACGAATCTGCGCACCCACACCAGACACATCGAAGAAATCGGCGACACCGCAGAGGAGCTTGACCTTACGGGAAGACTTCGCGGTAATCTTCACGCCCTTGGTGGCACCGCCATCCTCAACCTTCTCGCTGGTAGCGTCCAAATACCAGGAGAGCGGGGCAAGCATGGTCTCCAGGAGAGTGGCGCTGAAAGTCGTCTCCGACGAGTCGAGGAACGTCTTGACGACACCGTGGCCCTGGTGCCCCTTAATCTTGGTGACGGAGTCGTCGGAGGTGAGCTTGAACCCATCCTCACTAATCCACCCGACGTTGGTGAGACCGGTCACGCCGGAGAGGTCCTGGGTGAGTGACGTGACCTTCTCGCCGAACTTCTCGACGTAATCACCCAGCCAGAGCGCGTCATTGTCGGACGAGAAAATGAGTGCATTGTCAGCGTTAACAGCCATTATTTGTTCACCTGTGTGCTGTAATTGTTAATGTTGCAGTCGCCCTCGCCTGAGACGTGTCCGGATCGGGCATTTCTATCGGATAGGATGATTGTACCATCACTATACCATCCCGATAGTTCGGCATAGTGTGCGCCACATTCACGGCTTCGCACGCAATTTTCATCGCCTCACCAGACGACTGCGCATAAGCGTCGATCGTCTCCAACGCAGTACAGAGCGCTTTCTGCGTAACCCCGGTACCCCCGGTAGAGAGGACTCGAACGAACGCGGCGGGGCGGTCCGGACTCTCGGGCCTACGGGCCACAATCGGCACGTTCATGTGCGTGGACAGGAAGTCCATGAGCCTCTTTTTTATGTCCGGCACCGTGGGGGCGCGATCATATGTTGGGCTCATTTCCCGCCACCCATTGTGAGGCCAATCGCACGCTCCAGCGTGTGCTCCCTCATTTGTTTGCGCATTGCGGCAATGGTGCGCGCTCTAACATATCCGCGGGTTCGATTTCCGTGCGTCGTCTCACCCTCGAACCCACGGCCGGCGGCGTTGGCTACGCGCCCCGTCTCAAGCGCAATCGTCCGGGCCACGTCGGGTCCGCGCAGAAGATCGGCGACACCATCCCTATTGAGCTGAAATTTTACTTTCGGCATTATTCGCCCACCTTGTCTTCGTTGGCGCGAATCTGCACCACCATCCCCTTAGGATAGGGTGAAGGGCGGCCCTCGACACGGTATTCTATACCGTCCACGATAAGGTGATCTTCCGCGGTCACGTCGATTGTAGTATTCCGCCAGTAAATGGCGGCTGGCACGGTGACGGGCATTGCCCCAGCACTGATCGGCTCAGTAGACGTAGCCGGCGCAAACACGGCGGGCGGCAAGGAAATGTTCTCCCACTGCCCCGGCACAGGGTTACCATACTGGTCTTTCGACGCCGGACCTCGCCTACGCCGCGTGACAGGCACATACCCTGAAAGCATCACGGCTCCTGCCAGCTAATCGCATTAATATCTTCGATCATCTGATCGGTGACGGATCGCATATCATAATCCTGTAGGAGGTCTACCTCGAACGCGCCGCCCGAGCCGCCGAGAGCGTCTTTTTCCTCGCGTTTCAGGTAGAGGCCGCCTTCAGGATTCTGATACGTGAACTGATCACTAAACGGGCCGGTCGTGTGCGATTCCGATGCGATAATCCCGTGCGGCTCGGAGTAGATTCCGCCGCCACTGTCTGTGACGCCGCCGATAGCATCTCCGCCCTGCATTGCGCGACGCACTACAGCGCACGCCACTCGCTTTCGTGTGCGAGGCGTGGCAGATTCCCAGCGGGGGCATTTCGACACGATAAGGTCGGTTGCGTCGGCGAGGAGTACGTCGGCGCGAATACGCTCATTGTCAGAGAGTGCCCGCCACCTGGCCTCTAGATCTTCGACCGTGGCGAACGGAATAATATCCTCGGGAATCATTTTACCGTCTTTCTAGGGCGGCCTCGTCTCCGACGGGAGGTAGGTGCTGGCGGGGCAGTACGAGAGGAGGTGAGCTCGTCTGCCCCGCCAGCGTCATCATTCTCAGGGGTGATTTCGTCGTATTCGTCTCCGAGCGCCACATTGTGGTCGTCTGCGAGATGGATCACAATGTCGTGGTCTCGGTGTTTGTAGGATCGCATTTTCGGAATCGCCCCTGGGAAAAATTTTGTTTGGGATGGATTGTGTTTTGTTTCTTTATGGCGATTTTATCAGGCGCCGGCCTTGGTCTTAATCGTCGCGAACTTGTCCGGGAAAACATACCAGGCGTACAGAATCTCAAGCCGCAGAGCAATCTGGTTGCGCCTCTTCAGGTCACCCTGGCCGTCCGGGTCGCCGAAACGAATGATCTCGAGCGGCAGAGACCGCTGAATCCCCCACCGAATACCGTCAACGAAATCGCCGACAATGCCCTCAACATTGGTGGCGACAGTGGCCTCGGGCTTGCCGGCAACCGTGTTTCCAGCGGCGGCCGGGAGGCCCATGAAGTTATCAATGTCAACACCGAGGCCGATCTGCGGGTAACGCGGCGTACCCGAAGGCGACCCGTCAGCATTCTTAGTCTGAAGGCTACCGAGCGCCCAAACGGCGGACGGCGCAAGCGCAAGGCCAGTCGGCGTAATAGGCGCGGCGTTGTCATTAATGAGGAGTCCAGCGGCCTGGCGGATCACCTGGTCCATCTCCGTAGTGCCGATCTCGACATTCTTGGTGGTGGAGGTCAGGTAGTTGGTCCACGCGTCAATAACAGCGCCGGTCAGCGGGTTAACACGGTGGTAAAGGCCGAGATCGAGAGCGCGGGAAAGCGCCTCACTGCCCTTCTGGGCGAGCTGGTTGAGGACGTCCAGCTGATAGTCCTCGTCGGCCCACTGAACCTCTTCGTTGAATCGCATAGTGACCTGAGCCTTGTGCGGCTTAGCGGTCACATAACCGAACTCACCAGACGTGGGCGCCTTCTCGGCGCCCTCGTCAACGAACTCGGCGCGCGGGAAATTATCGAACGTGATAATGTCCACGTCGCCGAAAGTCATGGGAATTCCACCGTTGAGCTTGGCGACGGTGGAGAGGGTCTGGGTGCGAGTGATGATCCCGTTGGCGATCTGCCGAGGCATGAGGACCTTCGCCTTGCCTGAATCAAACACGGCCATTTTGTTGGTTTCCGTTTCTTTCTAGTATTTTATCTTTTGGAATTGCGGCTGTACTTGTGTCAGTCGCCGGCGAAAACGTTCCGAGCGAACTCTGCAAGATTTCTGCCGTCATTGTTGGGCGTGGCTCCGGCCTGTGGGACCACGGGGGCGACGGACGGCTTGGCGTCGTGCAGCGCCTTGGCGATTGCGGCTGCGTGCGCGTTGATTTCGTCCTCGGTAGTTCCTCGGATCAAATCGGCGCTAATACCGTGCTCGGCGGCCGCGTTAGCGGACCATTCGCGAACCTTGGCGGCGGTTTCGAAGTCTGCCACCTTTGCCTTTAGGGCCTCAATTGTGGCATCTTTGTCGCCGATTGCCTTGGCGAGTTCGTCTCGTTCGTTGGCGGCGCGCCGATTCTCTTTGGCGCGATTCTCCCACTTACGGGACTCGCTCTTCCAGTCGATTTCAGGCTTACTAGCGGCAGCGTTGTCCTCATTCTTGGGGGCGTTGCCGTCGTTAGTGGCGCTATTGTCGGCCGGCGTGTCGCTTGCAGCGTTATCGCTCATTGGGCGTTTCCTATATTTTGACCGTGCGGTTATTGTGATGTTTCAGGCAACTACTTTTGGGCTTTGCAGCCGTCCTTCAGTGGCCTTTGTTTATGCATTGTAGCACAATCATTCGATCGGCCTAGTGCGCCATTCTGCAAGCTCCTCCTGGTGCGTGTCTATCCACGATGAGACGAGTTCGCGGTGGCGTTTGCGTCCTTTGTCTGTTTTGTGTCTGGCTGCGAGCGCGTATGCTTTTGCCGGCACTTCCCGAGAGGTCGGGTCCCATGCGGGGACCGCAACACATTTGCAATTGTCGTGCGCCCCGAATGACGCGGTCCCCTGACTGCGGTAGTAGCATTCGTTCATTGTGAGCATGACGCAGAAATTGCATGCTTGATGGTTGCGTGTTCGTCTTTCCCAGCCCATGGCTTCCGGGTCGGCCCATGTCATGTCTGCAATTTGCGAGCGGGCGCCGTCGCTGACGTATCGGATGAGCGCCCCCGTCAAATAGGATAGGGCAATGTCGGGGTTCCCGGCGTATAGTGCGCCCGCACTGAATCTGACACTGTCGTCTATTTCACCCTGTGGAGTGAGCGACGCTTGTACCGTAGGGGCATCGCCTGGAATGTCCTGGTCTAGGCGCATGTCTCGATACCATTCGTCGGCGATTGCGGCGGCTGCACTACCGTATTGGTCGACGAGGGCGGGCATGATTTCGAGCAGAAGATCGCGCGCCTGTTCGGGGCGTTGTCTAGCAGCGTGGGCCCAGAGTGTGTGCAAATCATTTTGGGCAAGCGTGACGAGCGAGTCTATTGCTCGCCCGTACGCCCCGATTTCTGCGGTTGACAGCATAATAGTGTTAGTTTATTGGTGTTTTGGTGCCGCCGGGCAGTTTGATGTTGCGCTTAACCCTGTTCTTTGTATTGGGTGCGTTATTAAGGTTCAGGTTGCTGCCGTTGCCGCCACTATTATTGGCGGCATCGTCGGCGTTATCGTCACCATTATTGTTGGCCGCATCACTATTAGCGGCGTTCTCTCCGTTCTCGTCCACGGTGTTCTCGTTATTCGTGGCGGCAAGAGCACGATCGAGTAGAGACACCGCATTCTTTTTACGATTTTCAGCGTTAATGTCCGCGAGGTCGTCCTCGGTGAGTCCGGCACGCCGCATGAGAGTCTGCGACTCCTGCAACGACGGGAACGCGGACACCATTTTGACCGCGAAATCGGCGGCAGATGACGGCGAGGAATAGCGGGCGGGCGTCCACTTCACGGAAGTTTTCCACGACTCCTGCGGAGGCTCGTCGAGTTTGTCCCGAACCATAATAATGTTCTGCAGCGTGCGCCGCAATGGTGCGCTGAAAATGCGCCACTGGTACTCGGCTTCGTCCGCGAGCGCCGCCTCAGCTGCCTGCATCGCCTCAGCCGAGGCGGGGTTCTCCGCGAATACTCCGATAGCGGACTGAGGAAGATTTGTGGCCGCACACAAATTCTGCGCCAGCTGACGGTACATTTCCAGGTGAGGGCTCATGGTCATTTGTGAGAATTGCCCAACCGACGGGATATCGCCGTTTTCGTTCGGCTCCAGAACTTGGACGCGGGCCATGATTGCGGACCATCGGTCCTGGCCGGCGAAATCTGCTCTTTCCGCACCGAGCACGTACCGTTGCGGGGAGGAGAAGAATTCGGCGGATGTTTCCGCACGGACCATTGTCCTCACCGCCGCGTCCGTGAGATATCTCACTTCACGGGTGATTCGTGAATGCCCCAAAGGGCGGTTCAGTTGCGGGTCGTAGCAGAGTGCTTCGACGAAAATGCGGTTGGGTGTGTCTCCGAGCTTTTCGGCTTTCCAGCCGCCGCCGTTCTCTTTGACGTCGATTCGCCAAATTGCGGTAGGGGTGTGCATGATGGCGCCGGCCGGTTGCCCGTATTTGTTGGTCTGATCAATTGTGAGGGCGGCCTCAATTATGCGACGCCTAGTGTCCCATAGTGCTGCGGACCATTCTGCGTCGCGGGCCTGCACGACGACGGGCGGCTCACCAATGGTCTCGTCCCCCCGCGTCACGGTGAGCAGCGAGAAAGAATGCTTATAGGCAGACGTGATTGCTTGCGCGAGATCAAGATCATAATTGTTCGCGGAGAGTATTTCGTTTGCTTCGAAAGCGTCCGGGGCGCCGTTCAGGGAGTAGCCTTCGAATACGTGCCGGCGGGCGAGCATGGTGACGACTTTCTGAGGCCACCCCAACGCGGCTTTGGTGCGCGTCATTTGCGGCGGAATACTAATACCGAGGTCCTGGAAAGCGCGGTGGCCGTCATAGTAGACAGACAAAAGCTTGTTCTTGTTCGCATGCTGCTGCCATTTCTGCCACAGTTGCAGGAATGTTACCCGGTCGTCGTCGGGGAGTCCGGAAATGCGTGTGGGTGCCGGCGTAGCATTAACGAGTCGTCCGTCGTCGGGATAAATTTCAGTCATAGGAACAGTACTCCGCCGCCACGATCATTTCTACTATTGGCGTTTCCGATTTTATCATAAGGCCTATGGCGAGGCCTTCTTTTTGTTGTACGTGCCGCCCACATTGCGAGCGTGCACGCTTCTAGGCCGGCTACTGTTGCTCCAGGCGGTGCTTGTAGCGCCCATCCGCCGGACGTTCCGATCGGACGCGGCGTCGCAGACGCGGCCTCGGTTTTCAGTTGCATGTCGTCCAAGTGTGTGATTGTGTTTTCGCGTAGTGAGGCGTCTAGCATGCTGTAGGCGTCTATGATTTGCGTGATTGTGGGCGTGATGATGACTTGCGGGCGTACTCCGATTGCTCTTAGTCTTTCGATTGTGTCGCCGGCGCCATATTTTCCGTCTACGATGATTTGCGCCCACCTGTCCCTGGTGTCCGCAATGTAATCAATGATCCATTGTGTGCCTTCGTTCATGCGGCGCACGCCTTGGTGTGTGCAGAGTTCGACGTGTGTGGGTGTGTTGGCTTTGTGTCCTGCTCTGGCTAGGGCGCATGTTGACCCGTCGGGTGCGAATCGGATTGCGGCGCACCATCGCATGCCGGATGGTGTGTTTTCGGGTCGTATTGTGGCAGTGTTCCATGCGACGGGGTCGATTGCGAGCCTGTCGTTGGCGCGGTCCCATATTCCGAGGCCTTCACGGCGAAATGACTCTTCGCCGAGCTGTCTGCGCATTCTTAGAATGGCGGATTCGGGTGTGCGGCGAGGGTATGATGGGTTTGCTTTTTCCCATTGTTTCCTGTCGTCGCTGTTAGCGTCGTAGTCGGCGGCTAGTTCGAGGTAGAGGCCGTCTTTTATTTCTCCTTGCAGGGCGAGGTTCCGGAATTCGCTGAATGCTTCGGACGGGTCTTTTGGTTTTGGTGGTGTCCCGATTTTGATGATGAGCGGATCCGGGGCGGTGTTTGTGGCGGGGATCATGTCGTCTAGTGCGGCTGCGCCCAGGATTTGGGCTTCGTCGAAAAGAATCATGTCTACGCCGTGGAATCCGCGTCCGAATCCGCCTTCGCGGGCTCCGAATAGGATTCTCGATCCGTTGTTGAAGAGGATGGCTTGCTGCCCGTTCGCTTGCCGTATCTTCTGAACGTATGGGACGATATCGGGGATTTGTGCCATTCCTTTCATGTCGTTGAATGTTTCGTCTGCGGTGCGTGTGCGGTGTGCGGTCCAGAGGATGAAGTAGTTTGGGTGGAGTGTGGCGAGTGCGAATGTTAGGCCGCCGATTGCGTATGTTTTGCCGGCCTGTCTGGGGATGGAGGCTTGGATTCCGTCGATGCTGGCGGCGTAGTGGCCGTCGTTTCGTTTTGCGAGGATTGCTTTGAGCCAGTCTTGCTGCCAAATGTCGAGGGGGTATTGCATTTCTTGGAGGCGGCGTTGGACTGGCGGCCAGGCGGTGTGTGTGATGTTTTCTGGGAGGGTGAGGTGGGCGGCGATTTCGGATAGGTGTTTTTCGCTCATTTTTAGATGCCGTCCCAGGTTTGTGTTTCGTCCGGAAGGTCGGTGGTGTTGGGGGGTGTGTTTTCGTTTTGTGTGGTGGCGAGTTGGTCTGTGATTTGTATGAGTTGTGCTGTGAGTTTTGTGAGTGTTGTGTCGCCTGTTCTGGGGTCGTCTATGACGGTGGCGATTTTGTGTGCGAGTGCTTGGCGGATGAGAGTTGGGTTGTTTGTGTTTGTGGCGTCTGTGATGGGGGTGGGGGTGTTTGGTTCGTATACGGTGATTGTGGTGTTTGTGTGGGTTGTCATGTTTCCTATTATATGTGGTGGTGTCGGTCATGTTCCTGCGGGGTTTTCCACAGGTGGGGAGGGATGGGCA
>ERZ772953.329-NODE-329-length-14973-cov-12.483242_pt1 | contig 14973 bp, 4 predicted proteins | sample MGYA00580685_ERZ772953 | MGnify/ENA primary metagenome ERZ772953 (study PRJEB29015, sample SAMEA2738080) | human oral metagenome | biome: human oral; feature: human-associated habitat; material: saliva | place: China | collected 2209 ...
ATAATATTAAAGATTTATTTTAGATGATTATTCTTCATCCTCTCTACGTCTTTTAGCAATAGCTAGCAGACTTCCTAACATAGCTAATCCTAATCCTGCTAAACCTGTATTTGTTTCAGATTCACCAGTATTGGCCAAACGTTTTGTAGATTTATTAACTATTGAATTTTCTTTGTTGTCTGATGATTTTTTGTCTGATGATTTTTGTGATTGTAGTTCACCTTTTTCAGATGCTCTAATCTTCGCTGGCGTTGTTACCACTGGTACCTCTACTGTTGGTTTGCCTGGTTCTGTTATTCTAGCTACTCCTGGTACTTTTGCGTCTGGTAAGTCACTATTTGGTACTGTTCCTTTACCATCTTCTCCAATTGTTACAGTGATTGTGTTTCCATTCTTACCTGGAATTTCTACCTTAGTTCCTGGTGGATATGTTGATCCATCTGGTTTCTTAGGTGTTACTGTTACATCTCCAGTCTTCGGATCTTGTTCCAATTCTACTGTTGGTGTAAGTTTCGCTGGTGTTGTTACCACCGGTACTTCTTCAGTTGGTTTTCCTGGTTCTGTTATCTTAGCTGTTCCTGGTACTTTTCCTTCTGGTAATTCACTATTTGGTACTTTTCCTTTACCGTCTTCTCCAATTGTAATTGTAATTGGATGATCCTTATCTTTACCTGGAATTTCTACCTTAGTTCCTGGTGGGTATGTTGTTCCATCTGGTTTCTTAGGTGTTACTGTTACATCTCCAGTCTTAGGATTTTGTTCTAACTCAACTGTTGGTGTCTTACGCGCTGGCGTTGTTACATCAACTGGTTGTGATGGTCTCTTATTCGGTTCTGTTACGATACCTTTTCCTGGTAAATCTCCTTTTGGAAGTTTATCATTTGGCACTTCACCTGATCCATTATCTCCGATAATCACTTCGATTGGAGTATTATGATCACCTGGAATCACTACCTTGGTTCCCGGTGGATATGTTGTTCCATCTGGTTTCTTAGGTGTTACTACAGCGTCACCATTTGGTTTTCTTGTAATTTCGATTCCGCCTGGTTGTTCTGTTTGAGGTGCATTTGGATCTAGTTTTTTCGGTGTTTTCACTTCTAGTTCAACAGTAGGTTTACCTGGTGGTGTGATCTTACCTGTTCCTGGAATTTCTCCATCTGGTAAGTCTTTGTTTGGAATCACTACTTTTCCATCTGGTCCAGTTGTTACCACAATTGGTACTCCATTCTTACCTGGAATTTCTACCTTAGTTCCTGGTGGATATGTTGTTCCATCTGGTTTCTTAGGTGTTACTGTCACATCTCCTGTATTTGGATCTTGATCTAATACTAAGGCTGGTATTAAACGAGCTGGTGTTTCTACAGTAACTTTTTCTGGTGTTTTTCCTGTACCAGGCTCAGTGATTGTTCCTGGTCCTGAGATATTACCATCTGGTAAGTCTTTATTCGGTACTTTTCCTTTACCGTCTTCTCCAATTGTGACAACGATTGGTGTTCCATTTTTACCTGGAATTTCTACCTTAGTTCCACTTGGATATGGTGACCCATCTGGTTTCTTAGGTGTTACGGTTACTTCTCCTGTATCTGGATCTTGTTGTAACTCTACTGTTGGTGTCTTACGGGCTGGCGTTTCAACAGTTACATTTTCAACAGGTTTATTCGGTTCTGTTATCTTAGCAGTACCTGGAGTATTTCCGTCTGGTAATTCACTATTTGGAACTGTACCTTTACCATTTCGTCCAATTTCTACTCTAATTGGGTTTCCATCTTTACCTGGAATTTCCACTACTGTTCCTGGTGGGTATGTTTCTCCACCTGGTTTCTTAGGTGTTACGGTTACATCACCAGTGTTTGGATTTTGTTCCAACTCTACTGTTGGTGTCTTACGTGCTGGTGTTGTCACATTTACAGGTTGTGATGGTTTCTTATTCGGTTCTGTTACTGTTCCAGTTCCCGGTTTAGCATCTTTTGGTAAGCTATCATTTGGAACTGTTCCTGATCCATCATTTCCAATGGTTACTTCAATAGTTGTTCCATCTTCTCCTGGGATTTCTACCTTAGTTCCTGGTGGATATGTTCCTCCGCCTGGTTTCTTAGGTGTTACAATAGCGTCTCCATTTTCCTTACGAGTAATTGCAATCTCTGTTGGAGCATCTGTTTCTGGTAAAGTTGGATCAATTCGTTTTGGTGTTTCCACTTTAACATCTTCAGTATCTTTACCTTTTTCTATAATTTTACCTGTTCCTGGTGTTTTATCTTCCGGTAAATCATTGTTTGAAACTTTTCCTTTACCACCTTCTTCTATTGTTACAACAATAGGTGTTCCATTCTTACCTGGAATTTCCACAGTTGTTCCTGGTGGATATGTTGTTCCATCAGGTTTCTTAGGTGTTACAGTTACGTCTCCTGTTTTTGGATCTTGTTCTAACTCTATTGTTGATGGTTTACGAGCTGGTGTTGTTACCTCTACAGGTTTAGATGGTGCTTTATTTGGTTCTGTTACTGTTCCTGTTCCTGGTTTATCAGTTTTTGGAAGTTTATCATTTGGAACTGTTCCTGAACCATCATTTCCAATTGTAACTTCAATTGGAGTATTGTCATTTCCTGGAATTGTTACAGTTGTTCCTGGTGGATATGTTCCTCCACCTGGTTTCGTTGGTGTTACGATTGCATCACCATTTTCTTTACGAGTAATTCCTATAGTTGGAGTTTGAGTCGTAGGAGTTTTTGGATCTGTTCCATTTTTCTTCTCTTCCTCATCTGGAATTCCATCGTTATCATCATCTGCATCTTCTTTATCTGGAGTTCCATCTCCATCTGTATCTCTCAGAATCGTTACCGGAACATTTACTTTGATTTCCTCAGTTTCTTTTCCAGTTTTTCCATCTTTTTCTTTTGTAATTTTAACAGGAATGTTAATTTGACGTTCTTCTTCATCTTTGTCCCAGTTATCTACTGTTGGAGTTCCTGTTAACTCACCATTTCCGTTAACTGATAATCCATTTACTGGTTCTGGATTCTCTTGTGTAATTTTTGAACCTGGCTTATTCGATGTTACAACAGTAACTGGTGTGATTGCAGCTTTTTCTCTCACAGGAGCTGGTGGTGTCACTGTTCCTGTTAGGTCATCCGCTACTTTTGGATTTTTATCTTGTTCATCTGGAATTCCATCGTTATCATCATCTGGATCTGTATTATCTGGATTACCATCTCCATCTGTATCTCTTAATACATTTACAACAATATCTTTTTCAACTGGTGTGTCACCTTCATGAGTTACAGTTACTTTGATAGTTACGTCACGATTGTCTTCTATTCCATCCCAGTCTGTGATTTTTGGTGTTCCTGTAACTTTTCCTTCACTATTCACCGTTAAACCATTTACTGTTGGTGCAGTAATTGTACTATTGTCTTTATTCGGTGTTACGACTATTGAACTTGTATATTCTTTATTTTCAATAGCTTTCTCTGGTTCTCCGAACTTAACTTCTAATGGTTTTCCAGCAGTTTCTGTAGATGATTGACTTGTTAAGTCTGTTGTCTTACTTGTCACTTGTGCAGTAACTGGTGAACCATCTTTTACTTTATCTGCAGGAATAGTCACTTTACCATTTGCATCAACAGCAATTGTTGGATCAGAACTTGTCCAAGTTCCATCTCCACCTTTTGTTACTGTTACTGTTTGTGGCGTGTTATCTCCACCTGTATATGTGATAGTAGTAGTTCCTTCTCCAGTTAAAATCGGTGTAATTTCTACAGTTCCGTTTTCTTTTGGTGTCACTGTTGGAGCTTGTGGTTTCACTTTAACAATTACATCAGTTGTTTCTGTTGAACCATCTTCATAAGTAATTGTCACTGGAATTGTATGTTTACTATCCGGAGTTACTTTCGGTAATTCAGAATTTTCCTGTACACGCTTAATCTTCGCAGCAGTGAAATCTTTCGTTTCACTTCCATCTACTACTCCAGTAACCCCTGTTTTTCCTGATAAATCAGAATTTGTTAATGGTGAATCTACTTCTTTAATAACATCAACAGTTGTTACTTTATGAGGTGTTGGTGTATATGTCGCATCATCAGAATCTACAGCTGAACCACCAGTACCTTTTGTTGATTTTGCAGTCACACTAGTTCCTACTAACTCTTTAGGAATCTCTAATGAACCATCACCTTTACGGAATACTACACCCTCTTTTGGTGTTTCAAGTTCCCATCCAGAATCTTTCTTCACTAGTGTTACAGTTCCACCTGCTAATGGAATTGTTACTTTGTCTCCATCTGTTGGTGGTGTTACTTTAACATTTCCATTTTGCCATTGTGAAATAGTTGGAGCTGCTGGTTTTTGTTCTTTTACAACTACATGTACAGTTACTTGGTTTCCTGCTTTTCCTTGGCTATCAACTGGTTGAAGTGTTACAGCATATACTACTGCAGTTGGATTTGCTGGAAGTTCTGAAATAACATTAACTTTTCCTGTACCAAATGGCTTATCTGTAGTGCTGTCATCTTCAGTATCAGATACCGTTACTAATTCTTTTAGTAAATCAGCTGTAAGTGGTGTTCCAGCAGTGTAAACCTTAGGATTTTCTTGTGTTCCTACTGCTGCATCTTTCAACGTTACTACTGGAGCATCATTGGTTACTGTAATAACTTTCCATTTTCCTGCCGGTGTTACATCTGAACCTGTTTCAGATTTGTAATCTACTCGTATTCCTAAACCACTAGTATAGTTATCTGTATTATCTCCAGAAGCAGTTTCTTCTTTGATAAGAAGTTTTTTATCATTAACTGTTTCTTTTAAGGTAATACTTACTTTGTTTTCAGCTTTATTGGCTTCATTAACACTATTTGTAATTCCTTGTACAAAGTTATTAGCATTTGTAACTCCAGCTGTCGTTGTAGGATCTACTTGCCAATCCCCACCATTTTCACCACGAACAAGGACAATGCTGCTTGGTGTATTATCAGTGTCAGTGCTGTTATGGAATCGTAACTCGATTCGTTTTGCATCATGTGGCACTGTTACATCAATATGCTTGCTACCAGCAATTGTAGCAGAAGGTGAGTAATCACCCATTGTAACTACTTTAGGATCACTCGTTTTAGAAACGTTTGTATCTCCAACTTTGTTTACTACAGTAATTGGTAATGGTTTCTCTGTTTCTCCGTTTTTGTTTTCACTTTGACGAAGTTTTACATTATCTGGTAATGTCGCTGTCCAAGTATCTCCATTAATTGTTACTTGTCCATCTTTGCTTGATAAAACTGTTTTATCTTTATCATTTAAGTGTACTTCTACAACTCTATCATCTGAGTTAAATCCACCTAGTGTACCACTGATTGTACGTGTTGTTGATGATACTGCATCCTGATTAAACGTTGGTTTTGGAGGTGCTACATGGAATGTAACTTCTTTTTCGATGCTAGCAGGTGTATAAACTTTAACAGTTTTGCCATCAATACTCTTTGTATAGAAACCTGCACCTTTATGGAATTTCACTAATGCTTTGTAATCCGTTACGACACCTGGTTTGTTAAGTTCAGTAGTTTCAGTTACTTCCGCACTATTCTTACTCCATTTGAATCCCATATCAGCTGGATAATATTTATCATCACCATTATTATTTTGACCATCTACTACTTTCACATAATTATGAGAGTCTTTGCCATTATTTACATTTGCTGCATCAACTAGTTTAGTACCTAACTCAACTGTTTCTGGACTATTTCTAACTTCTACATCTACTACTTTATATTTATATTTATAAGTACCAGTGTTTCCTGCAGAGTCAGTAATCGTTACTTCCCCAACACGTTCTCCTAAAGTAGCAGTATCTGTTGATGTATTCGCTGCATCTTCAATCTTAACATTTGTTCCACTTGTCCAAGGACCAGTTTTCTCAATACTTGTTCCATTTGGAAGTCCTGTTACATTAATCTTATTAATGTTATTTTTATCATCTCTTACATTGAAAGTAGGATTGAATTTTGCTCCTTTAAATACTACAAAGTTAGCAGTAGTATTCACATCATTCGTTAACAACATACCATCCATTGTAGCTGAAGGCACACTCGCATCCGCTTTTACGACAGGGATTCGAATTTCGTCTCTTGAATGGTCTGGATATTCAATAGTTGCTCCAACATAGTGAGAACCATCTTCATTTCGCTTAATAGCTCCATCCTCTTGCATAGAAATCTTCAAGCCAGTAGTTGTATTATCTATTTTTACAGGTCCACGAGTTGAATCAAAGGTAATATTTGATTTCAGTGTATCAAAATCTGACTGACTAATTTTCGCATTTGTAGCAGCAACATCCACATTCACTGGTTGAGGTGTAACTTGTGGTTCATATTTTGTTGCTTGAGTTAGAACTTTAAAGACTACATTTGTAGGATGTTCAGGCGTATTTCTGATTTCATTTGTTGCAGCATCTCTTGCATACATACCACGAGTAAACTCATCTGTATCAGCCCACGGTGTTGTTCCTGTCTTATATTCACTCACTGTTCCTGTTACTAGGATGTTTCTTGGAGCATCTACTTCTACATTATCCGTACGAGGCAATCCATTATGATTTAATCCTGGGAATCCCAATCCGCTAGATGTATTACCATTTGTTTCTCTAAATATAGCTTGTACTAATTTTCCAGAATTGTCTGTTACAACACCAATATTAAGATCTGTTTCTTCCGTTGGAGTTACATACACAACTTGTCTTCCATTATCCACTACTTTTTCTTTTCCATCTGGAGTAAATGTAAATACTGGTGGTTCTGTATCCCCTACTTTAGAATTTTCTCTTGTTGTATCACTATCTACGCTATCTGTTGTCACAGATTTAGCTGTTACTTCAGTTGCGTCCTTAATAGCACGGTCTTTAATCGTCACAACACCAGTATCAGGGTCAATCGTTACACCATCTCCAGGTGCTCCACTTGTCAATGACCATCTATTTCCATTTTTAGTAGCTGTAACTGTAATAGTAGAATCATTTGGATGCTTATAAGTAAAGCTTAGTCTATTAACATTTTCTTCACTTACCGGCGTTACTGTTACATCCCCTTTTTCTAAAGGTGTAATTGTTGGAGCTGTTGGTTTAACACGGAATACTTGATTTCTTTCAATTGTAGCAGGTGTATAAACTTTAACTTCCTTACCATCGATTGTTTTTGTATAGAAACCAGCGCCAGATTTAAACTTGACTTCTGGTTTATATTCAGAAACGATTCCTGGTCTGCTCAATCTAGTTCCATTAGCAACCTCTTCAGTTCCCTTCTTCCATTTGAACGACATACCGTCTGGATAGTATTTATCATCCCCATCATTATTTGATCCATCGACTACTTTCACGTAAGTATGAGAATCGCCTAATTGTGTATTTAACGGAACTGTTTTTGGTGTTTCTCTAATTGCAACATCTACAACTTTATATTTGAACTTATAAGTTTTCTCATTGTTTAGTGCATCTTTTACAACAATACTTGCTTCATGATCTCCTAATTGAGCAGTATTGGTTGCTGTAACAGTATTACCTGCTACTTGAACATCTGCTCCATTTTTAGACCAGTCTCCTGTTGCTGAGAAATCATTCCCACTTGGTAAACCTGATACACTTACGCTTTTCACATTATTTTTATCGTCGCTAACTCGTAACGTTGGGTTAAATGTAGACCCTTTAAATACTATAAATGAATAATCTGTAGCCGTTTCTGATAATTCTTTACCATTTATCGTTACTTTTGGAGCTGTTGTATCAGATTTCGTAACCGGAATTCTAACTTCTTCTGTTGAATGGTCCGGATATTCAATTCTAGCATTTACATAGTATGAACCATTTGCTGGATCTTTCTGAATTGCACCATTGTCTTTCATCGTGATATTTAAACCAGCAGTTCTATTGTTAGCACCGTTACTGATTTTTACATCACCACGATCTGAAGTGAAGGTAATATTTGATTTAATAGCTTCAAATTCTGTTGGAGTAACTTTTGCACCTGGAGCAGTAATATCCTTATCAATTACTTGATTTCCAACATGTGGAACATATTTCGTTGCTTGAGTTAAAACTTTCAATTTAACACGAGTCGGATTTGAAACATTTTCAGTTTGATTTCTCATTTCCTGAAGTGCAGCATCTTTTGCCACAACAAATCGTGTAATTGCAACATCGTCTGTCCAAGCTGCATTACCATTACGATCCGGAAGTTTTCCTGAAACAATGATATCTCTTGGAGCATCCACGTCTCCATTATTTGTTTTAGCTACTTCATTGTAAGTAATACCTGAACCTAATCCTTGGATACCAAATACTCTATTAGCCTTATCTGCGAATTTAACCTCAGATAATTTACCAGAGTTATCTGTAACTGTACCAATCTTTAAGTGTGTATCTTCTGTCGGAGTGATATAGGCTACTTGCTCTCCTCCAGTTTCAACTCTTGTTTCTTTTCCATTAGGAGTAAACTTGAATTTAGGTGGTTCATTATCTCCAACGTTTGAATTAGCTCTTGATGGATCACTTTCTACATTGTCAGTTGTTTTAGATATTGCTGTAACTGGATCAGAATCTTTGATAGCTCTATCTTTGATTGTTACTTTACCTGTAGTTTGATCAATCGTCACACCATCAGCCGGAGCATTACTTAATGTCCATCTATTTCCAGTTTTTGTTGCTGTAACAGTTTTCGGTGTATTGTTTGGATCCTTGTAAGTGAAATTAAATGTATTAACATTTTCTTCAGCCACTGGCGTCACTGTAACATCACCATTTGTTTCTGGTGTTACTGTTGGCGCAGTTGGTTTTACTTGGAATTCAATAGTTTTATACAGGAATGATCTATTGATAATTTCATTATCTTTACCTGGAGTATTATTAGTAACTTTTTCAACGCCATTTGTTCCAGCGTATCCATCATGGAAATAAGCCGCAGCTTTTACATTATGTTTACCTGGAGTATTTAACGTAACTTTATTTGTCGTAGTTCCATTTGAGTCAATAAATCTGAACTTCATTCCACCTGGGAAGAATCCGTCTCCCGCACTTGTTCCATTGGTAGCTGTAATGAAATCGTGCGAATCTGTATAAGACGTTCCTTTAGCAGTTTGTACAACAAGCTTACCATCACTAACTGTTCCCTTTCCTTCTTTGAAGGCTAAGTCAACAACTTCGACATTAAACTTAACAGTCGCTTTATTCCCGCTATCAACATTGTTTCCTTGGTCATCGGATACTTTAAAAGTAACAGTTTGTTTTCCTAATGTTGCATCAGCAGCGACTTTCCCAGTTACATTTGTTGTTCCAGGGTTTGTCTCTGTAGCTCCATTTTTTGATAGAGTTGTTCCATTGTTAAAAGTAACACCTTTAGGTAATCCACTTACATATTTTAAGTTTACTTTCCCTTTAGGATCATTATCGTACATTGATAATGGAACATTTAATGTCGCGCCTCTATAAATACGAGTTGTAGGCGCATTAGTCTCATTACTTGTTAATACACTTACTCTATTTCCATCTGTTGGATTAGTCATTTTAACCGTTGGAGGTTGGTTGTCTGGAGCATCTGTTGGTGTAACACCATCACTTTTTTCAGAAATTACAGTTCCGTTATTATTTACAGTTGTGACAGCTGTAATAGGTCTTCCTGGCAATGCACTCGCAACTGTAATCGTTGCAGTAGTACCATTCGTTGTTCCAGTTCCGATTACATTATTACCATCATATAAAGTAACTGTAGAACCGTCCTTAACCCCTGTACCAACATTTACTGTGATTCGTTGATTTGTTAATCCTTTTTTATGTTGCACATCACTTGCTGTGATCACAGGTTTTTTAGGGTTAACCGTAAAGTGAACTCGTCCATCAGACCCTGAATTTGCATCTTTTGATGTAGAGCCATCTTGGTATCTTGCAATTGCTGTATAAGTGAACTTCCCAGCATTTGCTGTACTTGGAGAATTATTTCCTTCCCAACTCCAGCTCATTCCAGCAGGGAAATCTCCACTGCCCTTACGCGTAATATATTTATCCGCTACAGGATTACCTGTGTTTAGAATTGTATCTCCTACAACTTTTGTATGAGTGCTACCTTGGATAGGATATAGTTTTGCTTGTTTTTCTCTTAAGGTTGGTTGTACTGGTTGGTCTGGATAATCTGTATATTTTGGTTCACTTGCATCTTTTCCTGAAACAAATGTATATGCTTGGTTAGTAGTTTTCCCGAATGTACCCGCAACTGCTAATGCAAACGCCTCTCTTACCTGATCATCTGTTACTCCAGCTTTCAGCTTAGCTTTCACTTGCATGTGAATCGCAGAATCTCTATCCTCTGTTTTAACCCCAAAACCATAAGAGTATCGATTAAATTTGCTTTCCGGCCTTGTTACCGCATAAATTAAAAGTGGATCATTGCTATTCCCTTTAAATGTTTCACTCATGTCTTGGTTATAACTACTTCCATGTCTAATATCTAATGCGTTGAAATACGTTAATTTTCTCCAACCTGAACCATAATCAACTGAATTTTTTAAGAAATTAACATTATGAGTAGCCGTTCTAGTAAAGTTTTCTGGATTTTGAGAAAGCGTTCCAGAATTACCAATTCTCGTATAAGATTCAAATTTCAAATCTTTTAAAGTGTTATTTTTATATGTACCATCACTATTCAAATCTAAAATTTGAGGTGGTAAAATTAATCGATAGATTTGATATCTACTTAGGTGCGCCATTGAAACACCATCATTATTGAAGAAAACATCATAAACTACATAACGTTCTCCGTTGATTGTTGTCGTTTTAGCGAACATATCTACTTTTTTTTCGGTATATTCTCTTAATCCATTTCTAACGACTCTGCTTCCATCACTTGCACGGTGGCGTTGATAAATCAATAAGTTGTCACTTGAATCCCATCTTGGAGAAATTGAAGCCGCTCTTACATTTGTTCCTTCTTCAATTTTATTTCCGTTACGTGGGTCATTCTTACCTGAAGTTAGACGCAAAGTCGCTATTTTGACAGAATTAAATGTTCTTTTTACACGCTGATTCAAATCCTCAAGTTCATTAGATGTTACCCTAGTATTTGTCAACAATCCTTGAGCAAGTGAGAGAACTTCGTTGGCTTTTTTCAACACTTCTTTAGTTGTTTCATTTTCAGGCAAATCAAGAAGCGCAGCTTGTAATTGATCAGTAGATAATTTTAAAGATTCTTTTTTCTCTGTTGTGCTTTTATCAGCTTCCTTGTTTTGAGAAGGAGATTTTTCAGCTTCACCTAGTTCAGAAGTGATTTTATTATCTTTGACTTCAGTCTTGTTCTCAGTTGCAGTTTCTTGAACCTTGCTTGATTCTTTAGTAGCATTTGATAAAACCGTTACATCATTTTCTAAAAGGGAAAGTAGGTCATTTACATCCTTCTGTGTTGCAGTATCACTATCTAGTAAGGCTTGCCCTTTTTGAACTCTGTCCTTAATCGGAGAAAGAACTGAGTTGTCAAAATCTGATTTTGATGAAAGAGTAGCATGTAACTCTTCAACTACTTTTCTTAATTTTGTTTTATCAATCGTTTTGACGGCAGTTTCAACATTAGTTGTCATCTCCTTTTCTGAAGGATTCTGTGCAACTTCTACTTTATTGTCATTGTCGGTAGGTTGTTGAATCTCTGCAAGTGATTTATCCTTATCTTTCTGATTCACCACATCTGTGATCTGTTGTGAATTATTTTCAATCACACTATCTGCACTAGCAACGCGCGCACCCAAAAACATCAGTGCTGCAACAGCTACTGAAGCCGCACCAAAGCTATATTTACGAATAGAGAAGCGTAGAACCTTTTCACGTTGGTGACGCTCTACTCTACTTAGTGAATTCGATTTGTTTCCCATTTTTCCTCCTTATGTCAAGACATAAAATCAAATTAAAAAGTAATTTTTTATAGCTAAACCCAAGTAGGAATATAACCATAAAAAATCACTATGATGAGTATTTTACACATCACAGCTATTACAGCTATTACAGCTATTACAGCTATTACAGCTATTACAGCTATTACAGCCCAATTATACCACACTCTACATATTTAATCAAATATGTAGCATTATACTGCTTAAAATTCGAGAAAGATTGTATATTTAAAGATAATATTATAAATATATTAATTATTCGTTTTCCAAAAACATGGCTACTCACAAAAAAGTAGATTATAGGCAACTATTTTCGAAAATCATTCATTTTACTTCATTCAAGGTTTTATCCGAATAAAAAAAGTCTATAAACTCTATAGAGGTATCATCCACTAGAAAGTTTATAGACTTGAAATAGTTACTATTTATTTTATTCTTTTGTTAATTCGATAATAATCTCTTCTGAATCATCAAGAGTTTCAGCTTTTTCTTGCCATTGATCCTTAAGGTGATTAAACGTTTCTTTTGATGCTTCTGTCGCTTGAAAAGCATATGATTTAGCCTGATTTAAAACACTGTCAACAGTAATTTCTCCAGCTTCTACTTGCTCTTTTGTTTTCAAAACAAAATCTGTCGCCTGTTCCTTAACCTGAGTCAATTTTTCACAAACTTGTTCTTTGGCATATTCAGGATCTTCTCTCAAATCGTCCAGAAAATCTTGAGCTTGACTACGAACTTTTTTCCCCTTATCACTAGTTAAAAACAAGGCGAGGGCTGCACCTGAAACAGTGCCCAAAAAGATTGAAGATAGTTTTCCCATGTGATTTCTCCTTTTTATTTTTTAAATAATTTACTTGCAAAGCGTAGAGCTGATAAACTTGCTCCTGTCTTGATTGTTTTTGTACCAGCTGATGTTGCTTTCTTACTCAATACCCGTGCCTGATCATTAAGGTCTGAAACAGAGACCGACAAATCTGCTACAGCACTAAAGAGGGGGTCGATTGTAGCTACTTTTACATTAATATCATCAACTAAAACATTAACCTTAGCTAGTAATTCATTGGTATGATGCAAGGTAAGGTCCACATCGGAAGTTAATGTTTTAATCGTTTTCTCTGTTTCGTCAACCACACGACCAACCTTTTGAACTGTGATTATCAGATAGACTAAAAAAACAATTAAAACAAGGGCAACAAGAATATAGGCTATTTCTAACATTTACTTTCTCTCCTCTGTAATATAGAATGGGGCTTTCTTTCGATTTTGATAAATAACAATCACTATTCCGATACCAATAAGAACAACTGACAACCATTGAGAGACTCGAAGTCCGAAAAACATGAGACTGTCTGTCCTCATACCTTCGATAACCATCCGACCAAAACCATACCAAATCAAGTAAAAAGCCGTGATATGACCTCGTCTAAGACTCTTCCATTTTCGTCTTAAAATCAGAATTAAAACAAAGCCAAGTAGATTCCAAAGTGACTCATAAAGGAAGGTCGGCTGGCGATAACTTCCGTCTATATACATCTGGTCACGAATGAAAGCAGGCAAGTAATCTAAACTATCTACTGCAGCACCATAGGCTTCTTGGTTAAAGAAATTTCCCCAACGGCCCAAACTTTGGGCAATCATCACACTTGGAGCTACAATATCTAGGAAATCCCAAGTATTGATGAGTTTTCGATCAGTAAAGATATAAAGAATAATAGCCCCTGTAATCAAGCCGCCATAAATGGCTAAACCACCATTCCAAATGGCAAAAATTTCTCCCAAATTCTGACTGTAATAGTCTAAACGAAAGACTACATAGTAGAGACGGGCACCTAAAATAGCAAGTGGAAAAGCCAGCAAGATAAAATCTAAAATGTCATCTGAGAGAACATTTTTTCTCGGTGCCTCTTTCATAGTTAGGTAAACGGCTAAAATCAAGCCCGATACAATACACAAGGCATACCAACGAATAGCAAGTGGCCCTAAATGAATAGCAATTGGATCAAGCATCATGCACCTCATTTCTAGCTATCAGATTGGTCAAACGTTCTTCAAATAAACGCGTCGCATCAAAGCCCATCTCTTTAGCTCGGTAGTTCATAGCTGCTGCCTCAATCACGACAGAGATATTACGACCTGTCTTAACTGGGATGCGAATACGAGGAATCGATACACCAGAAATCTCCAACTCCTCTGCATTGTTTCCAAGACGATCAAAAGTCTTATGGGTATCGTAATTTTCCAAGTAAACAGCCAGCTGGACCTGTGAAGAATCCTTGACAGCACTCGCACCGTAGAGGCTCATAATGTCGATAATCCCAACACCACGAATTTCAATCAAGTGTTTCAAAATTTCAGCAGGTTCTCCCCAAAGAGTTAATTCATCCTTAGAATAAATATCTACCCGATCATCGGCTACCAAACGGTGACCACGTTTGACAAGCTCCAGGCCTGTCTCACTCTTACCGATGCCACTATCGCCTTGAATCAAGACACCCATCCCATAGATATCCATCAAGACACCGTGTACACTGGTCCGTTCTGCCAAACGAGAATCCAGATAACTAGATAATTCTCCAGACAAACGACTGGTCGCCGTACGGCTGGTTAAAATGGAAATCTTACATTCTCTAGCAGCCTTTAGCATCTCCTCTGGAACCACCAAACCACGAGCAACAATGACTGCTGGTGTCTCAGGTAGAAACATTTTTTTCAAAACTTCATAACGGCTGTTAGAAGGCATGCCAATCAGATATGACCACTCCTTCATCCCCAAAAGTTGAATTCGCTCTGGCGTATAGTAGTCAAAGTAGCCTGTCATTTCAAGACCAGGTCGCGTAATGTCCGCTGTATTGATTTCCTTTTCAAGTAATTCTGGTTCGCCATAGACAATGTCTAGTCTAAGCTTTTCAATCACTTCTTTTACTAAAACCGACATCATTTCCTCCTTCAAATGAGTTCTTCTCTCTATTATATCAAATTGTAGGAGGATATTTCAGATTTTTGCAGGCTTTGGAGTATTTATTTATACTCAATGAAAATCAAAGAGCAAACTAGGAAACTAGCCGCAGGTTGCTC
>ERZ772953.336-NODE-336-length-14824-cov-3.704516_pt1 | contig 14824 bp, 10 predicted proteins | sample MGYA00580685_ERZ772953 | MGnify/ENA primary metagenome ERZ772953 (study PRJEB29015, sample SAMEA2738080) | human oral metagenome | biome: human oral; feature: human-associated habitat; material: saliva | place: China | collected 2209 ...
CGTTGAAGTCGACGTTGATGAGACCGGGGGTCGTGATGAGCTCGGTGATGCCCTGGACACCCTGAAGAAGAACCTGGTCGGCCTGCTTGAAGGCGTCAACGACGGAGATGTTCTTGTCGGCGATCTGCAGGAGGCGGTCGTTGGGGATGACGATGAGGGTGTCGACTTCCTCGCGCAGCGCCTGGACGCCGTCCTCGGCCTGGGCCGAGCGGCGGCGTCCCTCGAAGGAGAAGGGACGGGTGACCACACCGATGGTCAGCGCGCCGATGCTCTTGGCCAGGCGGGCGACGACGGGGGCTGCGCCGGTGCCGGTGCCGCCTCCCTCTCCCGCGGTGACGAAGACCATGTCCGAGCCGTCGAGAGCCTCGCGGATCTCGGACTCGTGGTCCTCGGCGGCCTTGCGGCCGATCGCCGGGTCGGCTCCCGCCCCCAGACCTCGGGTCAGGTCCCGCCCGACGTCGAGCTTGACGTCAGCGTCGGACATGAGCAGCGCCTGGGCGTCGGTGTTCACGGCGATGAACTCCACGCCACGCAGATCGGCCTCGATCATGCGGTTGACGGCGTTGACGCCGCCACCGCCAACACCGACGACCTTGATCTCTGCCTGGTAGTGCTGTGAGTCGTCCACAGCCATGCTCTCGACCACTGGCGTCCCCTCCGCGAGTTTCGTCATGAGCCCTCTGACGAGGACTCCCCTCAAACCTCAACCTCAAGTTAAGGTCAATACTTATGTCATTCTCTGAACGACGGGGTTAACGCTATGAGACTTCCAGGACGTCGTATCGCATTGAAGCCCGGCGTGTTCGTGTGCAGTTGCCTGCGGATTCCCTGCTATATCGCTGCAATTTACCTGCGATGAACCTGAAGGTTCGTGGGTGGGCGCTGCTGCGCGCCCCGCTGTCCCTGGAGATGCCGCGCAGCGGCGGAGCGCAGGAGCCGATCTGGACGTCGGCGATGGTGCCACGGGGGTCGCGCCGGCGCTGTCAGCGGATCGTGTGGTGGGGCGATGCGGCGAGGAGACGTCGTAGATGGAGGCGGTGGTGGTCATGAGAGTCGCCAGGACGCGTGCCTTGAGCGCGTTGTCCTGGTTGTTGCCCCAGACCACGCTGGCCCCGCTGGACAGGGTCAGTGTGACCTGCCCCGCCTCAGTGGCGCTGCCGCTGCTCACCTGGGCCAGGGTCTCCGGCGTGAGGGAACCCACCACCTGGGTGACGGCGGCAACCTGCTTGGCGGAGATCCTCTGTGGCCCCGATGCCTGCGCGGCGGGATCGGGCACGATGTTCACCAGGCCCGACGGCGGCTCGGAGACCCGCTCGAGGACCACGGCCTCGTTGTCGAGGACCTGGTAGCCGTCCGAGTCCTGCACGGTGGCCACCGGCACGCGCATCGTCAGGTGCACCCGCAGCCCGTGGGGCCAGGCCCTGGTCACCTGCGCCCGGCGCACCCGGACCAGCTTGTCACTGACCTGGGTGGAGAGCCGGCCGGTGTCGAGCCGCAGCAACGAGTCGCCCTCGTAGGCGGCCAGAACCTCGCGGACCTGCTGGTCCGAGACGCTGCCGTCCGAACCCGCCACGGAGATCCTCCGGGCCTGTAGACCCAGGAGGGGTGAGAAGGCCAGGGCCCAGACCACCAGGACGATGGCGACCACCACGACGGCGGTCCTCACCGCCCGTCGCAGCCGCAACCGGCGCACGGCGGCCTGACGCTCCTTGAGCCGATCGGCCAGGCCGGTGGAGACGACCCGGTCGTCTCCACCGGAAAGAGCCACCTGCCTGCGGCCGAAGACGGTCAGCTCGGTGCTCGCCGCCGCGTCGGGGCTGGAGGACTCCTGGCGGGGGCTGGTGCGGCCGGCGCTCTCGCCACCGCGACGCGGAGCCGTCGAGGAGCTGGACGCGCCCCTCGACGTCGACGGACGCCTGGGCCGAGAGGGCGACCCGGCGCCGCTGCCCGGCTCCTTGGGGGTCCTGGGGGCCGAAGCGCTCCGGGGCCGCTTGGCGGGGGCCGCCGGCCCGGCCTGCTCGGTCCCGTGATGCGCCGTCGGGGTGCTCGGCGCGGATGGTCCCTGCGCCGAGCGGGAGGGACGCGGACGCCTGGGGCCGGAGCGGCGCGGCGGGATGCTGGCCGGGGCGTCCTGAGCGCGGTTGGAGCGCTCAGGACGGGGGGCCGAGGGCTTCCTCATGCCCGCTCGTCCCGGTCCGCGGGCGAGGGGGCTGCACCGCCCTCGCGTGCCGCCAGGTCGGCCAGTACCGTGCCGGCGAGCTCGGTGACGTCACCGGCACCGACTGTCAGCAGCAGGTCGCCGGGGCGCGCCAGGTCGGCCACCGTGTGGGCGGCATCGAGGCGCTCGGCGACGAACCTGGCGGTGCCACCGGGGACGCGCTGGGCGACCGTGTCCCCGGTGATGTCGGGGAAGTCCGCCTGAGTCTCCCTGGCGGGGTAGACGTCGGTGACGACAACGGCGTCGGCCAGGGCCAGCGCCTGTCCGAAGCGGTCGGCGAAGGCCCGGGTGCGGGAGAACAGATGCGGCTGGAACAGGACCAGGACCCGGCCGCCGCGCTCCTGGGCCACGCCCCGCGCCGTGCGCAGCAGGGCCTCGATCTCCGTGGGGTGGTGGGCGTAGTCGTCGATGACGCGCACACCGTCGGCCTCGCCCCGGTCCTCGAAGCGCCGGCCCGTCCCCCCGAAGGCACCCAGTGCCCGGGCCATCCGGGCCGGTTCGACGCCGAGCTCGATGCCCGCGGCCCAGGCTCCGGCTGCGTCCAGGGCGACGTGGTCCCCAGGTACGGCCAGCACCAGCTCGACCGGGCCGTGATGCGGCTCCTCGCCCGCGCCGCCGGCGGGCTCGCGGCCGGCGGCCTTGGTGAGGGTCAGCAGTCCCCGAGTGGATGAGGCCCCACGTTCCTGGATGTCCAGGTGGACGTGCCCCTCCCCCACGAGCACTCCGCCGGGGAGGGTGTCGGGGCCTGCGAAGGAGTAGGTGACGACGCGCAGGCCCTCGGCGGCAGCGGACTGCGCCAGGCGCAGTGCGCCGGCGTCGGCGGCGCAGGCGACCAGCAGGCCCCCGGGCACCAGCCGGTGAGCGAAGTCGACGAATGCCGTCTCGAAGGCCTCCGCGGTGCCGTAGCTGTCGAGGTGGTCGGGCTCGACGTTGGTGACGATCTCCACGCGGGGGGTGTAGTTGAGGAAGGAGCGGTCGGACTCGTCGGCCTCGGCCACCAAGGCGGAGCCACCGCCCAGGTGGGCCCCGGTGCCCAGGGCCCGCACGACTCCGCCGATGGCGAAGGAGGGGTCGGCTCCGGCCTCGGTGAGGGCCTCGGCGAGCATGCCCGAGGTCGTGGTCTTGCCGTGCGCACCCGCCACGGCGACGAAGTCCAGGCCCTGAGCGGCCAGGGCCAGCGCCTGGGACCGGTGGATGACGTCCTGGCCCCGCTGGCGGGCCTCGGCGAGCTCGGGGTTGGTCTCCTTGATCGCGGTGGAGACCACAACAGTGCTCCGCTCGGGCACATTCGCGGCGTCATGCCCCAGGTGGGTCGTGATTCCCATATCGGCCAGGTGGTCGAAGGCGGGCCCCCCGTGGGCGTCGGAGCCGGAGACCTGGGCGCCGCGGGCCGCGAGCAGCTGAGCGACCACGCTCATCCCCGCTCCCCCGATGCCGATGAGGTGGAAGGCCCGGCCTGCCAGGGTGCAGTGGTCGCCGTCGGCCGGTCGGCGCGAGGTGCGGGAGGCGTCCTGGGGTGTGGTGGCGGTCATGCCGCATTCTCCTCGTCAGTGGGAGTGTCGTGGATGGAGGCGCACTGCCGGATGAGGGCGGCCAGGCGGGCCGCCGCATCCTGGACGCCGGTGGAGGCCGCGGCCCGGGCCATGGCGGCCTGCCGCTCAGGGTCGGAGATGAGCATGGCGAAGTCAAGGATGTCCGAGGGCTTGAGGTCGGCGTCGAGCACCATGCGCCCGCCTCCGGAGGCCAGGACGTCAGCGGCGTTGAGACGCTGCTCGCCGTTGCCGATCGGCAAGGGGACGTAGAGCGCTGGAAGCCCCAGGGCCGTGATCTCTGCGACGGTACCGGCACCGGAGCGGCACAGGACCCCGTCGGCGCAGGCATAGGCCTGTTCCATCGTGGTCAGGTAGTCGAGCACGTGGTACCGCTCAGCGAGGTCCTGCGCAGCGCCCGCGGCCACTGCCGCCTCGAGGGCGGCGCGCACCGGGGCGTCCTTGTCCTTACCGGTCAGGTGCAGCACCTGCAGGCCGGTTGGCAGGGAGTCCAGAGACTCGCTCAGGACCTCGTTGAGGTGCTGGGCCCCCAGGGATCCGCCCGTCACCAGCAGCGTGGGCAGGTCGGGGTCGAGTCCCAGCGCCTGGGCGCCCTCGACGCGGGCCCGGCGGGCCCCCTCGTCCGTGGCACGCTGCGAGACCAGGGTGGCGATGGCCGGGCGCAGCGGCAGCCCTGTGACCTCGGTGCAGCCCTTGGACGCCTTGAGACGGGTGGAGGCGAAGGTCAGGGCGACGGCCTGGGCCCAGGAGGCACCCAGCCGGTTGGCCAGCCCCGGGCGGGCGTTCTGCTCATGGATGACGACCGGCACCCCGGCCTTCCTGGCGGCCAGGTAGGCCGGGGTCGACACGTAGCCGCCGAAGCCGACGACGACGTCGGCCCTGACCGCCTCAATGGCCTCCGTGGCCGCGCTGATCGCCTTTCCCAGCCGGTGCGGCAGACGCAGCAGGTCACCGCTGGGGCGCCGCGGCAGAGGGACTCTGGGGACCAGGGCCAGCTCCAGGCCGGCCTCGGGCACGAGTCGCTTCTCCAGTCCCTCGGCGGTCCCCAGGACGAGGATCTGCGTGCCGGGGTCACCGCCCAGGGCCGGGTCCCGCAGGGCCGCGGCCGTGGCCAGCAGCGGGTTGACGTGGCCGGCGGTGCCCCCGCCGGCCAGCAGCACCCGCAACGGCCGGTGCCGCTCCGAGCCGCTGGGACGCTCCTGCTGGGGCGAGCCTGCGCTCTCACTTGTCTCGGGCACGGTTCCTCCTTGGGACAATGACTGCCAGGGAACGACGCAGCGCCCCGGGACTCGTGGACAGGGCCTCCTGCGCACCGGGTTCGTGGCGCGCGAAGGCCAGAAGCACCCCGATGGCCAGGAGGACCGACACCAGTGCGGTGCCTCCACGGCTGACGAGGGGAAGCGGGACGCCCAGCACCGGCAGCGCACCGGTGACGACCCCCATGTTGATGATCGCCTGCCCCACGATCCACGCACCGATGGCCGAGGTCGTGGCCACGACGTACAGGGAGGTGTGGCGTCTCATGAGCCGCAGGCAGCAGGCGCCGATGACGGCGAACAGGGCGATGACGACGAGGGTGCCCACCAGCCCGAACTCCTCGCCGAGCACGGCGAAGATGTAGTCGGAGTCCGCCTGGGTGAGGTAGCCCCACTTCTGGCGCGACGATCCCGGCCCCACGCCGAGCCAGCCCCCGGTCCCCAGCGCCCACATCCCGTGCTTGGGCTGGTAGCCCACCCCCATGGGGTCTGCGCCCTCGGGATGGATCCAGGCGGTGATCCGGGCGCGGCGGTTGGCACTGAGCATGGAGGCGGCCGCGAACATGACGATGCCGCCGGCCCCCAGGAAGGCGAACCAGCGCTTGCGCATTCCGCCCACCCACAGGGCCCCGGCGACGATGATGACCAGGATGATGACGGTTCCCAGATCCTGTCCGCCCAGGACGCTCGCGATCGCGACTCCGACACCGCCCCAGCCCGCGACCCATGCCCGGTCCCGGGGGCGCTTGTTCGCGTACCAGGTCACCAGGGTGCCCAGGACCAGGGCGAGGGCCACCTTGATGAACTCCGAGGGCTGGGCGGTGCCGACCCCCGGGACCTGGATCCAGTTGCGGTTGCCGTAGACGTTGACCCCGACTGGTGTGAACACCAGGCACTGCATGGCGATCGTCAGCGCCAGGAGCACCCACGCCATCCGCGGGAACCAGGACAGCGGGATGCGGGAGACCCCCACCATGCCCAGCGTCCCCACCGCGGCGAAGATGAGGTACTTGGCGAAGTCGGTGAAGGCGTTGCCACCGTTGGCGGCCACGGTCACCGACTGCACGGAGAAGACCATGATGAGCCCGAAGGTCTCCAGCACCAGGGTGGACACGAGCAGGCAGTAGTAGGTCAGAGTCACCTGCTCGGAGCTCTGGGGGGAGTCGGACCCCTCGGAGGGACGCCGACGACGCTCCTCAGGGGCGCCCTCGGGCTGAGGACCCCCACCGTCCCAAGGTCGTGAGAGCCGCTCGCCCCAGCGCGTCAAGCGCTTGCGCCAGGCGTCACCCAGGCGACCGCCCGCTCCCGTGGGCCGAGAGCCGGAGGGCTTCCTGGTCTGTTGGGACGCTGTGGCAGCGCCCTTCCGGGGGGCGGCCCGCTCCGGCTTGCGGCCGGCACCGGCCCCCCGCGACGAACCTCCGGGGGCTCGCGAGGAGCCTGACGAGGAGGAGGTCGACGAGCGGGCGTTGGTGGCCGAGGTGGACCCGGTCTTCACAGCTGCTCCTGGTCGCCGGAGACATCCGCGTCCCGGGTGCCATCGCCTCGGGTATAGGCCTGGGCGCAGGCGGCGAACAGGTCGCCGCGCTGGGCGTAGGACGTGAACTGGTCCCAGGAGGCGCAGGCCGGGGCCAGCATGACGGTGTCGCCGCTGCGGGCCATGGCGCCGGCGGCCTCCACCGCGGCGGCACTCACCTGCTCGGCGCTGCCGTCGCTGACGCGGGTGACGGGCAGGCCGGGGGCCTCCCGCTCCAGGGCCGCCAGGATGTCGTTCTGGTCCTTGCCAATGACAACGGCACCGCGCAGGTGGGGGCGCACCGTGCGGACCAGGTCGAAGAACTGGGCGCCCTTGGTGTCGCCGCCGCAGATCCACACGCCGGTCCCCTGCGGCAGGGAGGTCAGTGCGGCCTCGGCGGAGTGCGGGTTGGTGGCCTTCGAGTCGTCGACCCAGGTGACGCCCTCCGCCTCGGCGACGGTGACGATCCGGTGGGCTCCGGGGCTGTAGGCGCGCAGTCCAGCGGCGACCGCCTCCGGGTCGGCTCCGGCCGCGCGGGCCAGCGCAGCGGCCGCCAGGGAGTCGGCCAGCAGGTGCGCGGGCAGGTTCTGGGCACGCCGCCCGGGGGCCAGGTGCGCCAGGTCGGCGGTGGTGGCCAGCTCGACGCCGCTGGAGCGCCGCTCGGCGTGGAAGGCGCGGTCGACCAGAAGGTCCTCGACCATGCCGATCTGTCCCAATCCCGGTGCGGCCAGGGTGAAGCCGACGGCTCGACAGCCCTCGACGACATCGGCCTGACGGACCATGTCCTCGGTGGCGGAGTCGGCGAGGTTGTAGATGGCGGCGAGCCGGGTGCGGGAGTAGACGCGGGCCTTGTCCTGGGCGTAGGCCTCCAGGCCCCCGTGCCAGTCGAGGTGGTCGGCGGCCAGGTTGAGGCAGGCCGAGGCCAGGGGCGCCAGGGTCCTGGTGGTGTGCAGCTGGAAGCTGGACAGCTCCACGGCCAGGGCGTCGGCACTGCCGGCCAGCACCGCCTCAATGACGGGGGTGCCGATGTTGCCCACGGCCGGAGCCGTGAGCCCCTGGGCCTCAAGGATCGCCGAGAGCATGCTGACCGTGGTGGTCTTGCCGTCCGTTCCAGTCAGAGTCAGCCATGGGACGTGCGGACGCGCTGAGTCCTGCTGAATCCTCCAGGCCAGCTCGACCTCGCTCCAGGTCTCGATACCCGCCGCCGCGGCGCCTCGCAGGACCGGCCCGGTGGCCGGGACCCCGGGTGAGACGATGAGGAGCCTGGCCGGGGACTGCGCCAGGGCGGCCGCGGTCGCCTCGGCGTCGGCGACCGTGGTGGAGGCCACGGGGGTCTGCAGCATCTCGAGGGAGGACTCGCGGCTGTCGAAGACGTGGATGCGGGCCCCCAGCGTGGCCAGGGCGTCGACGACGGCGCGCCCGGTGCGCCCCAGGCCGACGACGGCCACGTGGGCGCCGTCGAGCTGGTCGCTCAGGGACCCGCCGGGGCCGGTGACGGCACTGGACGGCTCACCGGGGACTTCAGTCAGGCTGGTCACGGTGCGGGCTCACGCTCCTGGTTCCTCACTTCTCCTGACGGGGCTTCCGGCAGGAGAAGACTGCTTCAATGGTTCGGGTCGCAGTGGCCCGGGCGTCCCGACTCATCCGAAGATGAGCTGGCGCAGGTACTCGGCGTAGAAGATTCCGAGTCCCGCGATGACGCACAGGCCGGCGATGATCCAGAAGCGGATCACCACGTTGACCTCGGTCCATCCTCCCAGTTCGAAGTGGTGATGCAGTGGAGCCATGCGGAAGACGCGTCGGCCTGTCGACTTGAATGAGACGATCTGGATGATGTCGCTCATGACCTCAGCCAGGAACAGTCCACCCAGGATGACAGCCAGGAACTCGGTTCGAGTCAGGATCGACAGGCCGGCGACCGCCCCTCCCAGGGCCAGAGACCCGGTGTCGCCCATGAAGATCTTGGCCGGTGAGGCGTTCCACCACAGGAAGCCGAAGCAGGCCCCCATGAGGGCGGCGGCGATCATGGCCAGGTCTCGCGGGTCCCTGACCTGGTAGCAGGTGGTGGGGACCATGGTCTCGTGGCCGTAGTTGCAGGACTGGTTGGTCTGCCACACGCCGATGAGCGTGTAGGCACCGAAGACCATGGCCGATGCCCCCGCGGCCAGCCCATCGAGGCCGTCGGTGAGGTTGACGGCGTTGGACCAGGCGGTGATAAGGAAGTTCGCCCACAGAATGAACAGGATGAGTCCGACGACGCTGCCGGCGAAGGCCAGGTTGATCGCCGAGTCCCGGGCGAAGGAGATCCGGGTGGAGGCGGGGGTCAGTCCGTTGCGGTCCGCGAAGTGCAGGGCCGCCACCGAGAATCCGACGCCGATGAGCGCCTGCCCCACGATCTTCTGCCATGCCCTCAGTCCCAGGGAGCGCTGCTTGGAGATCTTCTCGAAGTCGTCCAGGAATCCGATGAGCCCGAGCCCGACGACGAGGAAGAGCAGCAGGACCCCGGAGGCGCGCGGTGTGCGCAGCTGGCTGAGATTGGCCAGGGTGTAGCCCAGGACAGTGGAGATGATGATGACGAGGCCGCCCATGGTCGGCGTGCCGCGCTTGGTGAAGTGTCCCTGGGGCCCGTCCTGGCGGATGAACTGTCCGTACTCCTTGGCGTGGAGGTAGCGGATGAGCAGGGGGGTCCCCAGCAGGGTGCCCACCAGTCCGACCACGCCGGAGATGAGGATGGCGGTCATCGGGGACGAACCTCCTTGAGGTGGTCGGCCAGGCGCCAGGCGCCCGAGCCGTTGGAACCCTTGACCAGGACGGCGTCGCCGTCGCAGAGCAGGGCGTCGATCTGGGAGATGGCGGTCGCGGCATCATCGAAACCGACGACCTCGACCCCTCGCGCCCTGGCCGCCTCGAGTGCCTCCTGGGTGGAGCCGATGCCGATGAGCATAGCGGCTCCGGCTCGGGCCGCGAGCTCTCCGGTGCGCGCGTGATCGGCCGCAGAGGACTCCCCCAGCTCAAGCATCTCGGAAATCACGACAACGCGACGTCGGTCCCCGGCCAGAGCCGGCAGCACCGCCAGCGCCGCCGTCATGGAGTCGATGTTGGCGTTGTAGGAGTCGTCGATAAGGAGAAGATCACCACTGAGTTCCGAAATATCCATCCGGTGGGGACTCTCGATGCTCACCGAGCCGAGTCTGTCGGCGACGAGCTCGGGGGCGATGCCCGCGGCCAGGGCCAGCCCCGCGGCGGCCAGGGCGTTGGACACGTTGTGCACGCCGGCCACGGCCAGCTGGACGCGGCGGGGCTCGGCGAGACCGGGCAGGTGGAGGTCGAAGGCCGCTCGGGCAGCCGCGTCCAGGTCCACGTTCTCGGCCCTCAGGTCGGCCTGTCGCCCCTGGGCGGAGAAGGTCAGGACGCGTGCCGGTGCGAGCTCGGCCATGGCGGCGGCGCGGGCGTCGTCGGCGTTGAGGATGGCGATTCCCTCGGGCCGCAGGCCGGCGATGATCTCCGCCTTGGCCGCGGCGACTCCCTCGATGGAGCCGAACCCGCCCATGTGGGCGTGGCCGATCATGAGGACCCCGGCCGCGTCCAGGGGGGCGATGTCGGTGAGGTAGGCGATGTGGCCAGGTCCGGAGGCCCCCATCTCCAGGACGAGGTAGCGGGTGGACTCGTCGGCCTCCAGCACGGTCAGCGGCAGACCGATCTCGTTGTTGAAGCTGGCCCGGGGCGCCACCGTGGGGCCGGAGGCGGCCAGGAGCTGGCGGGTGAGGTCCTTGGTGGTGGTCTTGCCCACCGAGCCGGTCATCGCCACCACGGTGAGATGCTCGCCTTGCTCGGCTGCCGCCTGGCGCAGTGCCTCCAGGTGGGTGCGGGCCAGCGCGCCGAGAGCCGCCACGGTGTCCTCCACGAGGACGAGCCCCATGGACGCCTCCTCGGCCTGCCCCTGGGACAGTCCGCTGCGGGCGGCCTCCAGGTCGGAGACGATGGCGCCGACGGCGCCCAGGGCGCGGGCCGATCCCAGGTGGGCGTGGCCGTCGGTGCGCTCGCCGTGCACGGCGACGAACAGTGAGCCCTCGGCGGCCTGGCGGGAATCGGTGACGACCGGTCCGGTCACCGGCGCGTCCGGGCCGATGAGCCTGCCGCCGACGGCGGCTGCGATCTGACTCAGGCTGAGCCTCATGCCCGTCCCCATTTCTCCTCGACGGCCTCAGCCATCACGGGCGCGTCGTTGTAGCGGATGAACTCCCCGGCCATCTCCAGGAAGGGTTCGTGGCCCTTCCCGGTGACGATGACGGTGTCGTCGGGTCCGCACAGCTCGACACCCCGGCGCACGGCGTCGCCGCGCCAGGTGGTGATCTCCTCGACGTCCGTCAGGTCGGGGCGCACGCCGCGCACCCCCTCGAGGATGGCGTTGCGGATGAGCTGGGGGTCCTCGCTGCGGGGGTTCTCGTCGGTGACGACCAGAACGTCGGCAAGGCGGGCGCACACCTCGCCCAGCATGGGCCGCTTGCCCTGGTCGCGGTCGCCGTCGGAGCCGAAGACCACGATGAGGCGCCCCGGGGTGATGGGGCGCACGGCCTTGAGGGCCAGCTCCATGGCCTCGGGGGTGTGGGCGAAGTCGACGATGCACAGGCCGCGTCGGCCGTCACGCTGGCTGATGCGCTGCATGCGGCCGGGGATGTTGTGGGCACCGGCCAGGGCCGCGGCGGCCGTAGCGGCGGGCACCCCGGCGCGGATGGCCATGACCAGGGCCAGGGCGGCGTTCTGCACGTTGACGAGTCCGGGAAGGGGGCAGGAGGCCTCGATCTTCTCGCCGTCGGGCCCGTGGAGGGTGAAGGTGGTGGCGGAGTCGGTCAGGGAGACGGCGGCGTCGCTGACCCACCAGTCGGCGGGAGTCTCACCGGGGTAGGCGCGCACGCGGTCGATCTCGATGGGGGCCTCGGCAGCCAGGGCCGCGCCCCACTGGTCGTCGACGCAGACCACGCCGCGGCGGGCGTGCTCGGGGGTGAACAGCTGCGCCTTGGCCTCCAGGTAGCCCTCCATGGTCTTGTGGAAGTCGAGGTGGTCGCGCTGGAGGTTGGTGAAGCCGGCGACGTCGACGACAATCCCATCGAGCCGGTGCAGGACGATGGCGTGGCTGGAGGCCTCCAGGGAGGCGGCGCCGACCTTGTCCTCCACGGCCAGGGCCATCATCCGCTGCAGGACGGGGGCCTCGACGGTGGTGCGCGGGGACTCCACGGAGCGCTCCCCCACGCGCAGCTCGACGGTTCCGGCCACCATGCAGCCTCCGACGTGAGCGGACAGGATGGCGTCGAGGAAGTATGCGGTGGTCGTCTTGCCGTTAGTTCCCGTGACGGCGGTGGTGACCAGGCCGCGTGCCGGGTGGTGGTAGACCTCGGCGCTCAGGGGGCCGACGACGGCGCGGGGGTCGCTGTGCACGAGGGTGGGGGTGCCGGGAGCCGTCTGGTGGACGATCTGGGCGCCGTCGGCATCGGTCAGGACGGCAACGGCACCGGACGCGACGGCATCCGCGGCGAAGCGGGCGCCGTGGACGGTGAAACCGGGCAGTCCCACGAAGAGCTCGCCCGGGGCGGTGTCAGCGGAGTCGACGCTGACCCCCAGGATGCTCAGGTCGTTGAGGGCCGCGGCGTCCTCAGCTGAGGCGGGAGCCAGGGAGAAGCGCTCGCACAAGGTGCTGATGGGGATGGGACCATTGGAGCTCGGCCGTAGGGCGGCGGCCGACTCGTAGGCGTGGTTGCTCATAGTTCCTCAATCTATCGCGACCTTCCACTGTCGATGTTCCACAAGAGCCCCTCCGGCCCACTTCGCCGAGGTGCTGGTGGTCACGCTCATCTACCTATAGGCGTCCTCACTGATTCGCGTCCCTCTCTCCTCCGGCCCCGTTGCGAGCCGCCCGGGCCGCCACGACGCTGGGGTCCGGGGCGATGTTGAGCGCCTGCATGGCGGCCAGCGCCACCTCCCGGAAGACGGGGGCGGCAACGGTGCCTCCATAGATTCCCTCGGGCCGGTTGACGATGACCGCGATGGCCAGCACCGGGTCGCGGGCCGGCAGGAAGCCGACGAAGGAGGCCACGGTGGAGTCGTCGGTGAGGATCTCGGTGGTTCCGGTCTTACCGGCCACCAGGTAACCGTTGATGGAGGCCGACTCCGCGGTACCGCCCTCCTGAGTGACGCCGATGAGCATCTCGGTGAGGGTCTTGGCCGTCGCCTCGGAGATGACCCGTACCTCCTCGGGGCGCTTCTGCGGGGTCTCCTTGCCGTCGGCGTCGATCCAGGCGTCGATGACGCGCGGGGCCACGCGCACGCCCTTGTTGGCCACGGTGGCCAGCACCTGGAGGGACTGGAGGGTGGTTCCGGCCACGCCCTGTCCGAACATCGTGGTGTAGCGGGTGCGGTCGTCCCAGGAGCTGGGCGGGTAGAGGATGCCGTCGGACTCCGCCGGCATCTCGATGCCCGTGGCCTGCCCCCAGCCGAAGCGCTTCATGTAGTTGTAGCGGACGTCGTCGGCGAGCTTCTCGCCGATCTGCACGGTGCCGACGTTGGAGGACTCCGCCAGGACCCCGGCGGTGGTCATGGTCTGGGTCTCGTGCTCGTGGGAGTCCTTGAAGGTCTGCCCGTTGGCCGAGGTCCAGGTGTAGGGGACGGTCCAGGTGTCCTCGGGCTTGACGGCGCCCTCCTCCAGAGCGGTGGCGAAGGTGACGACCTTGCCGACGCTTCCGGGCTCGAAGACGGCCTGAACGCTGCGGGCGGTGCGGTTCTCCTCGGATGTGGCCGAGGGGTCGGAGGGGTCGACGGAGTTGGAGTCGGCCAGGACGACGACCTTGCCGGTGCTCGGCTCCATGGCCATGACGATGCCCCAGTCGGCGTGCTGAGCTGCCACCGTGCGGTCGATGGTCTCCTGGGCGATGGACTGCAGGTCGGGATTGAGGGTGGTGCGCACCGTGGCACCGGGTCTGGCCGGTTCGTCCTCCTGCTCACCGGTGGGGATGATGACGCCGCTGCGCCCGACCTCCTCGCTGCCCTTGCCGTCGGTTCCCGTCAGGAGCTTGTTCTGGGTCAGCTCCAGCCCGGCCGCCCCGATGAGCTCGCGGTTGTGCTCGCCCTCGTGGGTGAAGCCCAGGACGTTGCCGGCCACGGTCCCGGCCGGGTAGGTGCGTCGGGTGCGCTGGTCGGGCTCGACCCCGGGGATGTCCAGGGCCTTGATCTTGCGCCAGGTGTCAGGAGAGACCTCCTGGGCGATGACCTCGTAGCTCCGATTTCCCACGAGCTTGGCTCCCAGCTCCAGGGGATCGACGTCGAGGATCGGGGCGAGCTGGGCCGCGACCGCCGTCGCCCCGTAGTCGACGACGACCTTCTCGTTGACACCGGTGGACTCGTTGAGTCGCATCTCGGTGCGCTCGTACTGGGCGATGGCGGGCTGGTTGACGCCGACGTCGTAGCTGACCGCCGAGGAGGCCAGGACGGTGCCGTCGCGCCCGGTGATGTCGCCTCGGGGGGCTCGGTTGACCCAGGTGACCGTGCGCTCGGCCTTCGCCTTCTCAGCCAGCTCGGGCCCCTCGACCGCCTGGACGTAGACGGTGCGCCCGGCCAGTGCGGTGAACATGAGCAGCCCTCCGAGCTGGAGCGCCTGACGACGCGAGGGATTCACAGGCGCCTACTTCCCGCTCTTGGCGGCGTGGGCGGGGGTTCCCTCGGTGAGCTGCCCCTTGTTGACGTCGACGACGCCGGGGGCGGCGGCGGGCACCATCCCGAGCTCCTTGGCTCGGCCGGCCAGCGCATCGGGCGCCGAGGCCTCCTGAACCTGGGTGCGCAGCGTCTCGACGTGGTCCTCGGCGACGTTGAGCTCGATCTGCTTCTCCTTCATCCGGTAGGCGGTGTCGGCCATCTTGGCGTTGAGGAGCATCGAGGTGATGAGAGCGCCGGCCAGCACGAGGATGATGACGGTCAGGAAGGGAAGGGATGACGAGGCGGCCTGGGAGGCGCCGCTGACGACGCGCAGCTGGGGCCGGTTGACGGCGCCCGCCTCCGCGCGCCCCTGGGTGCTGGTGGAACCACTTGCCTGGGCGGTGCGCCGCGTCGCGATCGGGCGGGTGACTCGAGCAGTGGCGGTGGCGCTCATCGATGTGCCTTCCCTGTGGTGTGTCTGGACTGGTGCGGTTGAAGAAGTAGTGGAGAGATGAGGTTGAGACTCACGGTGTCGGACGGTCGCCGCATGAGGGCTGAGGTGGCCGCTATCGCGCTCGGTCCCGGTGGGCACGACGCCCGGCTC
>ERZ772953.341-NODE-341-length-14734-cov-3.312555_pt1 | contig 14734 bp, 27 predicted proteins | sample MGYA00580685_ERZ772953 | MGnify/ENA primary metagenome ERZ772953 (study PRJEB29015, sample SAMEA2738080) | human oral metagenome | biome: human oral; feature: human-associated habitat; material: saliva | place: China | collected 2209 ...
ATCTACATAGCGTTTGATTTCTGGAATCCATTCATCCAAACCACCAGCGGTTTGATAAAATCCATGGTCTTCCATAATCTTTTCAATTTTTCTTTGGAGTTCTTTGCACTCCATATAGTTTTTAGACTCTACATTGACCTGATAGAGAAATGTCTTAGCCAAACTAGTATTACTACCATGAGCCGTTTGTATAGGCGGACCAACAGGTCTAATGACGATGCTTGTCTCATTGCTTGGTAGCGAGTCAGGACGATTAAAAGATTTGATGCTGATTCCAGCTAAAGTCTCATCTTTTTTTAAAACCTCATAGAGTTCATTGAACTTATCTTTAATCATCTAAAATCCTTCTATCTTCAAATGACTAGCGATTCTGTATTTGTATGTTTTAGCATGAGCCTCTGAAAATCGTCTGATGACACCGAACCCCCTTGGATGTGGATTCTTACCATATCCAAACTCATTCAAGTGAACCAAGCGCCAACGAGACCCTTCACCAAAACCGATTTTCACAACAGGGACGCCAGCAGCAAGACCCGTCACACGCCCAACAGTAGCACTTTCAATAGTTGCGCCAGTATCTTTATAGACTTGCAAAGCACCTTTAAACTCTTCTAGAGTCTCGTTTGCGACTGCTTTTAAAGCTCGACTCGTAGCACGTTTGACATTGGTATCACCAAGACGGGCTTCAAGGTTTCTAAGAACATCGTCAAAACCTCTTAATTCTGCTCCACTAGACATCTTGACCACCACCGATAATGACTATCAAAAAATCCCGATTATCAAAATCAGGACGAACATCGATAATTTGCCATTTTTTGCCAACAAGACGAACATCACCAACTTCAACAAAATGCTGATTATCTGGCTGATAGTCAGACAGAGGATCGCGAATTTTCAGAGTCATCTTAGCTTTCATCGACTTCCCGGTTGCGATTTCAATGTCTTTGAAACTAGGAGAGTAAACTTGGCCCATTGTGTAAAAAGCCTTCTCATGACTCACATCACGACCATGAAGCCCCTCCTCAACTTTAGAAGTATAGAAAGTCAAGGGGGTTCTCAGGTCTCCGTTTTGAGCCTCTGGCTTCTTGTAGCGATAGCTAGGGCGATTATACATAGTATGGTGATGTTTCAGTTACTTCTGTAGTTTTTTCTTCCCATTCAACAAATCCAGGCAGCGCCTCGTTGATTTCATCGAACCGCTCTTTTGACGCGTCAAATTCTTGACCAATGGAACGAAATTCCCCTTCTTTGAGGTCGTAAAAGCCTTTTAAAACCTTAATCATGTTTTTCCTCCGGTTTGTAATTTTCTAGTGACAATGCCATCAAATCCCCTTGAAAGTTTCCGTAGAAAAATTCAACTTGGTCATTATAGGCATATCGTGCACGCTCTATCACCAGCTCTCTTACTCGTGGGTCGCTAGTGTCCTTGCTTCCCACCAAGCTATGGATAGCCGCCTCAGAGCTTTCGAGCATTCGTGAGAGGTTTGCATCCTCTCCGCTGTGAAAAATCCTCATCCGCTCCTTAAAAACTTTGAGGAGCGGATGAAGTTCTTTTTCCTCTTCCATAGGCTATCACCGCCTATTTCAGTTTCAATTCCCAGACAGCAGCCGTTTTCTCATCATGTGGTTTCCCATAGGCAAACTGCTTTCCTGTATAGAGATTTAAGTCTTCAAATGCCAATGTTTGGTCAAACTTGCCGAACTCAATACCTCCTCCAAGGACAGCATCATAGCGACCTTTGACGAATGTAGTGATTTTGCCGGCCTCTTGAGCTACTGAGGGCACGACGATAGGGTTAAATGGCAAGTTGGTGACAAATACCCCAAGGCTGTTCAAAGTGGTAAATTGTGTGGTGAAATCAAGCTCATCGCTAGTATTCACCACGATGACCATATTGCCACGAGTCACGACTGGTTTGCCGTTTGACTTAGTCGCATGGTACTTGTAGATTTCTTTGAACTCCTTAAGCGTGATATTAGCCTTTTCTTCAGTAGTCTTTCCTTTAGAGCCAAGAGTTACATCACCAGATGAAGCCTTAGCACTATAGGTTGTTTTTCCTGCCGCAACCGTTCCTGTCAAGGTGCGAGACAAGCCAATTGGTTTCTCATCTCCATCACCATTCAAGAAAGCAGCTTCAAGCGCAGTTGCAAAAGCTTCTGTTAGCTGGGTAGAAACGAAAGAATAGAGCCAGCCAGGACCAAACTTTTCTGTATCTTTTGGAAGAACCACAAAAGCAGTCAGTTTATTTTGGATGGCTTCTTCTTCACCAAATCCAGCTGTTAATTGCCCTTTGATTTCGTCATTGATTTTGCCCCAAACAGCGACACCAGTCGTGTTAGAAGTCAGGAATTTCAGACGAGGGCCACCGTTGCGAAGTCCGATATGCTCAAGCAAAGGATGGGCTTGCACCATATCTTCAAAGATACGGTCAACGGTTTCTTGAGGAAATAGCTTTTCAATTTTGTCTGGTGCTTTCTTGTCCAAGTTGTTGAAAAATTCACGCTCACGAAGAGACAATTTTTCATCAAGTGGACTTGCTGCCACTAGACCATCAACTTCCTTACGGGCTGTTTTCTTTGCTTCATCCATAATGGCATCAAGCATCTTCCCGTAAAGTTCCCCTTGCTTTTCAGCAGGTTCATTGTTTGTAACAGCATCCAGAAAGTTCTGACGAGCTGTTTTAAATTCATCTGATAATTTCATTCCCATTTTTAAAATTTCCTTTCTTAAAATGCAAAACGACCGAAACCACTTGGCTCAGCCGCTTTTTTATTTTCAGTTTTTGCTTTTTCTGGCTCATGCTCTGCCAGTTTTTGAGCTACTAGCTCAGCAATCTTGTTTACATCTGGAGTCATAGTAGCCTGCATCCGCTCGATAAAGTCTTGCGGGATCATTGGCGTTTCGCTCGCTACTAGGATAGGAGCTGCCTCTTGCGCAAACATCACCTTATCCGCAAAACCATTCTCAACAGCTGATTCTGCATCAAACCAAGTTGTCTGATTCATCAGTTCCAGCAAGTCAGGCAAAGCTTTTCCTGTTTTGTGGACATAAGCACTCGCAATAGACTTGTTAAAACCTTTTAGCACAGCTGCCTCGTGCTCCAGAGCATTATGGTCTCCATAAACGCCAGAAGAGACATTGTGAATCATGATTTGAGCGGTTGGGCTGATTTCTACCATATCACCAGCCATTGCAATGACACTAGCGGCGCTTGCTGCAATGCCAACGATTTTCACTGTGACACGCCCAGAGTAGGAACGTAAGGCTGTGTAGATTTCGCTACCAGCGTAAACATCCCCACCGCCAGAGTTGATATGTACTTCAACATCTTCCCCAGTATCAGGCAACACGATATCTTTTGGAGCTGTTGCTTCCCTCTCAAATAGCTCGTAGATCCACTTGCTATTATTTGAAACAATCATTCCCTTAATTGGAATCACCTTCATCTTCTTTCTCACCCCCTTCCCCTATTTCCTCACCAATCTGATAGTTCTTAGTCATGACAGGTTTATTGCCCCAAGGCACAGCCTCGAGCCCTAGCTCTGCCCGAACTTCATTGATTAGCATTGCACCAGAGGAGATTAGCTTATCAATGTTTTCAGCCAAAGCAAACTTATCCCGCTGACCTTCGCCGACTATTGCAAATGACCGCTGACCAGAATAGCCGTCACGACCGACTATGGCATGATTGAGTCCATCAGATACTTTCTTTACCAGCGATTCAAAGCAATAGCTAGTAAACATCTTCTGACTGTTGGCCAGATTGGCCATATCCCCATGCAATAGCGCTGTAGGAATACCTAGTATATCGGCAACCTCATCATCAAATTGCCTTCGGAGCTTTTTAATCTCATCCACAGACAAGTTTGATGTACCAACTGTGTTTGTCAACTCGTTGTAGTCCAGCCCGTTTTGAGCTGGAACGATGGCCACAGTTTTAGTAGTAAAGGATTTGAATAGACCATCAGCATAGTCTCTCATCTGCTTAAGCCTTTCCTCGTTAAAGGTGCCGTTTGTCTTAGTGTTCAGGATGCCCCGAATCTGATTGTTACGACCCAAGGCCTCGACCAAGCGACTATGTAGTTTCTCATAGTCAGCAAATAAGTCACTGATATATTCTTGCAGACGATTGTTGTTGTACTGCAAGAAAATTACATCGCTCATAGCAAACTTTCGCTGAAACGTATAGTCTCGCACAGATACCATTTCAAACGTATCATCATAGACCGCATATCGTTTCCGCGTAAAGCTATCTGCAACTAACAGCTGATCATCATCTGACAAAATGATAAGCACTTCATTTCTGGTTAATAGACGATAAATCACCTTTTGCCAAAATTCTGAAGCGGACTCATTCCGATTTGGTCGGACATTCAAAAGATAGTCCCAATTGGAATGCTCATGCTTTCCTTGGACCATGTAGCGAAATTCAGACTTCGCAAAGATACGAGCCACAAACTCCGCGGATTTGTCCACGGCCAAACTTTTGAGATACAAACTCCCAAAAATCCGCTCTAAATCATCAAAGTCAAAGCCAGTGATGACTTCTTTGCGAGCTTTAAAAATATCAAGCCAGCCCACAATCTCCCCTCCTTTCTAAATTATTTTGCCAACCACCCACCCAAACGATTACCGTTTCCAAAACGGCTTCTTCAGCTCTTGTTTGATACTGCTAAATTTTTCATTTGTCGCCTCCACATTCTCACCGCATATAGTTTCGTGCCGTTTCTGCGCCTGACGCAATGTGTTCAGTTCAGTCTTGTACTCTGCCAGTTTTTTATTCAAATCCATATTTTCACGATTCAGCACACAAAAATCTGTTTGGAGTTTTTGAATTTCCAGTTCAAGACGCTTTTTCTTCTTAATTCGTTTGTTCATCTTTATCACCTCTTTAAAATTCCCAATTGCTAATCACATCAAGAAACTCACCAACGTTTGTTTCTTGTACCAATTCCCGCTTATAGAGCGCAGCGATAAAGGCATGGAAGCCATCCGTCTTCCGACGCACAGGCTCTTTTTTCAAAAACCGTTTATTGCCATCCTTATCCTCTTTGACATAAGTATTATCCGTGTACCAAAGCATAGAGTGGTCGCCTTCAAAGACAAAGCGCTCATTTGCGAAGCCATCCTCGATGAATGGTGCCACTTTCGATTGAATCGCTCCGGGGTTTCTCAGAAACTCATGCTCAAAGCCAGCCTCTTCCAATAGCGGTTTTAGCAAATCCATCCGAAAACCATCCGCACAGACAAGCTCGATATTATAGACCTTGCTCCATTCAATCAACTTTGCGACCAGCAAGCGAGGATCAATACTCGGACCATCCACAATCGTAAATAGCCCTTTGTCCGCCCATTCTTCGATAGGTGCCTTTAACTTAAAAGCTTTTAAAAACGCCTTGCGGGCGAATGAATGTTGCTTCCAGATGAAATCATCACCATGTTTAAATAGCAAACCAACGCTTGCAAAATCTCGAATACTAGCATAGTCAAACCCAGCCACACAAGACCGACCCTTTAAGTCGATGCCCGGTGACCGCAGACAAGCCAGCAGCTTCTCGCGAGTCGTCACATCCTTTTCAAGGTCTGCTTCAGGTAGATTCATCCGTTTGGTCATAAATTCCTGACGACCGGAAGGCTCCAGCTCAAGGTCGTCATAGTCAGCCTTGGTTCTTGCCAGCAACCTCTTAGCGTAAGGAGTGCTTTCGTCCAACATCGGATTGGCTTTTGACCAGTTCCTCATATCATCCACTTCATCCGCACTATCTAGCTTGCAGATAAAAGGGAATAGCCGAAAATCATCAAGCTCTCCATTCAGGATTTGCATAGATTTCTCTATCAGCTTGTCGTAGAAACCCTCACGGACATAGCCATTCGTCCCGTTGTAGAAAGTCCGAGCATGAGCAATCTTACCAAGACCAGACCGCTGCACTTTCACAGCCTTGTCATCTTCGAACTGGTGTATCTCGTCAAACTCAAGACAACCATCACGAGCAGAGTCCATCGTTTTCGGATTATTCGTCCGAAAAGAAAAGACCGAGTTGTTCGCTCGACCTGTGATAGACATCTTCGTCAGATAAAAATGATCCTCAAGACCACGACGCTGAACCGTCTCATACACTTCCTCAAAAGAAACCTTGCCTTGCTTCTCTGAGTTGGCAGTGATAGTCACGTCATAATCTCTGATTGGATAGATAGGACTGATAAAGAAAGCGTCCCTTGCAGACATAAAACCATTCTTACCACCCCCGCGAGCCAAAGTCAGGAGAATTTCATCAAACTGGGGCTCTCCATCCTCCTTCCGAAAAAGAAAAATAAATGGAGTCAAGAAAAGCTGGTACTTAGCTAAAGGGAAAAAGTTCTTTTCCGCAAACCGAATGAACTTGTCAATCAAGTCATTATCAAAATAAAGATCATCCCGAGGATAAATTTTCTCCCTGATAATTTTAAACAGCAACTTTCTCTCTTGATTGACAACAATCTCTCCACGCTCAGCCATTTCGATATATTCATCAACCAGCGGATGAGAAATCATAGCAAGTCACTTCCAGCAGATTTCTTCTCGACCGGCGAATTTTCCACATCAAAATCAAATGACCGCTCAATAGCCAGAAGCTGATTGCTGGTCGAATTGATTTCCTTGATGAGCGAGTTCGCCTTTTGAAATCTTTGCTGGCCATTATGAACCGTGATAACCAAACCGTCCTCATGCAGACGAGCCTTTAGCTCATACAGCAACCTGACGAGATAAAGATAGCGATTCACTTTTTCGTATGCCACCGCATCTTTTTTCCTCGGACTAAAATAACCGATTTTAGAAAGTAGCTGATTTTCTAATTCTTTTATATTTTTTTCTGAGTATTCCTCCATTACCCCCCACCCCCTTTGAAATTTTGCTAAAAATTTGGACAGTTGACCCCATCCACCGGTTCCCAAAACGAGATTTTATTGCGATTTTTTTGACCGGGGGGTATTTAATTTCCCCACCATTCATCAGAGCGAAAATTTTTCTCTTGCATTTTTTGAGATTTTCGAAATTGAAATCTTCCATGGCGCTTGTTATGGCATTCCTTGCACAGTGTCCTGAGGTTACCAAGATCCAGAGCTAGCTCTGGATAGAACTCTAGCTCCTTGATGTGGTCAACCTCTAGACTATCAATCGTGACTCGACCTTCGTCTCTGCACCAAACACATTCGTGATGGTCTCGTTCGAGCGCTTGCTTACGAAGTCTTTTCCAATCGCTGGAATTATAAAACTCTCTGCGTTCTTCGCGAGTAGACACATCAATCATCAATCAATGATGTTGATGTTTTGATTTCAAAATTGTTTAGCTTATCAATGCAATTGTTCAAGTGTTCAATAGCTTCACAACATTCTTGAGTTAGTTCTTTAAGTTCTGAATTATTTTCTATTTCAATAAAAAGACTAATATTTCCTACTGGTCTTTTCTTGATGTTTCTTTTAGCAAATAGTCTTTTGAGAATACTTTTCATAAATTTGTAAGCTCCTTTATTTTTATAGTTCTAATTCCTTGTTTTACATATTCTAGTGAATTCGCCACATGACTTTTAATCCAGATTTATCAAGTGTTTATCTCACATGCTTATTCTTAATTCATCATTCCCTCAAAATAATGAATTAGATAGTAAATAAAAATTTAAAAGCCTTGAAACTTCGTCATGGCTCTGTCTTGTGAATCCTGATTTTTCCCGATATATCTCAGCGATATACTCTGGCTTGAATGGTTGAGTAGGTCCATAATTAAAGCAACATCCTTGGTTTGCTCGTACATAAATAGACCAAAGGTCTTTCTCATGGAGTGAGTCGCTATGTTTTCTAGGCCAACCTCTTCAGCAGCTCGCTTGATAATCTTATAAGCTGTGTTTGGTTTGATGTGCTGGTGCTTGCCGTTTCTGCTCGGGAAAAGATAGTCTTCATCTTTCTTGTCCTCGATATACTTTCGCATTGCGACTTTAAATTTCTTTGGCATCTTTCTTTTGGTTGGTTTGTCAGTCTTTCCGTCCACGATTTGTACATGCCAACCTTTGACGTGCTTGACCTTTAGCTTGACGATATCGCCAATCCGAAAACCAAGATTAACACCAGCCAGAAACAGCATGAGGTTACGCTGTCGATCTGACTCTTTGACCGCACTATGTAGCGTCAACCACTCCATCATCAATCTAACATCGTCCCGATTTCTGATCGGTTCTACAACTGCCACATAACCTCACCCCTTTCTATTTTTTACAAACAAAAAGGAACGCATCACTGCGCCCCTTTCTGAGGAGATTCTATGAAATTTCAGCTTTGCGAATCACTCACAATTCGCATGCTATCATAATATCATCAAATTTGTGACACAAAAAGCGTTTTTTGTGTCATCTTAATTTTTTTATTGAAGTTGAGCAAATTTTTCTAAAATCACTCTGCGCTTCCTGTAAATAGTTTTTCTGCTAAAATGCAACTGCTCGCCAATTTCTTCCCAAGTATAGTAAAAGATAGAGGCTGCGTTCATCCAGCGCAGATAAAAAATCTTCTTTTGCTCTTCGTCAAGCTCTTCAAGCAATGCTTCAACCGTGTCCTTAAACAAGATTAAGTTTCTCAGTTTGACATCACTATCAAGTTTTAGGACTGCTGTCTCTGTTGGCCTAGATACAGTGTTGCCCTTACTGCCAACGCTGATTCCCTCTTTGTGAGGAAATGTCAATTCTTCACGCCTTAAAGCAATTTCACGATTGATACTAGAGTATCTTAGTAATTTGTTATCCAGAGCATTTAGGTCTGTTTCTGTTATACGCACTTTTATATCCTTTCATTTTTGTCATTTTATAAAATAGCTAGCTAAGAGCAGAATCACAAGTACAGTGATTTGATAACTAATAACAGAAATCACTTTTTCCTTGAAAGTTCTATTATCATCTCTTGAGTTAGCAGTTATAAAAGTCATGAGTACATCTAGACCAAGTGCCTGCCAGATAGTAATCTTATCAACTGAAACAATTGTAGTCACAATCTCATTCCAGCCATATTGCACGATACAAGCCGAGGTAAATATCAGAGTGATGCCTGCTGCCAACCCAACAAAACAACCAGCTGCACTCTCACTAAAATTTTCAGCATTTCTTTTCTTCATGTATTTTCTCCTACTTTTTACTTGTGATTTCAAACGGAATAATACTTTCTGGCATATAGTTGACCTCGTATTTATACTGGTTGACTTCTGCGCCCTCAAGATCCTCAACGACATACATATTCCAACCAGTCAAATTTACCATGTGCTTCTTATACACCCCTTTTGCCGTTTCAACCAAAATTTCAAGGCGCTTGCCATCATTCGCTTCTGTCTCAACAGAAATACGGCCAATCACTTCAAATTCAATTTTGTCAGTTCGAGTATTGATCACTGCTACCCGTCGCACAACATTAAAATTGTCTGCTTCTTGGCTAACATTATGTGAGACCTTTGTACTTTCGCTTTCGCAGGCTCCAAGTATAATCAAAGTCAACGCCATAAATACAATTGCAATCAATTTTTTAAATTTCATAATCTTTCCTCATTTCTCAAAATAATTTTAGTTGCGATTTGTAACCTTCTAATCTAGCTAGTGCAGATTTAAAGATTTGTTCATCTTTTTCAAATCCAATATATTCCAATCCAACTTCTTCAAATGCTATTAAGCTACTTGCTGAACCAACATGCGTGTCCAGTATCTTGTATCCTTCCTTTGCATATTTTTGAATAAGCCAGCGATATAAATTCACTGGTTTTTGGGTTGGATGTATCCTCTTTTCGTTTAGCCTTTTATTGCCTTGCTGAATGTGACCCTCCGATATTGATTTTCCTTGCATCATGCCATTCCACATATAGCGGAATAGTCTCACGCTATCGTGAAAACTGCAATATGCTATCTCACAATCAGAGAAGCTAGACTCTCCATTTATTTTATCCCAGACAATACGCCCAGCCCCAAAATTATAGTCGAAATAATTCACTCCCCAAATAATTTGATGTTTAGATATTCTGAATAATTCATCAAAATATTCATTATCAGGAACCTCCCATTCAGAAGTTTCGCCATACAATCTTTTGACGCCTATTGGGCTGACCTTTCTTCCGTAGTATCTCCTTTTCTCAGGTCCTGAAAAATATGGAGGATCAACAATTGCTAAGTCAAAAAAATTATCAGGATATTTTTTCATAGCAGGCAAACAGTCTATATTTAAAAATTCGCTAATATAATTTACCACCTTTCCTCATTTATCCAATTCCACCAGATAAAACTGCCCATAAGCAGTAAATAGTGCATGCGAGACCTGCACAGCGGCCCCACGACTGACAAATCGCATGGCCTTATCTTCTTCCGAAAATGAGGCTTTGATTCCAGTTGAGTCAAAGATTACAGTCATCAGATAAGGTTTTGTCTTACGATTTGCCTGTTTTAAAACAAACATTTTTAAAAATATACCCTCCTTTTACTCTTCAAATCCTCAAATTTCAGGACATGTTCTTTATCCACACCCTTCATGATCCGATCAAGAAAAGGTCTGCCGTACCGTTCTTCGATTTTATCCGCGCTCATATTGGTTGTGATGAGCGTATTTGACCGATTGTTGAGAATCGAATACAGGACGCGATAGGTCCATTCTGTACTATTTTCCATACCCAAATCATCCAAAACCAAGAATTTAGCTTTAGAAATCTGCTCAAGAATATAAAATTCTTGCGAGAAATCTTTCTTCAAAATGCTGAACAAGTCAGCCACATTCATGAAAATGGCAAATTCTTTGGTCATTTCAGAGGCACGCTTGATAATTCCGAAAGCCAGATGACTTTTCCCAGTGCCAGGATTGCCAACGAAAATGATATTGTTTCGCTTTCCATCAATCCACTCTGAGCAGAATCCCTCTGCTGCAGAAAGTTTCTGAGCTTCTGCAGTGGTCGGTGTATCGTAATTATCCAATGTAGCATTGGCCAGCACCTCGTCAAATAAAGAAAATTTATTTAGGTAAAACAGCCGCTTGTTCTCTCTATCTGCTACTGCGAAGTTATCTACTAGCTTTTGATTTTCAGCTTCGATTTTCTCGCTCTCACAAGCAGAGCAGACGATATTTCCGGTCCTAAAGATTCTGATTTTCGGGATATTGTGCTTCTCGCAGATTTCTGATGTGTTCTCTGCTTGCAGAGCCAGCAGAGCAGCAAAAGGATTGACTACCATGTTAAGACTCCCCCAGCAACATACCAGCTAGCCATATCCGCTAGCTTTTGACTGACTACTTCCAAGCTCGCTTTTTGCAATAGCTCTTTCATCTGGTCTGATAAAGGGTAGTATAGGTGCTCAAACGCAGCAATCATTTCTAAAATCCCCATTCGTCTTCAGCCTCCTTCTTTTGTCGTTTTTTCTTGGATACCTTGCTTATATTTCTAGCTTGCTCGACCGTGGTTACATTTGCGTTCTCCCAATTTCGCAAGATGCCAGATATATAATTGATGTTAGGCTTCCCGCTTTGGATTGCCACTTTCAAAGCTTCAATCACTAATTCTTGATTGTTTTCTGCTGCCAGATGATTGATTTCTTCGATTTCAAATCCTGACAGCATTCGCCTAAATTCGTCTTGGAATAATTGCAGAATATTAACCTCAGAAGAAGATAGTATATTATCCTTATCTTCCCTATCCTTACCTATCCTATCCTTACCTATCCTATCCTTACCTGCGTCAACTTTTCGTGGACGGCTCGTGGACGGCTTCGGAAGTTGAGCCATCTGAGACTCGAGAGCCAGCTTTTCAGCTTGGTAAATCGTGGGTTGGTAGGTATCCTTGCGAATATAATTGTGGATGCGCCAGTCTTTGATAACCACAATTCCACTGTCAGAAGAAATAATGAAATTTTTAGCTAATAAAAGCTTCAAATCATCATCACTTGCGCCAACAATCCTCTGGATTGTTTTGGGACGATCAACAAATCCATCATCATCAGCACCCATGTTTAAGTGAAAGTATAGAGCTTGAGTTGACAATGGCATTTCCAAAAATTTGTCCGTATCTGTTATTTTTTTACTAAACATCCTCCGTTGTGCCATTATTTCCTCCTGATTTGATGATATTTTCTTTAAACCAGTTGATTTCTTCCTTGACTTTGTTTAATAAATTTTCTTCCTGTATCAAATCTCCTTCTTGAGGATTATCTCGACAGACGTAGTGCTGCAAAGCATGCTTGATAATATGTAAGTCCCTGTATTTTAGTTTCATTTTGTATCCCCCTGTCTACCTCGCTCGCCATTTGCGACCCTGCTGTCTATATCGTGCTTTAGCTCGCATATCAGTATAGATAGTATCTGAGAGAGCTTGCGTGAGCTCGATATTGCTACGCTTGAGCCGCTCAATGTGCTCATCCTTATCATGTATATCCTGATAAAGTTCAGCTTTCTCCCTATAGCAAGCTTCTACTTCTTGCTTTAAGGTCCTGATTTCTTCGAGATAGCGATCTTCTGGGTCGATAGTGCGATTGTCAAAGGTGATTGTATCAACCTTGTTGTAAAGCATATTCTGCAAGACCATCTCAACATTATCAATGATAAAATGCTCTTCTTTTGAGTACGCATGAGGAGTACGAACCAAATCGCTAGGACATATTGGATAAGGTATCGTATAGCCCAATTCCTGAGCCATCCCAAAGGTGCTTTCTGCCATTTTTTGATTGGCAACTAAAATCCTGCTGCCAGTCGCATGACTCTCTAAAATAGCCATTGTCGTTTTTCCAAGACAACGGCCGAAGCCGATCAGTTTAGTCATATAGTATCCTTTCTGAGCTTTAGTATGATTTTTCTTCATTTCTCCTCCAAAAAATCAAAAATTGTTGTTTGATATTCATCGGTTTTAAAATAAACTGGGCTGGTAGTTTGATAACATTTGCTCCTTGGCTGCTTTATAAAAATCTTTCTTGATTTCAAAACCATAGGCAGAGCGCCCCATCTCGATTGCAGCCCTCAAAGTCGAGCCACTGCCAGCTACTGGATCGACGACAACATCTTCTGGATCAGTAAAGATTTCAATCAATCTTTTCAAAACTGGTATTGGCTTCTGCGTTGGGTGAATAATAGGATAAGAGCTGTCTTTTTCCCAAGGAGCATGATTAAGTATCATTGCCCCCCCATTGTTAAATTTTGGTAGTTTATCACGATACAAAACAGTAGCCTCCTCAACAGCTCCAACAATTTTCATATTGGCTTTTAACACTTGCGGACTTGATTTTTTGGTAAAGTACAGTGGATAAGCATTGTTGAAACCATGCTTTTTACCACACTCTATAACCATCTCACGTTGTTGCCATGCGTGAAATACAATCATCGCTGGAGCTTTACCTTTTTCTTTAGGCTCTTTTTTCAAGAGACGAGAGCAGAAATCAAAGAAATTATTGATTTTAAAATCGTTGTCTGTGTCAAAGAAAGACTTGCCAGCCAGTTTGCTTTCGCCGTTCGCATTATCCCCGTCTTTATACCAACGAGGATCAGAAGCATATGCGTTATTCCCTAAATTGTATGGAATATCAGCGATAATCAACTGCGCCCTTGGAATGTTGTAGCGCTTCGCATTTTCAAAGTGGTCGTTGAATAACTCGTATTTCATATTTTCTCCCTAAAACGGTAAATCATCATCTGAGATACTCATCGGCTGGCTATTTTCAAAAGCTGGTGGCATCTGCTCGTCCATGCTGCTATGATTAGCAGATTTGTTACGACTCTCCAGAAGCTGGAAGTTGTCTGCAACGACTTCTGTGACATAGACACGCTGGCCTTGCTGATTGTCGTAGTTACGAGTCTGAATGCGACCAGTAATTCCGATTAGAGCGCCTTTTTTGGCCCAATTAGCAAGGTTTTCTGCCTGCTGACGCCAGATAACAACATTGATAAAGTCCGCTTCACGCTCACCACTTTGATTTTTAAAGTTGCGATTAACAGCCAGAGTAAAGGTTGCGACCGCTTGGTTTTGCGGTGTATAGCGAAGTTCAGCATCACGGGTCATACGTCCCACAAGTACAACGTTGTTAATCAAAATCCTTCCCCCTCAATTATTAATTTCCCTAAATTTCCTAGATGAAAATCAAAATATCCACCTTCTTCAGAATGAATGGAAACACATCCGCGTTCATCAACTTCCGAAAGCAATTCGTATGGTTCGACGTCTGTTAAAATGACTTCTATCATCAGATCATCATCGAATTCGTTTAATTTCTCTCTGAATTCTTTTACCGTCATCAAATTCCCTCCAAAATATCCTTGTTTTCGTTGATGTTGCCGATGATTTCAAATTCAAAATCTTCACTTTTAATAAAGTCCTTGAAATTAAGATGCTCATCTTCCATGAGAATAAACAAAGACGACTCAGGATATTTAGTTTTTCCAAACTCAAAACAAGCTTCACCTCTCAACACTTCAACGTAATTAATACCTTTAACTGAGCCGTCTACATATCCTTCGTGGCAATATTCATTCCACTCGTCATTAAATTTTAGTACATCTCCCTCAAAAATTTCCTTTCCGTTCCTATCGAAAAGGCCTGTTGATTGCATGAGGTTAAGGTCATTGTTTACAATCCATTCACAGCCAACTGAATCCTCATCAATAATCCAGATATTGCCATCACCAACCATCACTTCGTCTGGTTGATACATACGACTTAATGAGCCACTATCATACGCTCTAAATTTTGGAATCATCTGCTACCACCTTAT
>ERZ772953.347-NODE-347-length-14554-cov-3.302848_pt1 | contig 14554 bp, 19 predicted proteins | sample MGYA00580685_ERZ772953 | MGnify/ENA primary metagenome ERZ772953 (study PRJEB29015, sample SAMEA2738080) | human oral metagenome | biome: human oral; feature: human-associated habitat; material: saliva | place: China | collected 2209 ...
TCTTCGCACGACTGATAGCTTCTTGAAGGGTTGGTTCAAGCAGAATGATATTACCTTTACGTGTAGACAATTTTTGACGGTTCTTTGTCACCAAACCAAAGTCTACATGAATCATATCGTCGCTCCAGCCGAATCCCATTTTCTTTAAAACAGCTTTCAATTGTCTAAAGTGGTTCGCTTGTTCTTGACCCACAGCATAAACATTTTTGACGAAGTTATAAGTACGGGCGCGGTACATAGCTGTAGCAATATCACGAGTAATGTAGAGAGTCGCACCATCAGATTTTTTAATCATAGCTGGCGGAAGGTTGACATCATCAAGATTGACGATGCTTGCTCCTTTAGATTCTTCTAGCAATCCTTTTTCTTCAAGGAGCTTAATTCCTTCGTCCATCTTGTCATTATAGAAGGCTTCACCAGCCAGACTATCGAATTCAACGCCAAGCAATTTGTAGATACGGTTAAATTCTTTCAGGCTTTCGTCGCGGAACCATTGCCATAATTCAGTAGCTTCAGGATCACCGTCTTCTAGTTTTTTGAACCAGAGGCGACCTTCGTCATCAAGCTCAGGATCTGTTTCGATTTCCGCATTGATACGAACGTACAGTTTCAGTAATTCATCAATTGGATTTGCTTCGACGGCTTCTTTGCTGCCCCATTTTTTATAGGCCACCATTAAAAGACCGAATTGTTTTCCCCAGTCACCTAAGTGATTGATTTTAATGGTGTTGTAACCCAATTTACGGAAAATATTAGAAAGGGCATCACCGATAACAGTTGAGCGCAAATGACCAACTGAAAATGGTTTTGCAATGTTTGGGCTGGAGAGGTCAATGGTGATGTTTTCTCCATTTCCTTCATTTTGCTGACCATAGTTATTTCCTTCTTTTACAATTTCTTTGATAACTTGAGCTGAAATTTTTGATTTATCAAGGAAGAAATTAACATAAGGACCAGTTGCCACTACTTTTTCAAAGTTTGTTGAGTCAATTTTTTCTGCAATATCTGCTGCAATCGCTTGAGGCGCTTTTCGTTCTACTTTCGCTAAAGAAAAGGCAGGAAAAGCAATATCACCTAAATCTGAGCTTTTGGGTTTTTCTAGTAAATTTAAAATAGCGTCTTGGTCTAAGCTGTCAATGACCTTAGCCAATTCACTTGCAATCAATTGTTTATTATCCATGGTTTCTCCTTTGGTCTTTTACTAGTATTTTAACATATTTTTTGACGAATCTTCAATTTTTTTGGTATAATTTTGAGTATAAATATACATTATTGAGGATAAAATGAAAAAGAGTGAACGTCATAAACTAATTAAGCGAATGATTAAGGAAGAAAAACTGAGTACACAAAAAGATATTCAGGATCGTTTAAAGGCACAAGGCATCATTGTAACACAGACAACCCTCTCTCGGGACTTACGTGAAATTGGATTGACGAAAGCCAAGAAAAACAATGAAGTTTATTATGTTTTAGCAGATGAAACAAATAAAATCGATTTGGTTGAGTTCTTGTCTTATCATGTAGAGGGCGTTTCTCGGGCGGAATTTTCCTTGGTTCTTCATACTCGCTTAGGGGATGCTTCTATTCTGGCTAACTTTGTGGATGCCAATAAAGGTGAGCTGATTTTAGGAACGGTAGCAGGGGCTAACACGCTCTTAGTTATCTGTCGTGATACAGCAGCTGCAAAACAAATGGAAGAGCAGCTCCTTGAGAAAATGGATTAAGAGGAGAAGATGATGAAGCTGAGATAGAAGCGCTCAGCTTCCTTTATTTATATAGTCCTAATGACAAGATGTAGTGTGAGTGGGATGACGAAATCAAGTGTCTCCGAAATATTTAATTTCTGTCCGACTCTCATTGCTATTTAATAAACGGAAAGGATGAGAATGACAAAAGAAAAACTATCTCCAGGAATGCAACAGTATTTAGATATAAAAAAAGATTATCCAGATGCTTTTTTGTTGTTTCGCATGGGAGATTTTTATGAATTATTCTATGATGATGCGACCAATGCGGCACAGATTTTAGAGATTGCTCTGACTAGTCGCAATAAAAACTCGGAAAATCCAATCCCAATGGCAGGAGTTCCTTATCATTCGGTACAGCAATACATTGATGTCTTAATTGAAGCAGGCTATAAAGTTGCGATTGCAGAGCAAATGGAAGATCCTAAAAAAGCGGTTGGAGTAGTCAAACGCGAAGTAGTACAGGTGATTACGCCGGGGACAGTAGTTGATTCTTCAAAACCAGACAGTCAGAATAACTTTTTAGTGGCTTTGGATAAGCTGTCAGGTATATATGGACTGGCTTATATGGATGTGGGAACAGGTGAATTTCAAGTTACAACTCTCAGTGATTTTAACATGGTCTGTGGAGAAATCCGGAACTTGCGAGCGCGTGAAGTGGTCTTAGGGTATGAATTGCCTGAAATGGAGCGCCAAGTATTGGAGACTCAAATGACTCTCCTTTTATCGCAAGTAGAAACTACATTTGATGATGTTCAGCTACTAGGAAAGGACTTGTCACCGCTAGAGCACCAAGTAGCTGGAAAGTTATTACAGTATGTTCATAAAACGCAGCTACGTGAGCTTAGTCATTTGAAACAAGTTCAGCATTATGAAATCAAAGATTTCTTGCAGATGGACTACTCAACTATGGCAAGTCTGGATTTAACAGAGAATGCTCGAACAGGAAAGAAGCACGGGAGCCTTTATTGGCTGATGGATGAGACTAAGACAGCTATGGGAACACGATTGTTGAGAGCGTGGATTCAACGTCCGTTGATTGATAAAGAGCGAATCGTCAAGCGGCAGGATGTAGTGCAAGTCTTTTTAGATCATTTCTTTGAGCGCAGTGACTTATCAGACAGTCTCAAAGGAGTGTATGATATTGAGCGTTTAGCCAGTCGGGTTTCGTTTGGCAAGACCAATCCAAAAGATTTATTACAACTTGCTGCGACATTGAGTCATGTACCACAAATTAAGGGAATCTTAAAAGGAATTGACAGCCCAGTTTTGGAAGATTTGATTGCCAAATTGGATGAAATTCCTGAATTGGCGGCCTTGATTCAGTCAGCAATTTCATCGGATGCTCCAAATGTCATTACAGAGGGTAATATTATTAAAACAGGTTTTGATGAAACCTTGGACAAGTATCGAGTGGTCATGCGAGATGGAACGAGCTGGATTGCAGATATTGAGGCGAAAGAAAGAGAAGCTAGTGGAATTAACAACCTGAAGATTGATTACAATAAAAAAGATGGTTATTATTTCCATGTCACCAATTCCCAGCTTGAACACGTTCCCAGTCATTTTTTCCGCAAGGCAACTTTGAAAAATTCGGAGCGTTTTGGTACGGAAGAACTGGCTCGTATTGAAGGTGAGATGTTGGAAGCGCGTGAAAAATCAGCTAATTTGGAATACGAGATTTTTATGCGCATTCGTGAGGAAGCTGGTAAATATATCAAACGCCTGCAATCCTTGGCGCAAACTCTGGCAACGGTTGATGTGCTGCAAAGCTTTGTAACTGTAGCTGAAAAGCAACACTTTGTGAGACCAGAATTTATTGAGCAGCGCTCTATCCAAATTGATAAAGGGCGGCATGCGGTCGTAGAAAAAGTTATGGGTGCACAAACCTATATTCCTAATAGCATTTCAATGGATGAGAATGTTAATGTTCAGCTAATTACAGGCCCAAATATGAGTGGGAAGTCAACTTATATGCGGCAGTTAGCGATTATTGTGATTATGGCTCAAATGGGCTCTTATGTTTCAGCCGAAAGTGCCCAATTGCCGATTTTTGATGCAATCTTTACTCGAATTGGTGCAGCTGATGACTTGGTTTCTGGACAATCAACCTTTATGGTTGAAATGATGGAAGCAAACCATGCTATTTCTCAAGCGACAGAAAATTCACTTATTCTTTTTGATGAGTTAGGAAGAGGAACAGCGACCTATGATGGCATGGCGCTTGCTCAAGCTATTATTGAGTATATTCACAATCGGACAGGAGCCAAGATACTTTTTGCGACTCACTATCACGAGTTGACAGAACTGTCAACTAGCTTGACACAACTAGAAAATGTCCATGTAGCAACCCTAGAAAAAGATGGTCAAGTAACATTTCTTCATAAGATTGAGGTTGGACCTGCTGATAAATCTTATGGGATTCATGTAGCAAAAATTGCAGGTTTGCCAAATGATTTGTTGACAAGAGCGGATCAAATATTGACACGATTAGAAAGCCAAGCAAATGAGAAGTCATCTTTTGGCATCTCTAATACATTGCCTGCGGATGCTCGTGAAAAAAATCAAGTGGCTGAGCAGATGTCTTTATTTCCAGAAATAACCGAATCACCTATTTTAGACGAGTTGCGCCAGTTGGACATTTATAATATGACCCCAATGGAAGTGATGTTGGCTGTGGCAGAGATAAAGAAGAAACTTTAAAATGTTGAAGCTATAGTGGATGTGACTGGCTAACAGCTTAATTTGCTGAAATGTCATACCAGAATTGCAGCTAGGGTCTAATCTTCAAACCACAACAATTTAGTAAGCTATGATCGTTTTCTATCAATCTGCATTTTTAGTTGGGCTCAAATAACCGCCGTGAGTTTTTTCACAGCGGTTATTTCTTGCTATTTGCTTTGTTTGTTTAAGTGATGATTGATTTTCTCAATTTTCTTTTTAGTCAGATAAGACAGGATTGTCCAAAGGATGAGATAAACAACAGTAAATTCCAAAATTAACTGTAAGATGAAAATGGGTTCACTTGGAAACCAGCCGGCTAATAGAGCTAGAGGGATAAACCCTAAAATCATAAGTCCATAGTGGTAGATTGTTGCTTTGAGAATGCTCCAATCTTTTTTGAAAAGCTCTTTCCCTAAGCTAAAGAGCAAGCCGATTAGACACCATATCGCTGCGCAATAGAGAACGACTAAGGCGCCGTGAATATGATGCTGTTCCATCCAAAGACCAACTGCTGAATAAGGGTTGAGCGGATGATAGACAGGTGCAAAAAAGTAAGAAAAGATGACGGATAGGAGAAGCCCGATAACAATACCTCCTAGAGCATCTCTGAATAATGTTTTTTTCATAGCTGTAATTTCTCCTTTATAGCTTTGAGATAACGGCGAGATGAATAAGTTATCTGACCGTTTTTTAGTGTAATCTGAATCAGACCGCTGCCGGTCAATTTCAGATGATCAATCTGTTTGGTATTGATGATTTCAGATTGGGAAATCTGTAGAAAATCAGTGGGAAGCAATTCCAAAACTTGATAAAGTGGAAGCCCTAAGTGATAATTGTCTGTTACTGTTTCAGCCCAAACTTGGCGGTTTTCAATATAAACCCGCTGAATTTCAGCAGTATCTAATAGGTAAATCTCTTCCTCTTTTTTGGCTCGAATAACTTTGTTTTTATCGAGTTGTTGGGCAAATTTCAGCAGTCGCTGAATGGCATCTGACAAAGCCGGTGCTTCGATAATGACTTTTTCCTCTGAAAACTTTTCGTCAATATGCAATTGAACTTTCATAAACATCCCTTCTTTCCAGATGTTAGCTTGTTGCTTATTTTCGTTAATAGCAAGAGGTTACTAACTATCTCCCTCTTCCTAAATCTATTAAACATTATTTCGACTAGGAAAACAAGGACTTTTACCTAAGTGGTTGTTTTGCTTGTCTATTTGGTCCTTTCTAGGAAACGATGTGTGTTCCTCTCACACCAGACTTCTGATAGAAAAACAGCTTTATGTTATAATAATAGCTAGAATACTTACGGAGAAAACTATGTCAAAAATTATTGAACTAGGAAATAGATAGTTTTACAACTCATTGACAGCTCTTAACCGTTGATATTACTGGGTTTTATCAATGTTATGTAGTATTATAAGTTGTTAGAAAATCCTTAAAAGTCCACAAAAAGGTGAACAAAAAAGACCTTTACAGGTCATTTACAATATGAGTTCAGCAGGCAAGAACTAGCGTAGTGGATAGCTACGCTTTTTAGTTGCTTGTAGCCTTGCTGATAAGATTATTATACCATGTCATCACACGCATTTCTGTTGCTGCGCATGCTGACTGTGTCTAGGCTTGTAACTTTGTTTCTAGGGCTTGAGTTAGCACCTCAGAATAATTTACTTTTTCACGATCCGCTAATCTTACTAGCCATTCAGGGACAGTCACATTCTTTCTAACGGCTTTATTGTTGCGAATAAACGGGGTAGGGTCTGCTTGTATCATGCTAACAAAGCCGTCTTTAACGGTTAAAGCCATGATGTCGCTAGGCTTTGGCATATCTAATCCTTCGTCTATGTAAGCAGCTAAAACACTCTCAAGCATTTCACGGGCATTTTTCAAGGCTTCTTCAACATTTGCCCCTTGTGTGCCTCCTCCAAACTCTGGAAATTCTACCCAATAAGAACCGTCTTCCTCTTTATGAAAAATTGCTGGATATGATTTTAACATAGTCTGTTACCTCCAAAAATGAAAGATAAGGGGGATTATTTCAGCCCCAAATCTTTCAGGATTTTGCTTTCTAGCCCTCTTCCTAAATCCTTGTTTCCATGGATTGGGATAGTCACTATATAATCAAAATCTTCATGTTTGAAATGGTGATGGCTGCCGTTCTGTCGGATTTCTACCCAACCGTTTTTCTCGGCTAGCTTTGCCATTTCTTTTCCTGTAAGTGGCATAGTGCACGTTACCTCCTTACATTTTCCATTATACACATTATGCGCATAAAAAGCAAGCAGAAAGAAAAAGTTTTTTAACTGATAGCATATCTAAAATACTGCAGTTTAGCATTTGGCTATAGATTGATAATAAGGTTCTAAAAACGGAACGATTTTGCGCCAAGTCTCCCTCGCAACTGCTCCAAAATAAGCGGGTGGGTCTTTTGCCAAACGCCCACCGTTCTGCTGATAGAAAGGCTTTTTTGCCATAGAATTTTCACCCCCTTTTTTGCGTTCACCCCCCCCCACCTAAAAATCTGAAAAATTGGCGCGTGATGTAAGATGATATCTTGTCGCGGCTCTCTTGCTCTCGCAAGGGTGCGGGGGGTGTTTTAAAATTGATTTTTTCTTTCTTGTCATCTCAAAAATTTCAAAAAGGGAATTTTTTGCACAGAAGAGGGCAGCGTTCTTTCATTCCGAATAACCTCTACCCCGTTCAAAAAAATAGGGGGCAAATAGCCCCTGTATCTTGGTTTGTATAAATACTGTTTCAACCTGTTACTTAAGGTTTAAACACAAGCAATTCACCAGCTTTATACCATTCCGCAAACTCTAATAATGCCTTGCTTTGTTCTCTGTAAAATTCCGATTCAGACAAGTCTAATTCCATGTATATACAGATATCGCTACACTGTCTTGCTTTGCAAAATCTTCTAATCAATATTTCTTTGTACATATCACTAGAGAGCAAACTAATAGCCTTGTCTATCTCTGCTTTCTCTCTTTCTGCGTCTAGCCTTTTTACTACAAAGGTTTCAAGTCCTTTGCTTGGCTGATTGTTCTTGCTACGTGGTTGGTCTGAAAAAGCACTGGCGCTCCGCAAAGTGTATTCACTCCCAGCAATTCGACACAAACGGCGATAAGTCTGTAAAATCTTTTTAGCCTTGGCTTGAGTTGCTTTTTCGTCAATCTCTCTAAACAATTCCAGCATGTTTTATCTCTCCTATGATATAATAGAGTTATCGAATTTATACCAAAAGGAGCTAGCACAAGCTGGCTTTTTTTGCTATTTTCTGCGCGTGTTCTTTGGATTATCCATGACTCAAATAGTTATTTTCTCTTTGTTCGTTCTTTGTTCAATCACGCGCTATCTTGTTAGATCCTATATTCAATACCTTACCAAAAGCCCGCTTAATTTTCAAGTCTAGCTAAACAATAAAAGAGGCACGCGCCTCTTTGTTATTTCTTAACTTGTTTAGTCTTTAATTGTCGAATTGAATACCGCTTATCTTTGATACTATAAATCCTGAATGAATTCCCCTCTAAACCCTTGAGAATGCGGCTATAGTTACGTTCGTTATACACTGTTTTTAATTCATCACCGCTTAGATTGGTATTGATAATTGTATTCTCACGATTGTTAAGTATATCAAATAATAAATCCTGTTCCCAATCGTTCTTAGGTTTAATCACCGCATTCTTTGCCCCTAGATCATCAATGATAAGGTAGTCAGGCCTTTTCAAGAGTTCCACGGCATCAGATTTAGTAAAAGCTGCATTCTTGCCATAAGTCCAACCATCTTGAATTTTATTAACAATATCTGTAAAGGTTACAAACAGAACGCTTTTAGGCTCATTTTTAGCCTTACTGTCCTCGTTGATAGCATTAGCCATAGCAACACTTAGATGACTTTTTCCAACGCCTGTAGAGCCTGTAATCAGCGTATTTCCATTCATACCCTCTAGGTACTTCTTTACCTGATTTTGAGCAAAGGCTAATAGTTGTTTCTCCTCTTGTGTCTCGACTATGAAATTGTCAAATGTTGCTGTTTTTAACTCATCAGGGATTACACTATCACGCATTAGGACATGATAGGTTTTTTGATAGACTTGTTGGTTTGTGGCTTCGTTAGCTAACTCTTGTTCTTCGCGCTGTATATTCTCTCTGACACATTCAGGGCAAAACTCTTGCAACTTACGTTCATCACTTCCCCTAATAGGTGTTGATATTTGCCAATAGTTCACGTTATGAATTGAGCAGACCTTATCAAGTATTTTTCTATTTTGATACTCTTTGAACTGTTCCTTCATGTTTTCACCTCCTCCTAAAACGGGACATCAGGGAAGTTGTCCTGTGTTGGTTGTGCTAATGGCTGTTTCTTAGCCTCGTAAGCTGCTTGATTTTGTTTGACTTGCTCGATAGTCTTTAATCCTTGACCTTGCCAACGTTCAAGTATTGAGCGCGTGTACCTAATAGACCTACCGTTGTTCAATATGGTTTGTTCAAGAGCATAAAGTAGCAAAGGCTGGCCGTGAGTAGCTAGTAAGTCTTCAGCCTCTGTCACCATTGTGCCACTAACAGACATTTCACCAAAAGCCTCTTTTAGTTTTTCAAAGATAATATTTTTACCAACTTCACCAGCTTTTTCTTGCTTTAGCTGTTGCTCTATCTCTTTCTCTATATCTATCTTTATCTCTGTTGGACATGAGTTGGAATTTGTCAAACTTTTTTGGACTTCTTCCAATCCCTCTTTTTTTCTCTGTTCTCGTTTATAACTTGCCCAGTTGGTCTCACTCATTACCATAGCCTTTGCCTGAGGCATTTCTGCATTTTTATCCTCATCAATTTGAATTAAACCGCATTTTGTAAAATATGCTATAGTCATTTCAATATCATCTTCTGAAACATCTAGCTTTAAGGCTAATTCTGCTTTTAAACTATCAAAGTATCCCTCGTAGTAAAGAATGCAGTCACTATCAAGACTTTCAAGCATAAGTCTGATATATATAACTGTCATAGTGTAACCACCCGGTAAAGTTTTAAGTCTCTTGATAAAGATATTATCAAAAAACTTTTTATCAATTTTTAGCCAAAAATAAACTTTTGTTTTTGCCATTGTTCCCCCTAATCTACTCCCAAAAATATCAGAATATCACTTACTTTATAAAAGACTTTGCGAGTGTCTTCTAGTGGTGGGCGATATCGTTTTAAGCCTGCTTTTTCCCAACGTGCCAAGGTTTTGGATTTTATCCCTAGTTCCTCCTTAACCTGTTGGGCTGTCATTAGTCCAAGCTGTCTTGGCTTTGGCTGCGTGTAAGACTGCAGAAAGTTAGAAAGCAAGGTTAGGGCTTCTGCCTTTAGTTGTGTTTCTGTATCTAAGCTAAATAATGCCATACTAACTGCCTTTCAAATATTTGTCTTGTTCGTTCAAGTCCGCATACATGAGGGCGCTGATTCGCTTTTGCTCATCTTGTCGCTGCCTATCTAGTGCTCTGATACCTGCCAGACGTTCGCTGTCATTTGCTGGGATATAGTAACCGCCTGCTAGGTCACGGCTTCCACAAATAGCGATATGATACTTAATTACTAAACCGCGGATAATGCCTCGAATGGTTCGGATATCTAACCCTGTGAGCTTGACAATCTCTTTGCCTGCGCGTGGTCTTTCTGCTCCCTGCGGGATAAGAGCAAGCACGCGTTTATAATTCTCTGGTAAAATTGGAAGCTTCATTCAATCGTCTCTCTTTCTTTGCTGGCTAGGATAATCTGCCCTCTTTCCCACATATCGCAAAAATCCATTAAAGTTTCTAAAACTCGTTCTAGTTGGTTTCGTTCCTCAATACTGTAACAGTCAAATTTATCTTCTAGAGAAAAATCTAACATAGTCTGATAGGATTCTTCTAGCCAAATACCAAAGTTCTTAGCTCTTTCATTTGCAAGGTCAAAATCTTTTTTATCTGTCATGTTCTGCCTCCATAACCTCTAACCATTTTTCAATTTTTCTTAGCTGCTTTTTAGTGATATAGCCCCTCCGCTTGTAAGCAATCGCCCAAGCATTAAACAGTTGAGTACAAATACCAGCAAGAAAGAAAAGTAGTAGCGTTAAAATTGCGCCTAGTAGTTCGCTCATTTGTTTAATTCCTCCAGTTCCTTGGGTTTGTCATTGTTTAATAGCAGAAAGGCAATTTTGTCTAGTCTTTGGCAAAGTTTTTCGTTTTGTGCATAAGCAGTCTCAATATATTTCTTAGCTATCCAGTTAAAGGTCGCTGTATCCACTTTTTGCGTTATCTCTAAGGCTTCTAGAGTTAAGTTATTCATTTCTAAGCTGTTCATGATGTCAGTTAGTTCGCTGCCTAAGTCGATTAGTTTTTCAGTGCTCAATAATACTGTTGTTGTTTTTGTCATGGTGTTTTACCTCGTTTAAATTTTCTTGTATTTATGCCCTTTTTAAGGGGTAGCGCCCTCCGTATGGTCAAAATATCCTAGATATGGTATAATCTAGCTATAAATCTTTACTAAAACCCTTACGGCTTGCCTGCTGTATTGTTTTAGTATTTGTGTGAAAGGCTTCCTACTTGGTCGGTTGGTTAAGCCTTTTTGTTTTATTCTGTTTTTAAGCACTCTAATAGGCGTTTTGAGCGGTTGAAACGGTTAGGGATATAATTATATCCTTGAGACATTTCAAGTTGATTTTGGCTATATCTTATTGGCGAAAATCAGCTTAAAATCGATTCTAGCGCTTGCTGCTTATTCAGCTTTTGAGTTATCGTTGTCATTTAAAATATATTCAAGCCCTGTTTTGATAAAATAAAGGCTAGTTAGTGCTTGTTTTTTATCACCTTGTAAAATAGCATTGTCTGCAAGGTCGATCATAGCGTATAGATGAGCTTTTTCTTGTTCGTTTGATAGATACATTTTTTTATCCTCCTTGTTGTGGTCTAAAGACCATGGATTTTATTTCCTGATAAGTCATGCCTAGCTTAATCATAGCAATAGCCATATCTTCTAAGTCTTGAAATCTGGCTAGCTCGGTACTGGTTAGGCTATCAATGCCATTATAGCCACCACGCGCCGCCATCAGTTGGCGCTTATTCATACCGCTAGCACCTTTCAGTAAAAGATTGTTCATTGTACTGTGAGCATGCTTAGGAGCAACCAGCCATATCTCTATACTGTCGTGTAAGGTTTTGCGTTTAGGTCGCTCTAAAGCACGCTGCAGCTTAAACTCTGCCACCTCGTCCCGCATTTCAAAGAATGCTTTGACAAGATTTTCTTTAAAGTTTGCGACTTGCTTGGTGTTTTTTAAGAATGTAATCAGCAAAGTTGCTTGTTGCTCGTTCAGTCGGTAAAGCTTTTCGGGTCTACCCCGCCCATTTAATTTACGCATTTCAAATGCGATTATTCCGTATCTTTCTAAGCGGTCTTTACGCTTTCTAATATGCTCTTGTATAGCGTGATGACTAATAGCAGCACATTCAGCAACTATCTCGCTAGTAGTGTACGGCTCTTTCTTGCCGTCCATGTAAACTAATTCCATACTGCGCCTCCTTTCTACTCTTCTGGTGTAAGTAGTTCATCTATAGTGACGCCTAGATAATCGGCTACTCGTTGGAGAGTGTCAATAGTCGGACTTTTCGCCCGTTCATAGTACAAAGCTGTTAACGTGCTTTTTGATAGACCTGTCATTTTTGCAACATCAGAAACTTTCTCACGGCGCTTGGCTAATAATACGCGCATATTATTTTTCATGCTCTACCTCCTTTCGCTCTTTTTACCAGTGCAAGTCGGATGCCTCACCGTCAAAACAAATCACGTACCGATAAAATAAACCCCTAGAATAGACTTGAAAGGCATTAGGGTTATCGGACGTTTTTTGTCCTGATAGTTTTATTATACAGACACTTTGTGTCTGTGTCAATGATTTTTTGCAAACAATCAGACTTTTTTTGTCTGCTCTATAAAATTGTGTTATAATCAATAGTGAAAGGTGTTGAAATTTATGAATAGACTAAAAGAGTTAAGACAAGAGAAAAAGGTATCACAAAAAGCAATAGCTGAAATGTTAGCCGTTAATGAAAAAACTGTTTCACGTTGGGAAAACGGTGAAAGCAATATCAAACCAGAAAAAGCCCAACAATTAGCCGACTATTTCGGGGTGTCTGTTGGGTATCTGTTGGGGTATAGTGATTCTGACTTTAAGAATATGACCAGTGATTCATACGATGACAATGAAAAAAAACGAGCTTTGCAAGGTTTAGATAAACTCTTGCTTATGTCTGGTTATTTATCTAAGAATCAAATGATTTCAGCTATTGAACAAACAATAAATAAAGAGGTTCTTACAAAAGAGTTCACTTCATCGGAAATAATTGAACTCCCAGGGGAGAAACAAAAGGAGATAATCTTAGATAAAGCTAACAAGCAGACAGAAAAAATCCTCAGCAAAATATCTTTTTTAAGCATAGCCCTGTCTTACTTAGACAATTCCGAAAGTGAACTTTTGACAATTTTTTACTTCTTACCAGATGAAGAAAAAGAAAAACTCTTAGAAATTGCTAAGGTATTCCACAAAAAATAAAATACTCCCGACGACTAACCTCATTGGGCAAGTGGTCACGATGTATAGTGAGAGATAAGCACGTACCCTATACAGACGCCCAACCTTAGCAAATGTTCATAAATGTTAGAACTCTATAGAGCTCAACAGTATTTCATAACAATCAGGGAACACGAACCCCTCCAGCATGAAATGGTTAAAAGCCTTGCAAATAGTAAGTTCTTAAGATTTTAGAAGCTCTGAAAATTCACTATTTTTCATATTGCTGCGCGTGATTTCTCGGCGTTCGCTCGGAGTTCAACGCCTACCAAATTTCCTGAATATCAAATACACTAAACCACAGAAAGGAAGCCATGAACAAATTACAACACTATGATGAATTAACTTTTGAAAATATCAAGCATATAGACGAAAACGGGGTAGAATTTTGGTTTGCTCGTGAATTGCAGCAAGTTCTAGAATATACTGAATGGCGCAACTTTAACCAGGTTATTGACAAGGCAAAAATAGCTTGTGAAAACTCCGGAAAGCTCGCGGTTGAGCATTTTGTTGACATCAACAAGTCAATTACTAGTGGATACAATACTACTAGAGATATTAAAGATCTCAAACTCACTCGTTACGCTTGTTATTTAATTGTTCAAAATGGTGACCCTAGAAAAGAAGTCATTGCACTAGGTCAATCTTATTTTGCTATTAAAACTCGCCAACAAGAGCTACAAGATGATTTTGATGAGCTGACCGAAGACCAAAAACGTATAGCTATCCGTGATGAAATAAAACGCCACAACAAATCACTTTCGGAAGCTGCTGGAAATGCTGGAGTTAAGAATTATGGAAGATTTCATAATTCAGGGTATAAAGGCCTGTATGGTGGTTTAACCATGCAAGATATTCACAACTATAAAGAATTAGAAGACGGCGAACATATCCTTGATTTTATGGGAAGCGCCGAACTTGCTGCTAATCTGTTTAGAGCAACACAAACTGATGAAGTATTACGCCGTAAAAATATCAAAGGCGAAGATTTAGCAAATGATACACATTTCAATGTTGGGAAAACAATTAGGAACACAATGAAAGAACTTGGTACAACTATGCCTGAAAATCTCCCTACTCCTAACGAAAGCATTCAGGAATTGAAAAAGAAGCAAAAACAAATAAATAAAAAACCAGATGATAATCAATTATCACTTTTTGATGATATGTAATAACCTCATAAAACGCGTTTTAAGTGCTTGTTTTCTTTTCTGGTATAATTTACCGTCTTACATAAAACAAACGAAAATAGGGGTGTTCTCGTAGCTCCTAGCATGATATAAACCCAATCTAAAACTTTTACGGCTTGCCTGCTGATAGAAAGGGATATCATGAGAATAACAGAAGTCAAAAAGAAAAACGGTACAACTGTATACCGTGCTAGTGTTTATCTCGGTGTTGACCAGGTAACAGGTAAGAAAGTAAAAACCAGCGTAACAGGACGGACAAGAAAAGAGGTTAAATCAAAAGCTCAACAAGCCCAGATAGATTTTAAACTGAATGGCTCA
>ERZ772953.355-NODE-355-length-14403-cov-6.316002_pt1 | contig 14403 bp, 9 predicted proteins | sample MGYA00580685_ERZ772953 | MGnify/ENA primary metagenome ERZ772953 (study PRJEB29015, sample SAMEA2738080) | human oral metagenome | biome: human oral; feature: human-associated habitat; material: saliva | place: China | collected 2209 ...
CAATCTAACAAGGTTAGCTGGACTGTAGCAGCAGCTGCTGGACTTGAGTGGGCTAAGAAAGTCTTTCCAAATGCTGCAAGCGACGAAGAAGCAGTGGACCTCCTTTGGGACCAAATCTTCAAGACTTGCCGTGTCTACGAAGAAGATCCAGTTAAGGCTTGGGAAGAACATGCAGCAATCTTGAAGGGTAAGGCACAAATGCTCAACAAAGAACAATTCTCAGCTCTTCACTACACTGCTCCTGGAACAGACTTGACACTTGGCTTGCCTAAGAACCATGTGTGGGAATCTGCCGGAGCTATCAATGCTCAAGGCGAAGGTTTCTTGCCAAACATGCCAACAGAAGAAGTCTTTACAGCCCCTGATTTCCGTCGCGCAGATGGTTATGTAACGTCTACAAAACCTCTTAGCTACAATGGAAATATCATCGAAGGCATCAAGGTGACCTTTGAAAATGGTCAAATCGTTGATATCACAGCTGAAAAGGGTGATCAAGTAATGAAGGACCTCGTCTTTAAGAATGCTGGTGCGCGTGCCTTGGGTGAATGTGCCTTGGTACCAGATCCAAGCCCAATTTCTCAGTCAGGCATTACCTTCTTCAACACCCTTTTCGATGAGAATGCGTCAAACCACTTGGCTATCGGTGCAGCCTATGCGACTAGCGTCGTTGGTGGGGCAGAGATGAGTGAAGAAGAGCTTGAAGCTGCGGGGCTTAACCGTTCAGATGTTCACGTAGACTTTATGATTGGTTCTAACCAAATGGATATCGATGGTATCCGTGAGGATGGGACACGTGTACCACTCTTCCGTAAAGGAGATTGGGCAAATTAACAAAAATATCCCAAAAGCAAATTGAATTGTAAGTATGCTTTTGGGATATTTATTTATAAGATTTTATTAGATTTTGAACGATTACATTTCCAACAGAGAGTTTGAAGATTGTCAGGTGTGGAAAGTCCTCCTTTTGATACAGGGACAATATGGTCTATCTCAAGTAACAGGAGAGATTGTTCAGCTGTAGAGGCAGCACAGATTTGACAAGTATAGTGATCTCTTTCTTTTATTTGAGTTCGAAGTTTGTTTGTCATCAGTGATCGTTGAGCTTGAGCAGTTTGTTTTGATTTTATTTTCTTTGCAATATACTCTGCTGTTGCTTCAACAGTTTCACCGTTAAACAGAATTGTCGTTTTCTGAGAACTATTGCCTCCTGCACTCACGTATTCAAAAATATAAGAAGTGTAATCAACCTTTATGTCTGGTAGGTGGATATCTAACTCTTTCATTAAATCTTTAGAAAAGTATTTTAAAATAAATTTCGGAGGATTAAAGTCGTTTTTTATTTGTTCCTCTCGTTGATAAAGATTATCAATTGTGTTTTCCATTCGAGAGATATTCTCTCCGATTTCTTCAAGCTGTTTCAAGCTTTCTTCGGTTGCAGTTATTCCGAAATACTTACAGAGATAATGTATAGGTTCTTCAGATGCACGTCGCACAACTTGTAGGGAAGTTGAATAAACGTTACTTTGATTTAAAGTTTTCTTATGTTTATCTCGTTTATAGTCATGTTGGCTAGTATTTTCAAAGTGAGCTAAATGTGCATGTTTCCCTGTAATATCCTTTACAATAAATTGATTTTTATTTGGGATATCTTTTACATATTCTGAAATCTCATTAAACTCAATAATAGTATCTGCAATTTTTTGTTTTTGTTCTAGAAAACCTGGACTTTTAAAATATCTTATTTTTCTAATATGTAAAGATATACCATAAATGAGGAATAAGCAAAGTGCAATTAGAATAAATGGAAGAATCTTTAAAAATAAAGCTATTACTACAAAAATAAGAAATAAATAGATTAACCACATATGGATGTTTCCTTTTAAACGAAGTATATTTATACTATACCATAAAATTGATAATAGTTCAGCAATTTCCATGATATAATAGTTCTATGAGATTGGATAAATTTTTAGTTGCCTGCGCTGTGGGGAGCCGGACTGAGGTCAAAAACATGCTCAAGGCTGGGCGCGTGACGGTAAATGGTAAAAAAGAAAAATCAGCTAAATTGCAGATTGATGAAAAAATAGATGAGATTCGCTTTGATGGGCAAGTGTTGGAGTATGAAGAGTTTGTCTACTACATGATGAACAAGCCCCAAGGAGTTATCTCAGCGACTGAGGATCCTAAGCACAGAACCGTTCTGGACTTGTTGGATGACTTGGCTCGGAGCAAGGAAGTTTTCCCAGTAGGGCGCTTGGATATTGACACGCATGGTCTTTTGCTCTTGACTAATGACGGCCAACTTGCCCATGCTCTGCTTTCACCTAAGAGTCATGTAGACAAGACATATCTGGCTCAGGTCAAGGGAATGATGACCCAAGAAGATGTGGAGACATTCGCTAAGGGAATTCCTCTTAAGGATTTTACCTGTCAGCCCGCTAAACTGGAGCTTGTATCCATAGATACAGAAAAGAATCAAAGTCAAATTCGTGTGACCATTGCAGAAGGGAAGTTTCATCAGGTCAAGCGTATGGTGGGCTACTGTGGCAAGGAAGTAGTAGACTTGCAACGTTTGACTATGGGAACTCTAGTATTGGATGAGAACTTGCAGCGAGGGGAATGGCGTCGCTTGACCCAGGAGGAATTAGAAAATCTTCTTGCTAGTATTACTTAATTTGCTTTATATTCGAAAAAGGGGAGGGACAATGTCCCTGCCTTTTATGTTTTTCAGTTGCTTCCTTTGTGAAAAGAGTTATAATAGACTGTAGAATAAAAGGAGGAATCTATGAACGCGATTCAAGAATCATTTACTGATAAACTATTTGCCAACTATGAAGCAAATGTAAAATATCAAGCGATTGAAAATGCTGCTAGCCACAACGGAATTTTTGCAGCTCTGGAACGTCGTCAGAGCCATGTAGACAATACACCTGTTTTTTCATTGGATCTGACCAAGGACAAGGTAACCAACCAGAAGGCTTCTGGTCGTTGCTGGATGTTTGCAGCCCTTAACACCTTCCGCCACAAACTCATCTCTCAATACAAATTGGAAAACTTTGAGTTGTCACAGGCTCACACTTTCTTCTGGGACAAGTATGAGAAATCAAACTGGTTCTTGGAGCAAGTTATTGCGACTGCAGACCAAGACTTGACGAGCCGTAAGGTTAAATTCCTACTCCAAACACCACAACAAGACGGTGGTCAGTGGGATATGGTCGTTTCTCTCTTTGAGAAATACGGTGTCGTGCCTAAGTCAGTTTACCCTGAGTCTGTTTCATCTAGTAGCAGCCGTGAGCTAAATGCCATTCTCAACAAATTGCTTCGTCAAGATGCTCAAATCTTGCGTGACTTGCTTGCTTCTGGCGCAGACCAAGCGACTGTTCAAGCTAAGAAAGAAGACCTCTTGCAAGAAATCTTTAACTTCCTTGCTATGTCACTAGGGCTTCCACCACGTAAATTTGACTTTGCTTATCGCGATAAAGACAACAACTACCAAAGCGAAAAGGGGATTACTCCACAGGAATTTTACAAGAAATATGTCAATCTTCCTCTAGAAGACTACGTTTCTGTTATCAATGCTCCAACTGCTGATAAACCTTATGGTAAATCGTACACAGTTGAGATGTTGGGAAACGTAGTTGGTAGCCGTGCAGTTCGCTACATCAACGTTCCAATGGAGCGTTTGAAAGAGTTGGCAATCGCTCAAATGCAAGCAGGTGAGACTGTTTGGTTTGGTTCAGATGTCGGTCAACTCAGCAACCGTAAAGCTGGAATTCTTGCGACAGATGTTTATGACTTTGAATCAAGCATGGATATTCAACTCACTCAAGACAAGGCAGGTCGTTTGGACTATAGCGAAAGCTTGATGACCCACGCCATGGTCTTGACAGGTGTGGATTTGGATGAAAATGGCAAGTCAACCAAGTGGAAGGTTGAAAACTCTTGGGGAGACAAGGTCGGTACAGATGGTTACTTTGTTGCCTCAGACGCTTGGATGGATGAATACACTTACCAAATCGTTGTCCGCAAAGACTTCCTTACAGCTGAAGAATTGGCAGCCTATGAAGCAGAGCCACAAGTACTTGCTCCTTGGGATCCAATGGGAGCCCTTGCTTCAAAATAAGACAATATATGAAACCACTGGGAAATGATTCCAGTGGTTTTTCATAGCTTCTTTAAAAGTTATCGGTAAAAAAAGAGTTATCCATTCGGATAACCCTTTTTAGTTCTTATTCTTCTGCTGTAGCAGTGTTTGAATTTGAATGTTCAGAGCCATTAGAAGAGGCCGATGTCGATGGATTTGTTGAAGCATCAGGACCGTACTGTTGACTATCTTGTGAACTTGATGAGTCACTGCTTTGGCTTGAGTCTAAACTTGATGATGAGCTAGATGTTCCTAGTGATCCTGTGTAAACATTTGATGTTGAAGAACCAGTAAGGAAGACATAGCTACCATTATTATAAACACCGCTAGGCATATCGAAATCTTCAGAACCCGCACCATACATCTGGTTAAGGTAGCTACTTGTTACACCGTAGATTTGTTTAGCAATGTCAAGGTCTGAATCATGAAGTGGTGTTTTACGGTTTTTGTAACCTGTCCAAATCGCCATTGCATACTTAGTATTGTAACCAACGAAAGTTTCATCCGGAACCATAAGGTCAGCATAGACACCACTTTCTTTTTGTACTTTATAGTACTCATCGTCACCGTAGTTAGATGTACCAGTCTTACCAGCATTGATTGTACCAGGAACATAAGCTTCAGTTGCTGTACCACCTGTCAATACTTGTTTCAACATACTTGACATCATGTAGGCTGTTTGTGGTGACATGGCTTCGACACCTTTAGAATCAAATGATTTTGTTGAACCGTCTTCAAATTTGATTGATTTAATGTAAGAAGGTTTATAGTAAGTACCACCATTTGCAAAGGCTGCATAAGCTGCGGCCATCTTCTCACTTGATGCACCATACTTAGAATCTGATGATGATGTTGAAGATGAGATGGCATTTGAGTAGTACATTTCTGGATACTCGATACCCAAATCTTTCAAGAAGGATTGAGCATATTCCAAACCAGCAGCTTGAAGAGCTTTAACGGCTGTAACGTTACGTGATTGTTGAAGTGCATAAGTCAATGAAATGCTTCCGTAATACTTACGGTCCCAGTTGTAAACTGGTGTTGAAGAACCTGGGAAATTGTAAGGATTATCGTAAACAGTCGTACCAGTGTTTGTATAAACACCTTTTTCAATAGCAGGAGCATAGTCAGTGATTGGTTTCATTGTAGAACCCCAGTCACGGTCTGTTTGAACAGCTTGGTTGGTACCAAGTGCAATGTTTTCGTCTTGGTGACGTGAACCCAATTGGGCAACGACACGACCATTAGTAACATCAATAATAGTAGAAGCAACTTGGAGACTATCGTTTGGATAGTATACGTAATCGTTAGTATTATAGACGTTCCAGATATATTTTTGAATATCTGGATTAAGGTTAGTGTAGACGTCGAGACCTGCTGAGTAGATATCAGCATTGGCATCAGTAGATACCTGTTCGATAACTTGTTTGATGTAGTTATCTAAGTATGGCTCATAGCTAGCTTTCTTCGTAAGTGGAAGAAGGCCATCTGATACATCAGTTGCTTTAGCTTGCTCGTACTCTTCTTTAGAAATATTCTTGTCTTCATACATTTCGTCAAGAACAGTGTTACGACGTTCTTTGGCAGCATCTGGATTAGCATAAGGGTCATATTGTGTTGGTGCTTGTGGAATACCAGCAAGAAGAGCTGCTTGGGCAACAGAGAGGTCGCTCAAGTCCTTACCAAAGTAAGATTTAGCTGCAGTCTTCATACCGTAGTAACCATTACCCATATAAACCTTATTAATATAGAAGGTCAAGATTTGTTGTTTAGTGAATTGACGCTCCATTTGGAGTGACAACCAGATTTCTTGTGACTTACGTTTAAGGGTTTGGTCAGAAGTGTTAGTTGAGAAGTAAGCCAACTTAATCAACTGTTGGTCGAGCGTAGACCCCCCTTGGGTGCTGCTACGACGAAGGTTGTTAACAGCTGCCCCCATGATACGGTAGACGTCAATCCCACGGTGAGTGAAGAAACGTTTATCCTCGATAGAGGTGATGGCATTAACTAGAGTTGTTGGAATTTCATCTGTTGATGCACTCTCACGTTTCTCAGCTCCCAAGTCGGCAATAAGACTACCATTAGCGTCGTAAATCTTACTTGAGTTTGTTGATTGCAGTTTGTTCTCGGTAAGTTTAGGAACACTGCTAACATAGTAGGCAAAGAGGCTACCACCAGCAATGACACAGACTACAAAGAAAGTGAGCAGTCCAATAAATCCGTATTTTGCAATACGCCAGCCCAAACTTTGGTCTGAAGCGGCAGAGCGTTTTCCTTTGCTATAGCGAGAAGAATCTGAACGCTTGACCTTGATGTTTTTAGCACGTTTAGTCAAACCGTTAAGTGATTCTTTAAAGTTGCTGAAATTAAATTTAGCCATTATGTGTTACCACCTAATAATTTTTCAATGATTTCTAAGTAAGGAACTTGAGGATAAGCTGCTTCTGCAATTGCATAGCCTCTTTTTTTGATATAATCAAGAGGCATTGATTTCGTCCCTTTATCAATCTGATAAAAAGCGATTAAGTCTTTGGCAGGCAGAAGGTAGGTTTCCTTAAGCGTCGAGAAGTGAAGTAGCACGAAGCAGATCCCATCTTGACTGATGACCTGAGACATGTGCTCAATTTGATGCGCATGAAAGTTTTTCATAGGCATGGATGTCTTTTGTCGTGTCTCTTTGGCTTCAAAATCAATGTAGTATCCTTTGTAAACACCAGAGTAGTCGGTAGTAGAGGCTTGTCTAAAGTAAGCTTCCACAATCTTTGCTCGTGAGCGTTTGGGATAATCGACTTTGACAATTTGAACAGGGGTAGGTTTTTTATGAATAACGGCTAAACCGTGCGACAAATAGTAATCATTAGTCGCGTTAATAGCAGATTCAAAGTTCATCCCCCGATTGGCAAAGTCAACTATATTTGATTTTTTAGGACGTACTTGTGCTATCTTACGAGATATCTGATGGGGATAGTTTACCATTTCTTTCCCTTCTTCTTTATAAGATATGCATAAAGACTATTTTATTATACCATAAAATGAATGAGGAAAACAACAAATGACATCACTACTGGTAACTGGCTATAAGAGCTTTGAACTCGGTATTTTTAAAGACAAGGATCCTAAAGTAACCATTATCAAGAAAGCAATCAAACGTGATTTGAAGCGTTTCTTGGATGATGGTGTGGATTGGATGGTTTTTACTGGGAACCTCGGTTTTGAATTTTGGGCACTAGAAGTAGCCAAAGAACTTCAAAAAGACTATCCTTTGAAGTTAGCGACCCTCTTCCCTTTTGAAACGCATGGTCAGAATTGGAATGAAGCGAATCAAACAAAACTAGCAGCCTTTAAGCAGGTTGATTTTGTCAAGTATAGCTTTCCCGCTTACCAATCTCCAGCACAGTTTAAACAATTTAATCAGTTTCTCATTGACAATACAGATCAGGCTTATTTATTTTATGAACCTGAAAATGAAACAAATCTGAAATATTTTTACGGTATGATGTTAGAAGCAAGGGGTTATCCTGTATCTAGACTGACTTTTGATGACCTCAATGAAGTCATGTCGGAATAGGATATAATTGATTTTTAAACTTGCATTTTTATCATTTTTTCTGTATCATAAAAACATTAGACAGTAAAGTATTAGTAAGTTAGATAAGACAAGTATTGGAGAATAAAAATGGCTAAGATTAATTTAACGCCCAAGAAAATCTACGAACAAGAATTTAAAACAAGCATGCGTGGATACGATAAAAAAGAAGTTGATGAGTTTCTAGACGATGTAATCAAAGATTACGGTGTCTATATTGCTCTAGTTAAGGAATTGCAAGAAGAAAATGCAAAACTGAAAGCTAAGACTTCATCAGCTCCTGCTAGTCGCCCAGCATACGCGAGTGCGACAAGTGAGCCATCACGTGCGAATGCCAATGTTGCTTCGGCTTCAAACTATGATATCTTAAAACGTATCAGTCGTTTGGAAAAAGAGGTCTTTGGAAAACAAATCGTCGAATAAAACTGGTTTGTGCAATTTTTGGATAATCGCATGGTTGCTAGTCTTCCATGAGGAAAGTCCATGCTAGCACTGGCTGTGATGCCAGTAGTGTTTGTGCTAGGTGAATTAATAAGCCTAGGGACTTGATTTTCAAGTTACGGCGAGTGAACTGGCTAAGTCTTCGGATAGGTTTTAGTAGCTCTGAAAGTGCCACAGTGACGGAGTTTTTAGGGAAACCTAAAAAGTGGAACGCGGTAAACCCCTCAAGCTAGCAACCCAAACTTTGGTAGGGGCATGGGATGGCTGGAAACGAACGGACCATCCTGACTGCTTTGCAGTAGACAGATGATTATCGAAGGAAGTGGTACCTAGTCACTTCTGGAACAAAACATGGCTTATAGAAAATTGCATATAGGTGAGGCTGGGACACATGTCTCAGCCTTCTTTTAGCAAGAATTCTCTCTTTTATATTTAAAGAAAAGAGTGGGAAATAAGCTATCGGTTAAGAAAGTTTGTACGCGTAACAATGAGATAAAAGGATGACAATGAAAGAAACATTTACATTAGTAGCAACTGCAGCAGCAGGTCTTGAGGCTGTGGTTGGACGTGAATTGCGTGAGTTAGGTTATGACACGCAGGTTGAAAATGGTAAGGTGCGTTTCCAAGGTGGTGTTCGTGCAATTGCTGAAACCAACCTTTGGTTGAGAGCAGCAGATCGTATCAAGATTGTAGTGGGTGAATTTCCAGCACGTACCTTTGAGGAACTCTTTCAGGGAGTTTTTGCTTTAGACTGGGAAAATTATCTTCCACTAGGTGCAAAGTTCCCAATTTCTAAGGCTAAATGTGTTAAATCAAAGCTTCATAATGAGCCATCTGTTCAGGCAATTTCAAAAAAAGCTGTCGTTAAGAAATTGCAGAAGTATTTCCACCGTCCAGAAGGAGTGCCTCTCCAAGAAACAGGAGCGGAATTTAAGATTGAAGTCTCTATTTTGAAGGATAAGGCTACGGTTTTGATTGATACCACAGGTGCTAGTCTCTTTAAGCGTGGCTACCGTACTGATAAAGGTGGAGCACCGATTAAGGAAAATATGGCGGCTGCTATCCTTGAACTTAGTAATTGGTATCCGGATAAACCATTGATTGACCCGACTTGTGGCTCAGGGACCTTCTGTATTGAGGCTGCAATGATTGGTATGAACATTGCACCAGGATTTAATCGTGATTTTGCCTTTGAAGCATGGAATTGGGTGGATAAAGATTTAGTACAGTCGGTACGTGATGAAGCAGATAGCAAGGCAAACTACGATATTGAATTAGATATTATGGGTTGTGATATTGATGGCCGTATGGTTGAGATTGCAAAAGCCAATGCTCGTGAGGCAGGTCTTGAAGATGTTATTAAATTGAAACAAATGCGTTTACAGGACCTGAAAACAGATAAAATCAATGGTGTCATTATTTCAAACCCTCCTTATGGTGAGCGTTTGTTGGATGACAAGGCTGTGGATATCTTGTATAATGAAATGGGTCAAACTTTTGCGCCACTTAAAACTTGGAGCAAGTTTATCTTGACCAGCGATGAACAATTTGAAAGCAAATACGGTATGAAAGCCGATAAAAAACGTAAGCTTTATAACGGGACCCTCCGTGTTGATTTATATCAATATTTTGGAGAGCGTGTTCGCCGTTCTGAGGCTAGAAAGGTAAATTAAACGTGTCAGAAGATAAAACACAAAATGGCTATGAAGGTAGCCAAGAGCTAGATTTCCAAGATGCCAAGGAAATGACAGTCGGTGAGGCTGTCCGCAAAGAAGCTGAGATTAATGCTGGTGTAACAGAAACAGATAGCATTTTGGATAAGTATATCAAGCAACACCGTGAAGAAGTTGCCTCACAAAAATTTTCAAAGAAAATTGAAGCTGACGGCGATACATCACCTTTGGATGCTTTTATTCAAAAGCAACGTCAGGAGTTTGCGGATTCAGGTTTGATTGGTCAATCAGTGGCTAATGAGTCAATCAACTCAACAACAGCTACTGAAGAAGTAACACCGGTCACATTTGGTTTTGGTGCTACAGATAACAAGGCTGATGAAACTCAATCTCGTATTGACAAGCAGTTGCCAAATGCTCCTGTTGAACCTGAGGTTATTGCAGAACCAGAAAGTCAAAGTTCTGAAGTTATCATTACGTCAACAAATGCTGATCGTTTCATCACGTCAGAAACAGAAAAATTTGACCTTGGTGATGCACTCGCTGATTCATCTACTTCAACTAATCAGCCAGCCTATAACGATGCATTGGTAGATAATATTGATGATAACAATCCTTTGATTGCTAACATTGATGATCCAGAACCACAAAATCCTGCTGTTGCCAATATTGACGATACTGAGCCACAAGCTTCAAAACCTTTGTTGGATGATGCTGCTATTTCAGACACTATTGATTTGGCAGCTATTGCATCAACAGTGGCAGGGGTAACTGGAGCAAAAGCTGATGAAGAAAAGACAACACCAAAAGTGTCTATGGCAGTTAATCGCCCATCTGCAGAAGACAGAATCTCTTCAGAGTCTATTTCACCATCGCATAAGAGTGCCTTTGATGGTGACATTCCAGTTTACCGTCGTAAAGGTGTTGTTATCGGTGCTCTAGCAGTTCTTGCTTTAGCTATTATTGGTGGTAGCTATGCTCTTTATAAAGGAACACATAGCCAATCGGCGAAAACAACAAGCACAGCTTCTTCAGCAGTGACATCATCATCAAGCAAGGATACGTCAGCTGCTGATAATAAGGCCTTTGAAGAAATGTATAAGAATTTCTTCACAGATGACGAGCAAACAAAACTCGCTAATGATCAATTTGGTAAGTTATCAGATTTGGAAAAACTGCTCAAGAAATTGGAGAAAACCAAGTATTATGATGCAGCTAAGAAAAAATATGATAACTTGAAGAAACAAATTGAAGCTGTACAAAAGATTAACAGTCAGTTTGAGTCAGATGCTCTTGTAGATGGTAGCTATAATGCCTCTATCGCTGTTAAATCAGATGCCAACTTTAATAATCTTCCAGAAAGTGTAACAACAACTGGGAACGCGAGTCTCGATAGCACTATTCAAGAAGCTATTAAGGGTGGTAAGACTCAACTTGAAGAAAAAGCTAAGGCTGCGAGTGCAACGTCTGCAGCGACAGCTTCTGAAAGTGTTAATACTGCTAGTCCTGCTGCACCTTCAGGTGATAACGCATCTGGAGCAGCTTCTAATGGCGGTGGTGCGTCCGCATCAAATACTTCTGGAGCGCAAAATGGAGCAGCTAACTCAGCAGGTTCAGCAGGTTCAACTGGTGCGACTGGAGGAACTACTGGTGGCTCAGCTGCAGCTTCAACAGTTGTAACACGCGGAATCACAAATTATAACCCATCAATCCTTCAACGTGATCGCTCACGTGTGCCTTATAATGCAAACGTAGTAGCAGATACAAGTAATCCAGCTTGGACATGGGCTGATGGTGTTCTTGATAAGATTATCGAAACATCACACTCACGTGGTTACTTCTCAGGAGATAACTTCATCCTTGAACCAGTTAACATCATCAATGGTAATGGTTACTACAACTTGTACCTTCCAGATGGAACCTACCTCTTCAGTATTAACTGTAAGACAGGTTACTATGTTGGTAATGGTTCAGGTCACTCAGATAAACTTGATTACGAATAATAATCTGCGACACTCCTTCGGGAGTGTTTTTTGTTTTATCTTGGTGAAGGCCTAGTTTATAAGGATTTTGTGCTATAATAGAGGGATAAGATAGGGGTGAATACTATGGCAAAATTGATGCCGGGTAGAGTCCGTAATGAGGGTATTGAACTTTTTGAGAAGGATCTCATTACCATTCATCAGGTCTCAGAAACTCAGTTGGATACAACAGTTGACCAACATCATTTAATTTATGCACTCAATGATTCTGAAATCACGTGTGACTGTGATTATTTCGCTCAAAAAGGCTATTGTCCCCATTTGGCAGCGATTGAGTATTATCTAAAAAACGACAAAGAAGGCCAGCGTCTCTTGGCAGAATTGGAAGAGGAACAAGAGTCCTCTCAGGGCCAAGAGCGAGGACACTCTTTTGGTGGTTTATTTTTAGAAGGCCTTTCCCTAAATGAGGATGATACTGTTAGATATAGCTTGATGGTAGAGGGAGAGGAATCTACCTTTGGTTCAGAGATTTGGTGGAGTATACGTTTACGTCGCTTACCAGATGAACGTTCTTATGTTATTCGAGATATTCCTGCCTTTCTCAAACTTGTAGAGGCTGAGGGTTATTATCAGATAGGTAAGAACTATTATGAACCCCTATCGCTTATTCAATTTGACCAGGCTTCACAGGCATTTTTAGACTTCTTAGGACGGATGATTCCAGATGAAGCCAAGACTAATTTAGACTTTATTTTACCAAATAATGCACGTCATCTTTGTCTCCCCTACGGTTTTTTTGAGGAAGGTTTGAGACGGATGCAAGATTTGGATGGCTTTAGGTTTGAATGGGAAGGAACCGAATATCACCGACTTTTGGTTGAGGATTTGACTGCTGATGCCCATCTCTTCTCGTTTGATATTTCTGTTGAGCCTAAGATGATTGGATTGACTGTTGCTGAGAAGAATAGTCAGGCCTTTTTTAATAATCGTATTCTCTTTTATCAAGGTGTTTTTTATCGTCTGAATAGAAAACAACAAAAACTTTTGGTTGGTTTACGCTCTCTTCCAATCGGAAGCGATTTGAATAAGCATGTCAGCTTTAATCTTGATGAACAAGCTATCTTGGCTGCTAGTCTTTTTGATTTTAGGACTATGGGGCCAGTTAAGGCACCAAAAGCTTTTAATATCAAGGATTTTACACCGAGATTTCACTTTGATCTGAAAGGTGACAGTGAGATTATTCTTACATTAGCCTTTGATTTTGATGGTTTCTTGGTACATGATCGCCAAGAGTTGAGTCATTTAGGATTTACGAGTAACTATCGTCATGAGCAGGCTGTTTTCCGTTTGATGGCTAAGCATGGATTCATCCCTGATTTTCAGTCATCTAAACGATTAAGTAGCAGTCAAGAGCTCTATGATTTCTTTACAAATACTCTACCAGATTTTGAAAATGCAGGAACGGTTCTGATTGGACAGGAGTTACGTGACTTACGGGTTGAGCAGAGTCCACAGGTTCAGGTAGAGCGTCAGGGAAATTTATTAGATATTTCCTTTGATTTTTCAAGTCTTGACGATGAAGATGTGGATCATGCTTTAGTAGCTTTGATGGAAAGTTCGCCCTATTTTATCAATCGTAGTGGTCAGTTGATTGTTTTTGACGAGGCGACTCATCGTATTAGTGAGAGTCTCAAAACTCTAAGAGCTCGATATTCAGGGCAAGGTCACCTAGAACTAAATCAATTGACTGCCTATCAATTAATGGATGCTCTTTCAGAAAGTGATTCTGTTCGTTTTTCAAAAGATTTCCAACTCTTAACGCAACATTTGAGTAAACCAGAGACCTTTGATTTGCCAACTTATAAGGTAGAAGCTAGCCTTCGTCCCTACCAGGAAAAGGGTGTTCAGTGGCTATCTATGTTGCATCACTATGGTTTTGGCGGTATCTTGGCCGATGATATGGGGTTGGGGAAAACCTTGCAGACCATTGCTTATCTCTCTGCACATTTAGAAGAAGGGCAACGAGTCTTGGTTTTGTCACCATCAAGCCTGATTTACAATTGGCAGGATGAGTTTAAAAAGTTCGCTCCTCAGTTAGATGTAGCGGTTTCTTATGGACTCAAGCCAAAACGTGATGACATCATTGCTGAAGACCACCAGATTATTATTACAAGCTACGCTTCCTTCCGTCAGGATTTTGATGCCTACAAGGCTGGTAAATATGACTATCTCATTCTCGATGAGGCTCAGGTCATGAAGAATACACAGACAAAGATTGCCCAATATCTACGTGATTTTTCTGTTCCACATTGCTTAGCACTATCTGGAACGCCTATTGAAAATCATTTGTTGGAGATTTGGTCTATTTTCCAGATTATTCTACCAGGACTTTTGCCAACTAAGAAAACCTTTCTTAAGTTAACACCAAAGGAAGTGGCTAGGTATATTTCTCCCTTTATTCTAAGACGTAAAAAAGAAGAGGTCCTTCCTGATCTCCCAGATTTGATTGAAATCACTCACCAAAGTGAATTGTCAGATGCTCAAAAGGCTATCTATTTAGCACAATTGCAACAGATG
>ERZ772953.360-NODE-360-length-14336-cov-4.979063_pt1 | contig 14336 bp, 12 predicted proteins | sample MGYA00580685_ERZ772953 | MGnify/ENA primary metagenome ERZ772953 (study PRJEB29015, sample SAMEA2738080) | human oral metagenome | biome: human oral; feature: human-associated habitat; material: saliva | place: China | collected 2209 ...
GCAGTCATCACCCAGAGCAATACCAATACCGGACTCCGCACCCAGCAAGGAACGCTCACCAATGGACACGCGCTGAGTGCCGCCACCGGAGAGGGTACCCATCGTGGAGGCGCCGCCACCCACATCCGAGCCGTCGCCCACCACAACGCCCTGAGAAATACGGCCCTCAACCATGGAGGTGCCCAGGGTACCGGCGTTGAAGTTCACGAAGCCCTCGTGCATCACGGTCGTGCCGGACGCCAGGTGCGCACCCAGGCGCAGGCGGTCACCGTCACCAATACGCACGCCAGCGGGAACCACGTAATCCACCAGGCGGGGGAACTTATCAATGTGGCTTACGCTCAAGTGGCCCAGCTTGCGCAGACCAATCGCAAGCTTCTGGAACTCGGCGGCAAGCACCGGGCCGTGGTTGGTCCACGCAACATTCGCCAGGGTGCCGAACAGGCCGTCCAGGTTCAGCTCATTGGGGCGAACCAGGGTGTGGGAGAGCAGGTGCAGGCGCAGGTATGCGTCGACTGCGTCTTCGGGCGCTTCATCCAGGTTGATGGAGGCGGTACGCACCTCGGTGCGGGCATTGCGCGCAGGGTGCTCAGCGACCAGTTCCTCCAGCTCGTCCGCGATGGACAGGTCGGGGGTCTGGGTGAGGGAAGGGGCGGGGAACCAGGCGTCCAGGACGGTGCCGGCGTGCTCGCCAGAGACAACAACATTGACCAGTGCGACGCCGGAGGCGTAACGGGGAGTGTTTTCAGACATGCCTTCCATTATAGTTTTGGGGCTTGGTGCCCCTTCAAGACCGTCTCATATGCTCGATATGGGTGTTGTATGCGCGGGTATGTGCGCGGGGGAACCTGTAAGGTGGAAGGATGAGCGTTTCCCCCAATAATTCTGAGCCTCACGAGGTCCCGCAGCCACCGCTGAACCTGGACGTGTCCATGCCCGAGCTGACCCGCGCCCTGCTGGATTACGAGTCGGTTTCTGGTAACGAACGAACGATTGCTGACGCCGTGCACACGGCGCTGTCGTTCTGCCCGCACCTGCACCTGACCCGTGACGGGGACGCCATCATTGCCCGCACCGAATTCCCGCCGCTGCCCGGAGCTGAGGGGGAGGGTGCTAAGGGCGAGCGCACCCGCATTATCCTTGCCGGTCACCTGGACACCGTGCCCCTGCCCACCGTTGAGGGCGCCCTGGGCACCGTGCCCGCCACGGTGCGTGAAGAGGAAGACGGGTGCGTGCTCTACGGCCGAGGCGCCACCGATATGAAGGGCGGCGTGGCGGTTCAGCTGAAACTTGCCGCCGAACTGACCGCGCAGGACACCGACTACAACCTGACCTACATCTTCTACGACAACGAAGAGGTCGCCAGCGAACTCTCCGGCCTGGCGCGCCTGATCCGCAACCACGGCGAACTCATCACCGACGCAGACTTCGGTGTGCTGCTCGAACCGACCAACGGCACCATTGAGGGCGGCTGCAACGGCACCATGCGTTTCTTCGTGCGCACCCGCGGCCTTGCCGCCCACTCGGGGCGTGCCTGGCGCGGCGAGAACGCGATTCACGCCCTGGCACCGGCGTTGGCGGCGCTCGCCTCCTACGAGCCGAAAACCATCGCTGTGGAGGGCCTGGATTATCGTGAGGGCCTGAATGCGGTGCAGATTTCTGGTGGCGTTGCCGGTAACGTGATTCCTGATGCGGCGGCAATGCACGTGAACTACCGGTTCGCGCCCGATAAGACCCTGGATGAGGCGGTCGCCCACGTGCGTGAGGTCTTCGCCGGTTACGAGCTGGATTTTGTGGATCTTTCCCCGGCGGCTCGCCCCGGCCTGGATACCCCGCTGGCGGCTTCTCTCATTGAGGCGGTGGGCGAGGAACCTCAGCCGAAGTACGGTTGGACGGACGTGGCGCGCCTGAGCGAGATCGGTATTCCCGCCGTGAACTTCGGCCCCGGCGACGCCCTGCTGGCTCACACCGATAATGAGCACGTGAGCTTTAGCCAGCTGACCCGCTGCCACGCGGATTTGCGTGCCTGGCTGCTCAGCGACCGCGACGAGGACTAGTCGCGGCGCTGATTCTGCCGGTGCTGGCGCTACTATTTGAATTTAGGTGACTGTCAGGGGTTGACGGTCCTGCATGATATGAGATTGACATGAACTTTCTTCTGATTCTGATTGCCCTGCTGATTGTGGGCATCGCGGCGCTCTCCGTTGTGGCGCTCGGCGGTGAGCGTGCCGTGCCCGGTGCCGCGTTCTTTAGCGGCGTGGGCCGTGACGGTTTGGGTACTTTCGACCGCGTGGAGGATTTGACGACTGCGGTTCGTTTCTTCGGCGCTTCCGAGGACGAGAAGGCACGTGAGAATGTGCACGGTGCGAAGGATTCTTCTGCCGCGCCGACCGCAGAATCCGCTGATGCTAACGTGGCTGCCGCTGAGCCGGTTCGCCGCGGTGCGGTTCCGCTGGCTGATGATGCGGAGAGCACTCTGAGCGCTCACGAGTTTGTGGAGAAGCGGAAGAACCCGCAGGCTGAGGGTGCGTCTTCGGCGGCTGAGGGGAGCTAGCGTCGGTGAGTGTTCCTTCTCAGCACACTAATCCTGTCCCGCCCGCCCGCGCTAACTCCGCCGCTGACTCTGCCCCTCGCACCTCCTCCGCGAAGGAGCAGAGCGAGTCTTTTGACGAGCTTCTGACCTGGGCGTACACCGTCGCCGGTGAGCGTCTGCACCGGGTGGGGGCGCGTCTGCGTGCCCTGCCCGCGTGGCTGTCGGTACTGCTGATTTATGGTCTGTCCCGCGTGTGGGGCTTCATCGTGTTTGCCGTGGTCGGTCAGCAGCAGCTGCACGGTCCGTGGGGTCAGCACCTGGATTATTTGTCGTTCATCAGCACCTGGGATGCCGGCTGGTATGAGCAGATTGCGAAGGAGGGCTACCCGAGTGAGCTGCCGGTGAACGCGGCGGGTGTGGTTCAACAGAATCAGTGGGCTTTTTACCCGATTTTCCCGCAGCTTTCCGGTGCTATTAGCCATGCGACGGGCATCGGGTATTACCCGGTGGCGGCGACGGTTGCTCTACTTGCCGGTTTCGCGGCGGCGTGGGTGATTTACCTGCTGTTTGAGGCGTCGTTGAAGGCGACCGGTTTCACCAGTGAGGAGTCGCCTTCTGCGCTGTCCATGTGGGCTGTGGCGTTGGTATCCTTCTTGCCGGTGGCGCCGGTGCTTCAGGTGCCGTATGCGGAGTCGCTGAACCTGGTGTTCCTTGCCGGTGCCCTGCTGTGCCTGGTTCAGGGACGCTACGGTCTGCTGGTTCCTGTGGCGGCGTTGGCGTGCCTGTCCCGCCCGGTGGGTGTGCCCCTGGGTGCGGCTGCCGGTCTGTGGTGGTTTGCGTGCTGGGTTCGTTCGAGCCGCCAGTCGGGTATGGGTACGGCGTTTGTGCGTCATCTGGGGCAGCTGGTGAGCGCCCTGGTGGTGTGTGCGTGTGCGCTGGTGTGGCCTGCGATTGCGTGGTGGGCTACGGGCCGTGTGGATGCGTACACCGCCACGGAGACGGCGTGGCGCGGTACCCATTTGGCGCCGATTCAGCCGTGGCTGTCGCAGGGTTACCTGTACTTTGGGTATGCGGCTCCGGTGCTGCTGACCCTGCTGATTTTGGGTTTTATTGCTCTGTGTTTGAGCCCTCTGGCGCGTAGGGTTTTGGCGGCTCCGTTGAACCTGTGGTGCCTGAGCTATTTTGCGTATTTGATTCTGTTTTTGAATCCGCAGTCCTCGACGTTCCGCTTGCTGTTGCCGTTGTTCCCGCTGGTGATTGTGGTGGCGGCGGCGAGCCGTTCGCGGGCGTATCGTTGGGCGTTGTTGGTGGCGGGTGCGTGTGCGCAGTGGGGCTGGGTTGGATGGCTGTGGCATTGGAAGCAGCTCCCCGGCGGTGGAGATTACCCGCCGTAAACCGAATATCGTGACTGGAGACCGCCGGTGTGCTGCCGGCGGTCTTTTGCGTTCTTAGCCGTGGGCGCAATGCCTCTCCGCGGTGCGGTAGCGTACGCCTTCTGCTTGTCCAGAGCTTAAAGACACGTCCAGAAAGCGCCGCGGGTTCGGCGGTGCTGGCTCGGAACTGATAATCTATATTCTGTGTTTGGTATTAGTGGCACCGAGTTGATTATTTTGGCCATCATCACGTTTGTGGTGATTGGCCCCGAACGCATGCCCGAATACGCCCGACAGATCCGTGAATTCGTCAAGACTGTGCGCCGCATGGCGTTTGACGCGAAGGACGACTTCAAGGAAGCCCTGGGCGAGACGGGTCTGGAAGATATTAACTGGCGCCAGTACGACCCCCGCCAGTACGATCCGCGCGTGATTGTGAAGCAGGCGTTTGCTGAGGATGACGCCGAGCGTGAGCGTGAGGCGAAGGAACGTGAAGAGGCGCTGCTGAAGGAGAAGGAAAAGTCGGAGAGCCGTGCTCTTCCGCGAGGCGCATACGCCCCCTTCGACGTGGACGCCACCTAAGATTTTGAAACGAAAGAACCCCGCACCGTGATGGTGCGGGGTTCTTTCTGTACCAGCTTCTAGATGCTCGATCTCTAAACGAAGAGCGGCAGGCTCTGACCCGCCCTCGACTCGCCCGACTGCAGTAGCTGCGAGGCGATGGACTGGATTTCTTCTGCGGTGGCGGAGTCGGGGTGACCCCACACGACAGGCATGCCATCGTCACCGCCGGTACGCAGGTTCACATCCAGCGGGACAGAACCGAGCAGCGGTACCGGGTAGGAGAGCGCCTCCGAAAGACGCTCAGCGAGCACCTGACCGCCGCCAGAACCGAACATGTCGAGCACGGTACCGTCCGGCAGAGTCATGGCAGCCATGTTCTCGACCACGCCTACGACCTTCTGACCGGTCTGCAGGCTCAGGGTGCCGGCGCGCTCCGCCACATCCACAGCGGCGTGCTGCGGGGTGGAAATGAGCACCAGCTCCGCATTCGGCAGCAGCTGAGCCATGGAGATAGCAATATCGCCGGTGCCGGGCGGCAAATCGAGCAGCAAAACATCCAGGGCGCCGAAGTGCACGTCCATGATGAACTGCTCCAGGGCACGGTGTAGCATGGGGCCGCGCCACGCCACCGGCTCGTTGCCCTTGAGGAACATGCCGATAGAAATCACGCGAATAAAGCCGCCGCTGACCTTCTGCTCACCCCAACGCTGGGCGGGGGCGGGAACGTCCACGGTCGGCGGAAGAATCAGGTCATCCAGGCGGGTCGGAGCGTCGGTAATACCCAGCAGACCCGGGATGGAGAAGCCGTGCACATCCGCGTCAATAATGCCCACCGCAAGCCCGCGCGAAGCGAACGCGGCGGCAAGATTCGCGGTCATGGAGGACTTACCCACGCCACCCTTACCGGACACCACACCGAACACGCGGGTCAGCGAACCGGGGGCGGTGAACGGGTTGGAACGCTCCGGCTTGAGCATCGAACGCAGGGCGGAACGCTGCTGTGGGTTCATCGCACCCACCTGCAGCTGCACACGCTCAATGCCCTCAACGGTGGCGGCGGCGTCACGAACCTGCTGCTCGATAGTGTTCTTCAGCGGGCAACCCTCAATGGTGAGCAGAACCTTCACCTCAGCCCAGTGGCGACCGGGAATCGGCTCACCGCGCTCATCCAGTTCAGGATGCACGAGCGCAGTCTCAACCATGCCCAGCTCTGTAATGGGGCGGCGCAGTTCGGGGTCCTCGACGCGGGAAAGTGCCGCGTAGAGCGCATCTTGCAGGGGTGAATTAGCGGTCACGGGCGTCTCCCTCACGGGCGCGCTCTGCCTGCTGCTGTGCCTGCTGGGATTCGCGGCTCTGAGGCTGGCTCAAATCGCCTCGGTGGGAATCCTGTGTGGAGTCCTTCGCAGAGCGTTCAGCCTTGTCAGAAGCCTGCTCGGTACCGTTCTCGGTGCCCTCGGAGCCCTGCTCCTCAGCGTCTTTTTCCTCGCCCTCGGAGATATCGATATCGTCGATAGCCTCCTCCAGGTCCTCAATGTCCTCACTGATGTCCTGCAGCTGCTCGGCGTGACGCTCCTGCTCCTGCGCAATGTTCTGCAGCTCCTCAAGAATGTCACGCAGCTCGCTACGGACGAAGTCACGGGTCGCAACCTCACGCAGAGCAATACGCAACGAAGCAATCTCGCGGGTCAGGTACTGGGTCTCCTCCAGGTTCTGCTGGTCGCGCTTACGGTCCTCAGACGCCACCACGCGGTCGCGGTCATCCTGACGGTTCTGCGCCAACAGCAGCAGGGGAGCGGCGTAAGAAGCCTGCAGGGACAGCATCAGGGTCAGCAGGGTGAAGTTCAGGCTACGCGGGTCGAACTGCATCTCCTCCGGCGCCAGGGAGTTCCAGGCAAGCCACACGCCACAGAAAATGGTCATCCACATCAGGAACTGCGGGGTACCCATGTAGCGTGCGAACGCCTCAGTCATGCGGCCGAAAGCGTCCGGGTTGGGGCTCGTGAACAGCTTCGGCTTGCGGGTGCCGGGGGTGCTCAGCTGCGAGTCGCTACGCTGCGGGCGGGAGTCGCCGCGCTCGCGGTTGCGTTCAGCGTACTTCTTCTCCAGGCGGTCTTTGAGAATGCGCGCCTTATCGATGCGGGGGTTCTCTTCGGTACGGTTTGCGTCGCGGCGGTTCGAATCAGCCAAAGCGTCGTCCTACCTTTCGTACGGGAGTTCCATCATCGTAAGTTCGCCAGTCTTCGGGCAGGAGCGCATCGAGCACGTCGTCGATGGTCACTGCGCCTACCAGGCGGTGCGATTCGTTCACAATGGGAACGATGGTCAGGTCGTAGGTTGCCAGCACGCGTGCCAGCTCTTCCAAACTTGCCTGGTCAGAGACAGGCTCAGTGTCGGTATCGAGGATGTGACCGATCGGCTCGCTCGGCGGCACACGCAGTAGCTTCTGCATGTGCACCAGACCCAAGTACTTGCCGGTCGGCGTTTCCAGGGGCGGGCGGGTCACCATGACGGCAGCCGCCATCGCCGGAGGGATCTCCTCGGCGCGGATGTGCGCGAGCGCCTCCGCGACGGTCGCCTCGGGGGAGAGGATGATCGGCACCGGGTTCATGAGCGAACCGGCGGTACCTTCGTCGTATTCGAGCAGTCGACGCACGTCGTCTGCTTCGTCGGGTTCCATGAGTTCGAGCAGCTTTTCACGCTGGGCGTCGTCCAGTTCGATGAGCAGGTCGGCGGCGTCGTCCGGTTCCATCTCTTCGAGGACCTGCGCGGCACGCTCGTCGTCCAGGTGCGACAGAATCTGCACCTGGTCCTCGGCGGGCAGCTCCTGCAGAACGTCCGCGAGGCGCTCATCCTGCAGTTCGGCGGCGATTTCGACCATGCGCTTATCGCTCATCTCGTGGATGGCGTCCGCAAGGTCGGCGGGCTTGGAGTTCTCGTGGTTAGCGACGAACGCGGTTGCCGCCTGCGGTTCCACGTCGGTGGAGAGCACTGCTTCGTCCCAGTCGACGATGAGGGTCTCCTTGGAACGGCGGCGCCACGTGCTGGAGGAGGAGCTGACGCGCGAAACGAACAGTTCGGTCACTCCCCAGTCGCCGTTGCGGCGCTGCTCAATGGCGACGTCCTCAATGACGGCGTCGCCGCTGCCGTCGAGCAGACGCACGCGGCGGTCAAAGAGCTCACCGACGATGAGAGTCTCAGAGTTGCGCTGTTCAAATCGGCGCAGGTTCACCAGGCCGGTCGAAATGATCTGTGAAGCGTCGATACTTCGCACACGGGTCATGGGCATGAACACGCGCTTCTTGCCGAGCACCTCAACGATGATGCCGACAACAATGGGTTCGCTGCCCTTGGCGGGGCGGGCGCCCGCAATGGACGCGCCCAGGCCGCGTTTGAGCACGACGACATCTCGGAGACGGCCGAGGCGGTCACCGAAGGGGTCAAAAACGTCGAGGCCCAAAAGGCGGGCAATGTAAATCTTGCTGGGGGTGCTGAACTTCGAATTGCTCACCTCTCTAGGGTACGCTCCGCCGCGGGGATTCGCACTTTGAGAAGCCTAATTGAACAGGCGTTTGCTACGCCTGTAGAGGAGCTGACTGCCCGCCGGGTCCAGGGGTGGGGTGGGCGGTAGAATAGGAGCCATGACTTCTAACCTGCCGAATATTCCCTCGACCCCGCCTTCTTCATATCTGGCGTCGCGCCTGGCGCATGCTCAGGGCAAGCCCCTGCCCGCCGGTGAGGCGATTGCCTCCTTCGTTCGTCACGATGATGCGCTCGCCGCTTTTGATGTGCTCAGCGAGCAGGATTATCCGGTCACGGCGCTGTACCTGGTCAATGACGGTATCCGCCAGGTGGAGTACCCGGTACAGCCCGGTTATGGTCGTGCCCTGATTTCTTCGGCGATTCAGGGCGCGTCGATGGGCCTGGTATTTTCGGTGCTGTTGACGCTGACCGGTGACTCTTTTACGTCGGTAGCGCTAAAGTACGTGCCACTGTCGGTGGTGGTGTTTGTACTGTGGCAGATGTTCATTTTGCGCCGCGGCAGGGGTGTTCGTTACCCGATGCGTACCGAGGCGATTCCCTCGCGTACCGTGATGTACGCTCTGCCGGAGTACGCTCAGGATGCGCGCCGCGTGCTGGGTGCGCATCCTCGCTTCTCTGCGGCGGTTGCGGCTGCGCGTGCGGCGGCAGCTCCGGAAGCTTCGCAGGCGCGTGCCGCTCAGAGCACCGTCTCGATGAATGGTGCGCCGGTTCCGACCGGCGCCCCGAAGGCTCCCTCCTACCGTGCGCAGGCGGGTAGCCAGCCGGCACCGAACCAGAACCTGCCCGAGCGTGATACGACCGCGCAGAACGCGGTAGCTCAGAGTGCGGCGCAGAACATGCCGGCACCGGTTACTCCCGCTCAGCCCACTCAACCCGCACAGTCTGCTCAGTCCGCACAGTCTGCTCAGTCCGCACAGTCCACTCAGCCTACCGAACAGGCAAGTACCGGCCAGGCGACCGCTCAGAAGTCAGATACGCAGAAGCGCCCGGCTCAGCGGTACGGTCTGCGCGTGGATGACCCGGAAGAATACGCGAAGCTGATTCAGCCCAAGCCGCAGCGTCCGACTCCGCGCCCGCAGGGCCTGCACGATAAGTCCTCGCACGGTAATTCCTCGAAGGACTCCGAATAGCTGTAAGGCACAACGGCGGGAAACAGACATAGAAGAAACGCGAAAGCCCCTCACCGAACGAATCGGTGAGGGGCTTTCGCTATGCACATACAACCGGCACTAACCGGTGTTGGTGGCGTGAAGAGTCAGGCTTACTTCGCCAGCTTCGCCATCCACTCCTCAATGCCCTCAACGGTGCGCGGCAGAGCAGCGGAGAGGTTCACGTTGCCGTCCTCGGTGCAGAGCACGTCGTCCTCAAGGCGGATACCGATGCCGCGGTACTCCTCGGGAACCGACAGGTCCTCGTCCTTGAAGTACAGGGCCGGCTCGATGGTGAAGACCATGCCCGGCTCCAGGACGGCGTCCATGCTCATCTCGCGGCGGGCCTGCGCGCAGTCGTGGACGTCCAGGCCCAGGTGGTGGCTCGTGCCGTGCACCATCCAGCGGCGCCACTGCCCGCCGCCGGTCGACAGGGCCTCGTCCACCGAGACGGGCAGGATGCCCCAGTCCCGGAAGGCCCGGACGAGCACCTCGACGGCGGCGCGGTGCACGTCGAGGAAGCCGGCGCCGGGCCGTGCCGCGGCCATGCCGGCCCGCTGGGCGGCGAGGACCGTGTCGTGGACCAGGCGCTGGGCGTCCGTGAAGGCTCCGGTGACCGGCATCGTGCGGGTGATGTCGGCCGTGTAGAGCGAGTCCAGCTCGATGCCGGCGTCCATGAGGACGAGATCGCCGGGGCGCACCGGACCGTCGTTGCGCACCCAGTGCAGGGTGTTGGCGTGCTCGCCCGCCGCGACGATCGAGTCGTAGCCGACGGCGTTGCCCTCGGTGCGGGCGTGCATGCCGAAGACTCCCTCGAGCAGCCGCTCGCCGCGGCGGTGGGCGACCGCGCGGTCGAGGTGGGCGACGACGTCGGTGAAGGCGTCGGCGCTGACCCGGCAGGCCTCGCGCAGCTGGCCGAGCTCCCAGTCGTCCTTGACCATGCGCAGCTCGTCGGCCGCGGTGACCAGCTCGTCGTCGGCCCGCGGATCGGCGCCGCGGGACCCGTCGACGAGCGCGGTGACCGCGGGGTCCGCCTCCCGGATGACGCGGACCGGGGCGTCGACGCGCTCGAGGAGCGCCGGCAGCCGGTCGATGCTCTCCGTGCGCATGCCGCACAGCGACGACATCTCCGCCGGGGACTCCCGGGCGCCGACCCACATCTCGCCGTAGCGGGGGTCGGAGTAGAACTCCGGGTCGGTGCGCGGCACGCGCGGGTGGAAGAACAGCACGCCCTCGCCGTCGGGCTCGATGACGAGCACCGCGTCGGGCTCGCGGTCGGAGCCCAGCCCGCTGAGGTGCGCGAAGGCCGAGTGCGGCCGATAGGGGAAGTCGCAGTCGTTGTTGCGTCGCCGGAGGCCGCCTGCCGGGACGACGAGGCGCTCGCCGGGAAACCGCGCCGACAGGGCCGCGCGGTGGGCCGTGGCGCTGGGTACCGACGCCAGCCGGGCCGGGGGCTCGGCGGGGTAGGGTGCCCAGTCCGCCGCGATGAACTCCTTGAACGCCTCCGAGTACGGCGACCCGCCCCGGGGGGTGTCCGTCCCTTCCCTGTTCATGCTCGCCTCCATGGTTCTGAGCGTCGGTTCGACCAGTGCCGATGGTAGGCCGGTCGCGCCGACGACGGGCCGGGCGCCCGGGGCGCCGTGGTCAGGGGCTGTACGGGGTGAAGCCGGCCGGCCACTCGACGGGCCCGTCGCCCAGGACGGCGAGCGCCGCGACCGCGTCGGGGAAGGGGCGCCAGTGCGCCAGCCGCACGTCGGCCCGCCGCAGGGTGTCGTTGACGGGCAGCCCGGGGTCGGACAGGAAACCGGTGCCGCGCGCCTTCAGGAGGGCCTCCTTGGCCGTCCACAGGCGCAGGGCGTCGGCGTCCGTGCCGCGGGCCGCCCACCAGTCGCGCTCGGCGTCGGTGAACACCGAGGTGAGGGCGCGGACGTCCACGGCGCTGTCCCGCCCCTGGGTGTCGACCCCCACCACGGCCCGGGCGAGCACGGCGACCACGGCGTTGTCGTGGCTGATCGAGGCCCGCCATCCCGCCAGCCCGGTCGTCGGCCCGCCCCGCCCGTCGGCGCGCTCGTGCAGGATGACGGGCCCCGTCGTCCCGAGGAGGCCCCGTTCGGCGGCCGCGCGCCCGGCATCGGCGATGAGCTTCCGGGCGGTCACCATGCGCGCCCGGTCGATCTCGCGGCGCAGGCGGTGCAGACGGGCCAGCGTCGGCGGGTCGAGCAGCGCGGTGAGTTCGGGGCGGTCCCAGTCGGTCAGCGGACGGGACCAGACGATGACGGCCGCGGGGGTGTCGAGGACGACGAGCCCGGGGGCCGGTCCGTCACTGTCCATCGCTCTCCGATCCGTCGCCGAAGGTGCCCAGCGGGGCCAGTCTAGGGGGCGTCCGGGACCGTCGTGACGCGCGCACCCGCCGCGCGCCCGGCTAGGCTTGGCCCATGCTCGCCGATCCCGTTGCACAGCGTCGACTGCTCGATGTGGCCGCCCTCGACATGAAGGCCGTGCACCTGCGGCACAGGGCGGCGAACCTCCCCGAGGACGAGGAGCTCCGCGGGCTCCAGGCCGAGCGCGTCGCGCTGACCGAGCGCATCACCGAGGCCGACACCCGCCGAGGCGACGTCCAGATGGAGCTCGACCGCATCGACCGCGACCTCGAGACGGTCAAGGTCCGCCAGAAGCGCGACCAGGGGCGCGCCGACTCGGGCGAGGTCGTCGACCAGCGGGCACTGCAGTCCCTGCTCGCCGAGATCGAGCACCTGACCGGACGCATCAACGACCTCGAGGAGACCGAGCTCGAGGCCATGCAGGCCGTCGAGGACGCCACGGCGGCGCGCGACGAGTTCGTCGCCCGGCGCACCGGCATCGAGGAGCGGATGCGTGAGCTGCTGGCCAGTCGCAAGAGCGCCAGGGCCGAGATCGCCGAGCAGGCCGAGCGGCTGGCCGCCGAGCGGAGGGCGGTCCGCGAGCGGCTGCCCGCCGAGCTGCTGGCGCTGTACGACCGGATCGCCGGCCGCAGCGGCTCCAGCGGCGCCGCCGAGTTGCGCGCCCGGCGCTGCGGAGGCTGCGGGCTCGAGATCGACCCGACCGAGCTGCATGCCATCGCCGCCGCCGCGCCGGACGCCATCGTGCGCTGCGAGGAGTGCGGGCGCATCCTCGTCCGCACCGACGAGTCCGGGCTGTGACCCGGCGGGTGCACGGACCCGGCGCGCGCCCGCGCTAGTCTGTCCACGGACGAGTCGGCCGGACGGTCGCGGCGCCCAGGCGCTGAGGAAAGTCCGGGCTCCACAGGGCAGGGTGATGGACAACATCCACCCGGGGCGACCCGCGGGACAGTGCCACAGAGAACAGACCGCCCGAGCGATCGGGCAAGGGTGAAACGGCGGTGCAAGAGACCACCGCATCGCAGGCGACTGCGATGGCACGGCAAACCCCACCCGGAGCAAGACCAAGAAGGATGCCCCCGGCATCCGCGCAGGCGTCCGAGGGCTGCCCGCCCGAGCCTGCGGGTAGGTCGCGCGCCCGTCGCGGAAGCGGCGGGGGAAGGACGCCGGCAACGGCGTTCGCAGATGGATGACCGTCGGCTGCGTGCAGTCACAGAACCCGGCTTACAGGCCGGCTCGTCCGCTCCTCCGGATGAAGCATGACCGAGCGTGCGGAGCCGCACCCGCCGTCCGGAGTCGCCTGTGGCGGAGGCGGTGCGCGCCACGATCGGTGATGATCCTTAGGTTGTTCCCCTGATTCCTCCCCAGTCGTTTTATGCTGAGACTCGGCAGAGATGCCGCAGCAGCCACGGCCATCGCCGTCGGAGATGCACAAGTCCCCTGTAGCTCAGCTCTTGTGGTTCGAAGGAGAGCTGTCACCAATGAACGGACGTCGCCTCGCCGCTGCATCTGCGACGATGCTCGCGCTCACCGGGTGCAGTGCCGGCTCCCTCATCCCCGGGGCCTCACCGTCACCGACACCCGAAGTCACCTACGACAGCGTCACAGAGCTCCGCGATGCCGCCGTGGAGGACGGATACGACTGCCCCGACTGGCGGCAGACCAACGTCGTGAAGAACGCGGCACAGTCAGGGAACTGCTCCAGTGCGGACGTCTTCTCCATCTACCTGTCAGAAGAAGACGCGCAGCAGACCATCGACGGTGTGAAGTCGCTCGGTACCGAGGTTCACGTGCTGACTGGCGGGAACTGGATCATCAACGCTCCCACTGCTGAGTTGTCCTCCCTCAAGGAGGCGCTGGGTGGGACGATCGTCCAGTACTCGGGGACCGTGAGGCTTATTCACAGCGCCTGTGGATGACACTGTGACCAGGGGCGACGATCGCGATCTGGTCCTCCATGAATAAGCCTTCATGAACCGCCCCCGAGGGGGAGGTGCGGACCCTGCTCGCACAGGCCGGCTCGTCCGCCCCGCGGCGCGTGCTCGGCGGCCGTTCGTCACCGGGTGGCACCATGGTGTGGTGGCAGATCAGGGTTCCGGGAGCGGGTACGAGCCGAGTCTCGGTTGTCTCACGTCCATGGCCGTCAGGATCCTCCTGCTGGTCGGCCTCGTCCTCGGGGGCCTGTCCTTCCTGCTGCTCTTCGTGCTGGCCCTGCTCTTCATGCTGGCCGCCAGCTACCAGACGGACGGGACCGGCACGTTCAACGACATGATCCTGTGGATCCTCGAGCGCGTCTTCCTCGACGGCCTCGATCCACGGATGTCGCTCGGGGCCATGTTCGGCAAGGCCCTGTGGACCGGCATGTGCTCCCTCGGGCTCCTCCCCCTGGGCCTGGCGCTCCTGGCGCGCCAGGTCACCCGCCAGCTCTGGGAGGAGCCGCGGCACCATGTCCTCCGGCTCGTCGGCCTGGGCCTGTCCCTGCTGATCCTGGTCAACCCGGTCGGCCTCGTGCATGCGGGCCTGCCGTTCGGCCTCAGCCTCCAGGCCCTCACCTGGGGCCCGGCGTTCGTCCTCATCGGGAGCTGCCTCGACCGACAGCTGTTCGGCGCCGAGAAGCCGGTGTGGATGCGGTCGTGGTTCCGGGCCGGGAAGGGCTCTCCCGTCCCGGCCGGGCCCGTGCCCGCGGGCACGGGCCCGGTTCCTCAGCCCATGCCGATGGGGGCTCCCGGCCCCGTGCCGGCGCCCGTGGGACGCCCCCTCCCGCCGGCGCCCATGGCGCCGCCGCCCGGGCCCGCGCCGA
>ERZ772953.361-NODE-361-length-14301-cov-20.217675_pt1 | contig 14301 bp, 2 predicted proteins | sample MGYA00580685_ERZ772953 | MGnify/ENA primary metagenome ERZ772953 (study PRJEB29015, sample SAMEA2738080) | human oral metagenome | biome: human oral; feature: human-associated habitat; material: saliva | place: China | collected 2209 ...
CAAGTGATTTGAGCAGTTCGACAATATCTCCAGCAGTTTTAGGGTCCAGATTTCCTGTTGGCTCATCAGCTAGAATAACTGGAGCTTCTGATACCAAACTGCGAGCAATGGCAACACGTTGTTGTTGACCACCTGATAACTGGAGAACATTCCGCTTGATCTGACTTTCATCCAAACCAAGCTCAAGCAGTGTATCCTTGCTTGCCTTTTTATTGACCAAGCGGATATTTTCCAGTGGAGAAAGATAATCTATCAAGTTATAATTTTGAAAGACCAGGGAAATATGGTGCATGCGATGGTAAGAATATCCCTTATTCCGAATGTCCTCTCCTTGGAAAAGGATAGAACCTTCAACAGGACTATCTAGACCAGCAAGTAGGGACAAGAGTGTGGATTTTCCTGCTCCTGACTCACCAATAATACTGTAAAATTTCCCGGGTTCAAAATTATAATTGATCTGATATAGGACTGCTTCAGCAGTGTTCTTATAACGGTAGGTAACATCTTGTAATTGTAATAAAGTCATGATTTCTCCTTCTTAACTAATAGATGATAAAATTTCTTTCGGCGATTTTCTAAATAAGAATAGGAAACAAAGGGCTACAGATAAGCAACTAAGCAGAACTAGAAAAACATAGGATTCTGCAAAGGATAGGAGACTAGTTGATAGACCGCTTGCTTTGGCTAGCGTGTCTTGTAGGGTCGCCTGATCTCCACCTGCTAGTAGAGTTTGGAGTAGGTAAGATGTGATGGCGTTTCCTGCAACAAATGCTGGAAGCAAAGCACCGAGCGATACCAAAATTACCTCTAAACAGAATTGTAGGAAGATTGAGCTTTTGCCTTTGCCAAGTGCCAGAAGGATTCCCACTTCGTAGACCCTTTCTCTCAACCAGAGAGACAAAACAAGAATTAAGGCCCCTGCTCCTGCTATCAACATCCCATAAAGGAAGATGGTCAGGAAGGTTTGGAAAGTTGCAACTGAGTCTTTGATTTGTTCAAAAGCCTTGTTTTCCTTCTCGACTTGGTAACCTTGATTTTCCAAGGCCAAGTTTTCCACCTGCTTCATGAGTCCGTCCATTTCCTTAGGATTTTCTACATAAAAGCGAGCTGCACTGACTTGAGCTTCACTATTTCCCAAAAGAGTTTGGCTACTTTCATAGTCTGTAAAGACCTGGTTTTCACTGAAGTCAGAAGACAAGCCTGTGAATTTCTCTTGTTTTTTACCAGAAAAGATGCCGACAATCTCAAACTCTACTGTTTCCCCTTTTCCAGATTCTAACTGTCCAACATCCAAGCCAATCTTGTCATGAAGCCAAAGACCATTCTTCTTAGCCAACTCTTCGTGGATTAGGATTTTCTTGGAATCTCCTTTTTCAAGGTGTCGCCCTTCTTTTAGGTTGAAAGCTGAACTGGTAAAGGTGACATCTTTGGATGAATCCTCAAGAGCCGTTAAACTGACCAAATTCTTATCCGCAGCTGACAAATCATCACGTTCTACGCTCTGCTCGCCACTCACCACTTCCTTGTCTTTCAGTTTTGCGACCATTTCGAGTTCAGGAGAGACATTTTCCAGCCCCTTAATCTGGCTCACGGATGATAAGTCCGACAACTTGAAAGTCTGACCATTTTCTATCTTCTTAATTGAAAAAGATGTATTGAGTGATTTATAAAGATTGGTTTCAACTGTTTTGTTGGACTTCATCAGAGTCAAACAGGCTGAAATTCCGGCCAATAGGACCAATAAAATCAGAAATAAAATAAAACTTCTCAGTCGTTTTCTGCTGACATAAGCCCAAGCTCTTTGGATTGGATTCATTTGTCACCTCCATATTTGTAAGACTATTATAAAATCCAAATATGAAATGTTTATGAAATACAAAAAAGAACTAGAGTTCTCACAAATGAGTGATTTTTCTAGTTCTTTTTAATTTACAAAGACTTTATGTAGGGCAAGCTACTGAGGATCAGATGAGATCATCTATTTAAGCTTCCTCTTCATCGTCTTTTTTCTTTTTGGCAAATAGCAAACCAAATGCGCCAAGAAGAGAGAGAACTCCTAATGCACCTGTAGCACGGTCTTCTTGTGTACCAGTATTTGGCAATACTGCTTGCGGTTGAGAAACTGATGAATCAGTTTCTGACACTTCATTCGGCAATTGAGCAGGTACTTCAACTGTTTGACTTGGTTGTCCAGCCGGTTGAGCAGCTGGTACCTCAGCAGGGGTAGCAGTATCTGGTCTACGATTTGTATCGGCAGATGGCTTAGTTGGTCTTTGTTGACCGTCACCTGTTGGTCTAGCTGGACTAACTTTCCTGAAGACATGAGTTACAACATCACCTTTAGTTTCTGTTCTTACAAATACATAACCTTCAATTTCACCATGTTCAAATGCTTCATTGGATTCACCTAATACCGTTGGAGCCTTAGCATCCGCAGGTTTCAACTCATTGCCATTTTCATCAATCCATTTAGTGATGATAAGGTTAACTTTTGGCAACTCAGTCGGTTCTGGAAGTTCTCCATTTACTCCACCTGTGAACTCTGGAAGAGCAACTACTGGTGGAAGAATTAAGTTACCATTTTCATCTACTCCTGTTGTACCGATTGGGCCGTTGTATCCTGGATTTTCTGCTTGTACCTCTGGTTCTCCATTCACTCCACCATTAAATTCTGGTACTTCATGAATTGGCGAATCCGGCGCATTCACTCCTCCATTGAATTTTGGCAATTCTTCTTGAGTTTCTGGTTCTCCATTCACTCCACCATTAAATTCTGGGATTTCATAAATTGGCGAATCCGGTGCATTTACTCCTCCTGTGAAGTCTGGTACTTCTGGTTGTGTTTCTGGTTCTCCATTCACTCCACCATTAAATTCTGGTACTTCATGGATTGGCGAATCCGGTGCATTTACTCCTCCATTGAATTCTGGATTTTCTAAAACTTCTGGTTCACCTTTTGCATAGGCAAATAACAATTCATCACGAGGAATATTATGAGTGACATTTGTTTCTGGATTAGTGATTGTTACATTTCCATCTGAAGCAACAATTACATCTTTTCCCGGATTTGCTTTTTCCACTGATTCTTTAACTTTATCTTGTTCGTCTTTGCTTAGATTATTCAAATCTTTGACTGGAACTTTATCAGTTGGTGTCACTGGTTCGAAGTCTGGCACAGTCAAGTCTTTAACTGGGATGAGTACTGATTCACCAGTTGCCTGATCCGTCACAGTAACATTGCCCTTATCATCCGCTGTAACAATCGTATTTGGATTAGATTTTTTAACTTCATCCACTAATTTTCCTTTTTCTTGCGGTGTTAAATGGTCTGAATCTGGAACTACAATTGGTAACGGAAGTTCAACAATAAACTCAACTGCTGGATTTCCTTTAGAGCTAACTTTCTTCGCTGGAACCTCCACTTCAACTGTTCCTTCCGTTGACAATTTACCTGGCTCGGTGATACTTCCTTTGCCTCGTGTCGCAGTTTCTGGAAGATCGTTGTTGCTGAGTTCAACTTTGCCGTCTACTACAGCCTTATCACCAGAAACTCCTGGAATCTTAACGGTTGTGCCACTTGCTAATGGCTGACCATTTTGATCCGTTACTTTAACCGTCACATTTCCTGTCTTCGGATCTTGCGCTTCAACTACGAGTTTTGGTACAGCGCTGTCTTTCAACTTCGCTGGAACCTCCACTTCAACTGTTCCTTCCGTTGACAATTTACCTGGCTCGGTGATACTTCCTTTGCCTCGTGTCGCAGTTTCTGGAAGATCGTTGTTGCTGAGTTCAACTTTGCCGTCTACTACAGCCTTATCACCAGAAACTCCTGGAATCTTAACGGTTGTGCCACTTGCTAATGGCTGACCATTTTGATCCGTTACTTTAACCGTCACATTTCCTGTCTTCGGATCTTGCGCTTCAACTACGAGTTTTGGTACAGCGCTGTCTTTCAACTTCGCTGGTAACTGCTTATCATCACTCGTTTCTGCTGGGAGTTTTGTTCCTTCTTTTACGATAACTTTACCTGTTTGTACTGTATCTTTCAGTTGGTCGTTCTTAATTGTGATTGTGCCATCTTTGACTTTGAATGTTTCTTCTATTCCTGGGACAGTCACTACAGAACCATCTGGGTAATTAGTATCGTCATGTCGTTTAATTGTTAGTGTCACGTCTCCTATTGTGCCATCTTGCTTGTTGACCGTAACCTTAGGTGCAGCTGGCGCAACTTTTAGTGTGACATTAGTTTTTTCTTGAGAACCATCGTTATAGGTAATTACTACTGGTACTTGTTTTTCCTTATCAGCTTCTAGTTCTGGTAATTGTCCATCAGATGTTACAGATGTGATTCCTGCTTTTTGATATGTTTTTGTTACACCATTTTCAATAACTCCTGTGACTCCTGTTGCTGAATATAAATCTGTTCCAGTAAGGTGATCCGTTGGTTTCTTAATAATGTCTTCTTTTGTAACTTCATGTGCTGTTAAAGTATGTGTTCCTTCATCAGATACTGCTTTAATATCGCCTTCGCCTTTGCTTGCAGTTGCTGTTACTGTAGTATTTACCAAGTTACGTGGAATTTCGATACTTCCATCACGAACGCTTACTCCATTAGGTTGTCCTGTTACTTGCCATCCATTTTGAGCATCTTTTGTTACTACAACACTTCCTGATTTTAGAGGAATTGTAATTTTATCCCCTGAATTTGTAGAATTTGGTGTTACTTTTACATTTCCATTTTGCCATTGTCCTACTGCTGGGGCGCTTGGAGTTGCTTCTTTAACAGCTACGTATATTTTAACCGCAGTGCCTTCTTTATCTTGGCTATCTATCGCTGCGAGAGTTACTTCGTATAATCCAGCTGGAGTTGCGCCTGTTTCTGTAGGTAATCCAGATACAACCTTAACATTTCCTGTTCCGTATGGTTTTTCACTTTCAGTAGCACGTCCATCTTCTGCATCTGTTACTGTCACTAATTCTTTTAACAAGTCGGCTGTCAACCTTGTTCCAGAATCATAGACTTTTCTATGAGTTGCATCTTTTCCTGTGTCACCTTTTACTTTGATAGTAGGTGCTGTATTCGTAACACTAGCGACTTTCCAGTTTCCAGCAGCCGTTGGATCTTGTCCTACTTCTGGTTGATATTCTACACGCAAACCTAGTCCTTTGCTGTAGGTTGCTGTATTATCTCCGTTAGCAGCTTCTTCTCTAATGTGAAGTTTCTTACCGTTACTTTCTTCATTAAGAGGAATAGTAATAACATTTTCTGCTGGATTAGTAGCGCTTGGAGTAGCTGTAATTGTTCCAACATATCCATTTGCATCTGTCACCGTTGTATTATCAGCACGAGTTGCTTCTGTATGCCAAGTTCCATCTGCGCCACGTACAAGAGTGATACCGTTTGGTTTATCCCCTGTTTCTTGATTGTTATGGAATCTCAACTCAACTCGTTTAGCATCATGTGGAACTGTGATGTCAATATGCTTGCTACCAGCAATTGCAGGTGATACAGAATAAGCACCCATTGCGACTTCTTTTGCATCACTTGTAGTAGAGATTGTCGTACCTGCAACCTTATTCTCTACTGTAATACCTGATGGTTTGGCAGTTTCTCCATTTTTAGCAACTGATTGGCGAAGTTTTACATTGTCTGGAAGTTTAGCTGTCCATTTATCTCCAGTGATTGTCACTTCTCCAGAGTTTGCACTTGATAAAACTGTATTATGTTCATCGTTGAGATGGACTTCGACTACTTTATTAGCATCGTCAAATCCACCTAATGTACCACTTAGTGTACGACTAGTTGAAGTGACCGCAGTTGCGTCAAAAGTTGGTTTTTGAGGAGTGACTTGGACATCATTACTGTTTGCAGATGACAAGTTATAGGCTGTAGTTCCGCTACCACCCTCAACTTTAACCACCGCATGAACCTTTTCTCCAAGAGTCAGATTAGACGTATAATTAGTAGTATCGAAATGAACTGAACCTGCTCCATTAGTTACCTCATCGCGACTTAACTCTTTAGAAGCAACTTTGTTACCGCCTTGGTACAATTCCACCGTTACCCTAGCATTTCCCTCTAACTGATTAGCTGTTGGAAGATTGCTCACTGTAATCTCAGGTGTAGTTCCTGCTTTCCCTTGGAATTGATTTGCAGTTAGGGTTGGTGGTTGTGGCTTGACAGCTAAGATAACTTTAACGTTTTGATCACTATAGTTATTTGTACCATCTCCGCGAGCATTCATCACATCCTTTCCATACCAAACATTAACGTTTTCTTCTCGTAATCCTATAGTTGACTGTTCTTTATTTGCCGGGTTAGGAGAATCATAACCATTTCCCCAACCAAACAAAGTTCCACTTGGATTTTTTAGGGTTGAATTACTTAATTCAACATAATCTCCAGCACTTGTTTTTTCAAATGCCTTTCCTACTGTTGTCTCTGCAGAATAATTTTTACCAGTTTCTAATTTCGCTTTATTACCATAAGTTTTGAACGTTACTGTTTTTTCAACAGTTCCTGCTTGATGGGGATAAGTAACAACAATTGTATGAGTTGATTCCCCTGCTTCTGTACTAGTAGGAGTTCCATTTTTAAATGCAATAGTTGTTCCTGCTGGTTTTGTCCCATTTTCAAAGGCTATATAGTAATCTGGAGTTACAGGGTTAAATCTACCTCCTCCTGGAACTAAACTTGACGTCAATGGCTGCCCAACGATTTCATGGTACTCTTTTACTTCTTTGCCGTCTACCTTACGATAAGTTACTTTTGGATATACCGTTACTGGAACATCGACTTCTGTCGAAGTATAACCATCCGCACTAACCGTCACAGTTTTATGTGTTTTTTCTGCTATCGCTGTCGATGGTTGAGAATTGTTTTTCCAAGAGACTGTAGTATTTGTTACCCCTGCAGGCATCTCTACAAAATTGCTTGCAGTGCCTACATTTTTGATTGTTCCATCTTTAATCGCATAGATCGGTTTAGGCTTCACAGCAACTAGCCTAATTGGTTTAACAGTTTTATTTCCTTTTTTATCACGAACAAGAACTTTTATATCAGTCTTAGAAGCTGTAGAGATGCTTCCTGTTATCGTCTGATTCGCACTGTCATATTGCAAGCCTGCTGGTAGATTTTTCACTTCTACCTTGCTATTATCTACCCCCACGCCTGAGTCAGATACTTTCAAGCTTAAAGTGATTTGTTTTCCAGCTTGAACAAGTGTATTTTCCAAACCAACTGTAGGTTTTGTCTTATCTCCCTCCTTAGCAATTGCGCTATTCTCTGTACTCTCTACGCTATCAGATGTTATAGCTTTGGCAACTACCTGGCTGCCATCTTTAACTGTAGCATCATTTATAGTAATAGCACCTGAAGTTTCATCAATGCTGATGCCATCCTTAGCACCCTCTGTAATACTCCATTTGTTCTGAGCATTTTTGCTAGCAGTAAGCTGTGTCGCTGGATGCTCTACAAATGTATCTTGATCAGTTTCTGTCAAGGTAGCAATAGTCGGAGACGGAGTATAAGTCACCTGAATTTTATTGACATTTGTTTCATTGGTGTTACTAATCGTCACACCACCGTCAGCTTTAGCAACTACTTCTGGAGCTGTTGGTTTAACTTTAAATGTTACTGTTTTTTCAACCTTATCTGGTGCATAGATTGTTACATTTTCGTTACGTCCATCTCCATCAATATCTACATTATTTTTATCTGAATTAGCATTCGGGAATTTTACTACTGCATTGTATGTGATTGCACCTGGTGTATTAAATACTGTTTCATTTGTGATTTCAGCATTATTTTTACTCCATTTAAAGTTCATACCACCTGGATAGTAAACATCACTTCCATCTGTATTAGGAGATACTACTGCTTTTACATAATTATGTGAATCCTTAGACTCTCCCTCTTTTCCAGGGACAAATAATTTTGTTCCTTTATTTACTGTTTCTGGAGTATTTTTTACTTCAACGTCTACTAGAGCATACTTAAACTTATAAGTTTCATTATTTCCTCTAGCATCTCTTACTACAATACTTCCCTCGTATGTTCCTAGGGCTTTATTTTCCGTTTTCGCATCATCGCCTGAAATTTGAACAGTTGTTCCATTATTCATGGCTGTATTTTTTACAATTTCTCTTCCACTTGGCAATCCTGATGCTTTCAAGTAAGTTGTTGTCCCTGAATTATCATTCACAGTAAAGGTTGGATTGAACGTTGCTCCACGGAAAATAACAAATTTATTATCTTCTGCATTTGTTGTCAGACGTCTTCCATCCATTTGTACTGTTGGCTTAACAGTTTCATTTACCTTAAGCGTCACAGGAATGATTTTGTACGGTTGAACTCGGTTGGCATTCGGACCTGTTTCAGATACTTTTGGTAATGTTACTTTTACATAACGTGTAATTTCTCCAAACTCTGTTACATTTTTCTCTGCATCCGTTAGTACAGTACCATCAGTCGCACTTTTTACCCATTCGAAAGTTGTTCCTGCAGGAAGTGCTGGTGAATTAGATGTTTTCACTACAGCAGATGCTGCTTGAGTGGCACTTAGTTTTTCCCCATTATTGACTTCAACTCTATTTTTCTGAGTTCGTGGATCATTATTTGCTTCTACATCGAACACTTCATGTGTAAAGGTTGGTGTATAAGAAAGTTTTTCTGTTTCACTTGGATTGTTTGTGAATCTACCACGTGGATATTTAGCACCAAATTTGTAGTTCGTTATTCCAACTCCATCAGATTTCAACATATTCTTCATGTTGTCATTAGTATCGGCGTTTTTCTCTGCTTCATTGCCTCTCTTAACAACCCAACTCATACCTCCAGGAAGTCCACCTGTATTTAGATAGTAAGATGCAGGACTATCATTACGTCCTTCTCCAGCAAAATCATACACTTTAGTGACTGTTTCGAATTTTTTCATGACATTATAATTCAAAGTCACAGGCGAAAGTCTTGTTCCATTTTTTAGTACTACAGTTACTTGTGTATTCTTATTATCTGAAGGTGTATTTACATCTAAATTTGTAAACTCAACAGTAGCATCATTTGGAACATTTATTACTTCATTTCCATCTTGTAATTGAAGTAAACTTCGTTTAAGTTCATCCGATACATTTTCACCCTGTATTAAGTTAATAATTGGTTTTGCTTTTGCAATGTAATTGACTGTAATCGTATGATCTTTTGTTACTCTTACTCCCGCAGCATCTGTTGTTGTATACGTTAAATTGTACGTCCCTTGTTTTAAGGCTTTACCATTTGTTAAATCAACAGATTGTCCATTTTTCGTAACCGTTACATCTAAGTTTTCTCTAGCACTATTTCCGACTGTTTTATTATTATCATCTTCTGCATCTGTTACATTAACAAGTGTTTTTAGCTTATCTTTTGTCAAAGTACCATCTGAGTTATAAGTAGCATTTGGATTTACTACTGAAATGTCTGGATTTGTATTTGTAGCTGGTGACGCTGTAGCCCATCCTCCATCATTAGTTGGATTCGCTGGATTATTACGATTATTAACATAATGAGCACGAACTTGTATAGTAGTGTCAGCATTAATTCTAAATGGAATATTTTCTTTTTTATTCGAATCCTTAATATGAAGAGTAAATACTTTTTCAGAGATATTATCACCATTAGATACTTTTAACTCAGTTGTTCCTACTTTATCGTCATTTAATATCTTCCAATTTCCATCAACCAATTGAACATCATATTGAACAGTGTTACTTCCATTTTTTATCTGTAGATAAAATAATGCGGTATCATGAGGTAATTTAACACTAATATCTCGTCCTGCTTTAACAGGTGTAGCTATAGAGATTGCTCTTCCCATTTGAACATTCACAGTCTTCGCTACTGATTCAATATTATTAACAACTTGTTTCACAGATATAGGGTTAGAAGCTTTTACGGTCGAATCTTTATCATTTTGTGTTAGTTTTTCATTCGATGCTAAATTATATTTCCATTTACCATTATTTTCAACAGTAACTTCCCTAACTGTAGTCCCATCTTGTAATGTAATTTTAACTTTTGCTCCAGGATGACCTGTACCTGAAATACTACGTTCTGTGGAAACTAAAGTACCTTTATATTTCTCTTCTGTAGTTATCGTTGGTGCTTCTGGTCTAACATTTACTGAAACATTTACGATTTTAGATGAACGAAAGGCTGCATTATTTCCTGCTTCAGAGGAAGGTAACGTAACTTTAACTCGATAATTTTGTACACCTGCTGTATCCGGAGTAACAGTTTGAGTTTTTCCATTAGTGTCAACCCATTCATAAGTTGTACCTTCTGGTAAGTCTAATGCACCGTTTACTTTTGTTACTGCAGCTTTTGCATCTTGTACTGATAAAGTAGTTCCTTTCTCCACAGTCACCTTTGTACTATTAGGTTCAATATCATATGTTCGAACATTAAATTTAACTTCTTTTTTATTTCCATTATCAACGCTACCATCAGCAGAATCGGATACTTTTAGCGTTATCGGACGTTCACCGAGTGACGCTGTATTTGAAACATTTCCACGAACTGTATATGCACCTTGATTTCGCTCAGTTTTTCCGGTTTGCTTAATATCATAGTTACCACTTGCATTATCATTGAACCAAACACCTTGTGGTAATCCACCATCATTCTTATAACTAATATTAACTCTACCAGTTGCAGCATTATCATAGTATTTCAATGGCAACTCTAGTAAAGAACCACGGAAAACATGAACTGTCTTGTTACTTGCATTTTCTGTTAATGTTGTACCATTTAGCGTAACTGTTGGAGCTATATTATCAGGATTTTTAGCTACTCCTGTTGCAGTAGCATCATCACTATTCAAATAAGTTGCTTTTGCTGTCACTGTGGATTCATCTTTTACAGTAGATTCTGCAATCGATACAACCCCGTTAGATGAATTAACCTTTACTCCATTTGGTAACGTATCAAGTGTTCCCCATGTAGTTCCTGACTTTTTAACCGTTATTGTAGTATCAGAATTTTGATTAGTTGGTCTATAAGATACTACCAATTTATCTGTGGTTCCATTTGGTGTAACAGAAACTGTTCCATCAGTAGGAGTTGATACTGTAGGTTTTGTTGGAGCAGTTTCTTTTCTAATATTTTTGAAAAGTACATCTACATAATCTACAGAATCATCTTGGTTATTAGTACGAGCGTTATTTTCATTATCATAATAAGTAACTTTGATTTGTTTTTTCACCCAAACAGGAGTTGCGGATGTAATTTTAGGAACTTTAGCTGCATCAACTTCATGCCCATTTGTATCAATTTTTTTATAAGCTTCATGAATAGCGTCATTTAATTTCTTAACATTTTCTGCAGAAATCGTTCTTCCAGGAGCTACATCAATATCAGACGGCACAGTAAACAATTCTTTCTTACCATCGACAGTTAATTCAATCACTCTTGCTCCAGTGGTAAGGTCATTTGAGCCACCTACCCACTCTACTGTTTTAACAGCTTGTTCTTTAATTCTTGCACTACTTGTTGGAAAATCCTCTATTCTATCTTTGTAAAAAGCTTTTCCATAATTTGGAGCCGTCATGTCTGCATAATCAGGAGTTTTAAAACCTGGAATAGTAGAAGAAACATTATCATATCCCGTAATATAAGTAGAGGCATCTCCTAGATTCCCATTATAACTTTTTGTATCTGTTACGTTTTTCGCTACAGGTTGATAAATATCCGACTGAGTAACTATCCTAAACGGTAATCTGAAACTAATTTTTTGACCTTTTATTTTTGCTTCAATATATACTGTATGATTTCCTTTTGCACTATCCGGTGTTAAATCCTGCGGTCCATCATTGTGGATATGAGTATATCTATTGTGAAGGCTCTTAATATACACATCCCAAGTAGATTCATGCCCCGTTGATTTAAAAGTCTTATACTCTGTTACATCCCCTGATCCTGGATTAAACTTTCTATTATTATCGTAAGTATCTTCAATGGTAACAGCACTACTTTCCAATCCATTTTTTTCATCTAACGTACCAATCCCTGTACCTTTTAGGAAAGTTGTTTTTAACACATTCGTATTAACCGTTACATTATATTGTTCTTGCACTCCATACCATTGTTGATAACTCTTATGCATATAACGTCCCGATGGAATAACTTCATAAGATTTCATACCTGCAATATAATATAGTGGTGCTTCAGTATCGCCTACTGTATCAAATTCTACTTCATATTTATTCCCTGGAGTTTTCCCCGTAGCATAATCTCTCGGTCTAAATGCGAACACATTTTGAGTTGAACTTTTAATCTTATCGTACAACTTATCCATAATTCTTTTATCTTCATTTGACATACCATCACGATTATAATATACACTGGTATCATTTTTTACAAAATCATCTAAAGTATAAACTCCGCCACGGTTACCAACAATTCCATTATTGATATTTGCAACATTTTCATAGTAAGAGCCACCATTTACCCCACCATTTGGTGAACCGACAGCTGTTAAATACTTATCTGCCGCACCATTAAATACTTCACGGACTCCTCCTTGTTTTACCACAACTCCATTTTCAGATAACGTCATATGCGTAACAGAATGCCTAGACGGTAAAGTAAAGTAATAAATTGGATTTTGTCTACCTTCTCTAGCTTCATTATAAGTGATTTTCCAGTGATAACCATTGCTGTTTTTAGTAACTACAGCGTGGACCTTATTTTTTAAATATTTTACAGGCTGAGGACCTAAGTTATTATTGTTATTTCCTGCGCCACTTCCGTTATCATTATGAGAGATATATAAAATAGTTCCTGGCGGATATCCTGAACCATCATTTTTCTTCGTAATATATCCAACAGTTGCTTCAGTTAAACGATCGTCACCATGGCTATCATAAACTTTGCCATCTGCTGCTCTGTAATAAGTTGCTGCTCTAAAATATGAATCTGGCAACATCTTCTTACCATTATCCAAATCACGTTTTCCTGAATGTTCACGAGCAATTGCTAAGGCAAGTTTTTTCTCTGCTTGCTTACCTTTCTTCATTAATTCTTCGATTTCTGAAGCTGTCAATTGTGGATTTTTTAATCCATTTTCAACAGAGCGAACAACTTCTTCCACACCTTCCAAAAATTTCTTGGTTTCAGGGCGTTCAATTTTTCTAGCGGCATCTAAGTAGCGAACCAAATAACTAGATAGTACTTCTAGTTTATCTTTTTTGGTGACAGTTTCCTCCTCTTTACCAGCTTTTTCAGACTTTCTGCCATCTTCAGTTCCTTCAACAGAAAGCGTACTTTTATCAGTCTTTTTAAGTTCTTTTTCATCTTGAACGTTAGAACTAACTGTGGAACCTTCTATTACTTTTGCAGGCTTATCTAAAGTGAGATTACCGTCTAACGTCGCTTCGCTAGTCCGTGTAGCATTCAAGGCTTCTTTATTTTCCTTAGAAACAGCGCTAGCTTCGTTAGCAGGCTTATTATCATCCTTAGACTGGAGCTGACGTACTTGCTCTACCATAGTTTGAACTCGACCCACTAAGGTTGCAACTGCTTCTTCAGATGTATTTTCATCTCCAAGCAAACGTTTGCTTTCGTCAGTTAATTGAGAAATCTGACTAGCTAGACTTGACAACTTCCCATTATCTATCTTAGCAATCTCTGCTTGAAGGTCACTAAGAGCCTGATTAAGAGCAGACTTGTCCACCGATTTCTTAGTAATTGCCTCTTTCTCAGACCCTACTTCCTGTGATTTTTCTGAATGTCCCTCTGTAGGTGGAACTCCCTCAGTCAAACCAGTAACAGCAACCCCCACTTTTTCAGTATTGGCTGTTGCAGGAGAGACGGCCATATCCGCCTTAGCTACTCCATTCGCAAAAAAGACGAGCGCTGCAATCGCTACACTCGCAGCCCCAAAATGGTACTTTCTTATAGAATAACGGTAAACTTTTTCACCATTGTCGTTACGCTTTTTACCAAACATAAGCATATCCTTTCCTTGTTTCAACTGATTAGCTAAAAAGCTTTGAAACATAATATCTCAACACTATATTAATACTTTTACAATGCGAAATCAAGCATTTACATAAAGTTTATTTAAAACAAAAATACTACAGCAATCGTGTTTATGGACATTTTTAAAGGATTATATATATATATATGCAAGTGTTATTATACTTACATTCCGAATAGATAAACTATAAAATTTAATATAAATAAAAAAACAGATTTCACCTTTTACTTAGGAAAAATCTGTCATTATTTTATTTTAAATGGTAGACTGCCTATCCTTACATTTT
>ERZ772953.363-NODE-363-length-14268-cov-2.332020_pt1 | contig 14268 bp, 10 predicted proteins | sample MGYA00580685_ERZ772953 | MGnify/ENA primary metagenome ERZ772953 (study PRJEB29015, sample SAMEA2738080) | human oral metagenome | biome: human oral; feature: human-associated habitat; material: saliva | place: China | collected 2209 ...
GTCGAGGGTTGAAAACTATCATCTGGAAAAATACAAAAAAGAAGGGACAGTAGATACTTTTCTTAATGGAAGAGTATGGTATCTGGATTTTAATTTAAACAACAAATATCAGCAGAATAAAAAGTTAAGAAAAGCAATTTCGCTTGTAATAGACAGGGAAAAATATGTGAAGGAAATAAAGAAGGACGGTTCAGTAGTTGCAAAATCCTTAATAAGCAGTATAATTTCAGGATATTCTAAAAAATATAGGGAAAAGTATCCTGATACTGATAATTTTAAGGATAATGACATTGAAGAAGCAAAAAAACTTTATCAAGAATTATTAGAAAAATATACAGCGCAATATCAAAAGAAACGTGAGAAGAAGTTTTCTTGTGCATTTTGGAATGAAAATGAATGTGAATATTGTGAGTCCTGTGAGGATTGTTTGCAAATCTATTATGGAGTACTAATTTTAACACCAGAAGGAAAACTATATTCAGAAGGAGAGTAAAGTGGCTAAGCAAGAACAAAAAAGAAAAAGAAAATCTACAAAAAAGAAGACTGAGTCTACGATGTCCATTGAAATTGTGATGGCGATATTGATTCTAATTCAATTGTTAGCCATTTTTAAATTAGGATTTTTAGGTCGATTTTTTGCCAATAGTATTCGTTTTTTTGTAGGAGATTTATTTATATATGCGGGGATTGTTGGAATACTCGCTTCTATTGGAGTGTTATTCCGTGGTAGAATTCATGCCATTCCTAAAAAATGGATTGGTGTTGCGACGTGTCTTTTGATTGCGATTTTTCTATGGGTAGAAGTGGCTGTATTTAGTAATCATGTTCAAGAAGGCGGTCAATTATTTAAAGAAATGATGGCTCGTTATGCGATTGATTTTAAAGCAAATGCTATCGAACAAAATTTAGGTTCCGGTATGATTGGCGCATTATTTTATACCATTACGTATTTCTTAGTTTCTCAATGGGGAACTTATTTGACGATTTTCGTACTATTTATGATTGCTATATTCGTAGCATTTGAAATTCACTTAAGAGATGTTTTCGAAGTTTTAAGAAATTGGACTGCTCAAATTCAACACCAATTAGAAGAAAATAAAGTAGAAAAAGAATCTCGAGTTCGTGAAACTAAACCAGAAGTTGTTGAAACAAAACCAAAAGAAGTCAAAGAAAAGAAACATTCTTTAATCGATAAGATGAAAAACTTTGTTTTTGATGAAGAGGAAGAAGAGGATGAGTTTGAAGAAATTTATCCAGAAGTAACACCACCACCTGTTACAAAACCAGTTGTAGAAGAAGAGTTTGTTCAACCGAAAAGAGAAGAACCAACTTCTTTCAAACATTCTATCGAACCTACAGAAGTAGAGGAAGATACAGAGGATTTAGAAGACTTTGTCATTAATGGAGGAACTGATGATTCAGATTACCAATTACCCCCATTAACATTATTAAATCCAATTCCACCATCTGATCAATCAGATGAGAAGATGATTGTTGAGAAGAATCTTAAAATTTTAGAAAGAACGTTTGAAAGTTTTGGAGTAGAGGCAAAAGTGATGCCAAATCCATTAGTAGGGCCTGCTGTAACTAAATTTGAAATTAAGCCTGCTATTGGAGTGAAGGTTAGTAAAATTGTGAATTTAAGTGATGATATTGCTTTAGCTCTTGCTGCAAAAGATATTCGTATTGAAGCGCCAATTCCTGGAAAACCTTATGTAGGAATTGAAGTTCCAAATAGTAAAACGAGTTTTGTGGCTTTCAGTGATGTGATTCAAGCAGCTCTTCAATCACCAAAACCATTGGATGTCCCATTAGGAAGAGATATTTCTGGAAATGTTCGATTATGCGATATTTCTAAAATGCCTCACTTATTAATTGCTGGTTCAACGGGTAGTGGTAAGTCCGTTTGTATTAATGGGATTATTACAAGTATTTTGATGAAGACAAAACCGCATGAAGTTAAATTAATGATGATTGACCCTAAAATGGTAGAGTTAAATGGCTATAATGGGATTCCTCATTTATTAACGCCTGTTGTCACAAATCCAAGAAAAGCAGCGCAAGCTTTGAAAAAAGTTGTGAGTGAAATGGAAAAACGTTATGAAATGTTTGCGGCAATGGGAATGAAAAATATCGATGGTTATAATGCGCATGTAGCTTCTTATAATGCGGAAACGGGAGAAGAGAATCCATTACTTCCATATATTGTAGTCATTGTGGATGAGTTAGCAGACTTAATGATGGTTGCGAGTAATGAAGTCGAAGATGCGATTATTCGTTTAGCGCAAATGGCTCGTGCAGCGGGGATTCATATGATTTTAGCAACGCAACGTCCATCAGTTGATGTTATTACCGGAATTATTAAAGCAAATGTACCTTCAAGAATTGCCTTTGCAGTATCCAGTGGTACAGATTCTCGTACGATTATTGATTCAAGTGGTGCTGAAAAATTACTTGGTCGAGGAGATATGTTATACATTCCAATGGGTGAGAATAAGCCGATTCGTGTGCAAGGAGCTTATTTAACCGATGAAGAAGTAGAAAGAATTGTCGAATTTGTAAAAACACAACAAGAAGTGGAATATGATGAGACAATGATGCTTCCAGAAACACCAGAGGGAAGTTCAGATGATCCTGAAGATGATTTATTTTATGAAGTATTAGAAATGATTCGAGAATTAGAAACGATTAGTACTTCTTACATTCAACGTCGATTTAAAATTGGATTCAATCGTGCCGCTCGTTTAATTGAAGAGTTAGAAGCAAGAGGGTATGTAGGGCCTTCAGAAGGAAGTAAGCCAAGAAAAGTAAATTTAGATGCTTTTGATCATGAAAATGACTCACAAAATCCACCAACTACGTAACAAATGAAATGCTAGGACAAGTGATGCCGAAATGTTAGAATAAAACCTAACGATAAAGCTTCACTAACCTAGCATTTTTTGAAATCAGTCTTTAGATGGATAGTCAGAAACGAAGGAATATGATACTTTTATAGTGAGAAGTTTTCTAAAGAAAGAAGGATTTAAATGAAAAATAATCGATTCATCTCCATTCTATTTATCATAGCAGTTGGGATGTGTTTAACAGGATTTCAGCTGTTTACAAATGCCCATTTATTATATTTATTTGTGTTAGGAATTATTTTTGTTGGAATTGCTGTTCAATTAAAAAATCGTTTTATTCGTACAAATGGACTTTTCTTTGGAATATTAATGATTTTATTATCTGTATTTTCTACATGGGGAATTTGGTTAGCAGGAAGTATTTTAATTGTTTATGGTCTTTCTTATGGTAGAAAATTAATTAAAAAATACTTTTCAGATGATAGTGAATGGATTTGGAAGAAAAAAAGATATGTTTCCGTTAAGCTAGAAGAACCGTCAGACCGATTTGAAACACAAAGACAGGAATGGATTGGAGTTCAAAAAATTGGAAAAGATACATTTGAATGGGATGATATTAATATTAGCCAATTTATGGGAGATACGATTATCGATTTAGGAAATACGGTTCTTCCAAATGAACAAAACACCATTATGATTCGAAAAGGCATTGGACGTATTCGTGTTATTGTTCCTATTGGGGTTGGCGTGAAACTTTGTCATAATGCATTTATTGGTGAAGCAAAGTTTGATGGACAACAGTTAGAATTAAAAAATGAGACGATTACGATGTATTCGGAACGCTTTGAATCGAGTCATAAAAAAATTATCATTATCTCGTCAGTTCTTGTAGGAGAAATTGAGGTGATTGAAGCATGAGAAAGTGGTTTTTACGAATCTGTTTTGTTGTGTTTCTCTTTGTCTCTAGTATTTTTCTAATTGGTGTAAATGTTATTCATTCTTTATTTGGGATTGAGTTATTTGAAAAACTGTCGTCTAATCAATTAATTTTATTGTTTTTAGTGGTGACATTAATTGTATTTGTTATTACTTTTATGGCAGCAAGTATTGTATTTTTCTTACAGCGATTAACGGATTCTGTTATGTACAACCAATTAGAAGCCATTAGAAATCAACAATATTCAAATGTAAAAAAATCGGTGGATGAAATTTGGTATCGTCCTTTATTAATGATTCGATTGGATACATTTTTCCAAGAAACTGCTAAAATAGCAGAAATGCAGGAACAACTGGTTCAAAATCTTCAACAAATTTCTTCTAGACCGGAATATATTGGTGAAGAAACAAAGGAAGAAATTATTGAATTGGAAAGACATCGTATTGCTCGAGAATTACATGATTCGGTGAGTCAACAATTATTTGCTGCGATGATGATGCTTTCTGCGATGAATGAACAAAAAGAACAATTATCTCCAGTAATTCAGCAACAATTAGCATTAGTAGAGAAAGTGATCAATGATTCTCAATCAGAAATGAGAGCTTTATTATTACACTTACGTCCGATTTCACTTGAAAATAAAACATTAGTTCAAGGGATTGAAAGTTTATTAAAAGAATTAACGACAAAAGTGCAATTATCGCTTCATTGGGAATTAGATGAAGTGACACTACCTAGTACTTTTGAAGATCATCTTTTTAGAATTGTACAAGAATTGGTGTCAAATACATTACGACATGCAAAAGCCAAACAATTAGAAGTCTTTTTAAAACAAAAGGATGATTATATTATTTTAAAACTAGTCGATGATGGAATTGGATTTGATACAAGTGTTTCAAAAGCAGGAAGTTATGGTTTGAAAAATATTGAAGAACGTGTTGCAGGAATGGGAGGACAATGCAAAATTATTAGTATTGCCAATCAAGGAACGATTATTGAAATTAAAATTCCTCAAAAGCAGGAGAAGGAGTAGTTGAATGATTAAAGTTCTATTAGTAGATGACCATGAAATGGTTCGATTAGGTGTATCAGCCTATTTATCTGTTCAAGAAGATATTGAAGTCATCGCCCAAGCAGAAAATGGAAAAATTGGTGTTGAAAAAGCATTGGAATTAAAACCGGATATTATTTTAATGGACTTAGTGATGCCTGTCATGGATGGAATTGAAGCAACAAAAGAAATTTTATCGAAATGGAAAGAAGCTAAAATTATTATTGTGACAAGTTTTATTGATGATGAAAAAGTTTATCCAGCTATTAGTGCTGGAGCAAAAAGTTATTTACTAAAAACTTCGTCTGCTTCTGAAATTGCTCAAGCGATTCGTGATACTTATCGTGGAGAAGGGGTATTCGAAAAAGAAGTGAGTGAGAAGTTAGAGCATCGTCATGAAGTGGAAGAAGAGTTTCGTCTGTATGAAGAATTAACGAGTCGTGAAAAAGAAGTGCTTTTATTGATTGCGCAAGGGAAATCGAACCAAGAAATTGCGGACGAGTGTTTTATTACTTTAAAAACGGTAAAAACGCATGTTTCGAATATTTTATCGAAGTTGCAAGTAGAAGATCGTACACAAGCAACGATATATGCTTTTAAGCATCATTTAGTGAAGCCTTAATTATATTTATAATGACTTTTCTGGAATAGTAGTAATGGACGGCAGCAGCTTCGCAGAGCGAATCTCATGCCTAAACTACTATGAAAAGTCTTTGTGGTTTTACATTAGAGAACGTTAAAGAGAATGAGTGACTGTTTCAGCAATAAAATGCTAAACAGTCATTTTATTTTTTATTTTACAATGCTTGAAAAATATTGTACGCTTAGGATTAGAAAAACTTTTCATGAAAGTAGGATATTATGATACGGAATAGTAAAAAATCAATTGGATTAAGCGATAAAATCCGTATGCAAAGAGATTCAAAAGAAATATTATTAGAAGGTTCTTCCTGGCTAACGATTGGTAGTATGGTTTCCAGATTACTAGGAGCATTATACATTATTCCATGGGGAGCGATGTTTGCCACTCAACGAGATGATGCCAACTTCTTATATTTCATTGCATACAATATTTATGCATTAGTATTACAAATTTCAACGGCTGGGATTCCAGTAGCCATTTCAAAAATTGTGGCGGATAATCAATCAAGAAAAGATTACGAAACGAGTTGGAATATTTTTAAAGGCGGAATGTTATTTATGACCGCAACAGGAATTGTCAGTGCGATTGTCATGTTTGTAACAGCTCCTTATTTTGCTAAAGGAGGTTCTGCTCAAGAAATTCAAGATAGTATCATGGTCATTCGTTCGCTTGTTCCAGCAGTTGTGATTATTCCACCATTAAGTTTATTAAGAGGGTATTATCAAGGGTATAGTGATATGGCACCTTCTGCTAAATCTCAATTATGGGAGCAAATCGTGCGTATTATTTATATGTTACTCTTAACGTTCTTTGTTATGAAGTTATTTGGTGGCAGTTATGCAGTAGCAGTAGCGCATTCAACGTTTGCTGCATTTGTTGGGGCAGTTGTCGCATTTGTCTATTTAGGCTATAAAATGTGGAAAGATATGCCTGGAATGAAGCGATTAATGAGTGAAGGGCGTCCTGCTCGTAATATGAGTTTTGGTCGTATTGTGTTTGAAGTGATTCGTGAAGCTCTACCATTTGTGATTGTGACTTCAAGTATTCAATTAATTAGTATTTTGGATCAAGAAACTTTCCAACCACTAGCGATGACATTTACTCATTTGAATTTTGAACAAAGTAAAGAACTATTAACAATTTTTGGATTTAATGCCAATAAAATTATTATGATTATTTTGTCTCTTGCCATTAGTATTTCAACAGCGGCATTACCATTATTAGCTTCTCATTATTCCGTGAAAAATCATGTAGAAGTGAAAAATGTGATTGAGGAAAATATTGGTTTATATTCCTTTATTATGATTCCAGCTTCTGTTGGAATGGCAGTTGTAGCAGAGCCAATTTACAATGTGTTTTATTCTCCAAGTAAAGATGGAACGTATTTATTAATGATTTCCTGTATTTTATGTATTTTTATGGGGGCTTTTACAGTCTTTACTTCGATTCAACAATCGATGGAGCAACATATGATTGCGATTAAAGCTTTAGTAATTGCTTTAGTGGTGAAAATGTTATGGCAACCGATGATGATTTATTTCTTTGAAGGTGCAGGTCCATTATGGGCGACAAGTCTTGGATTTATTTTAGCAACCGTTTATATGGGGTATCACTTATATTATCAAACCTTATTTAATCTTAAAAAAGTGGGGATTCAATTAGTAAAAGTAATAGGGATTTCATTCATTATGATGATTGTTAGTTCCTTAACTCTAGTAGGGTTAAAACAAATCATTAATATTGATGGAAAATTAATGGCGATGATTGCTGTAGCGATTGTTGGTTTTGTTGGAGCGATTGTTTATGGATTGATGAGCTTATATACAAGATTAGCAGACGAATTATTAGGGCAAAGAATGGTTGCGATTCGTAGAAAACTAAAAATGAAGGAGTAGGTTTAGTGAGACTAGATAAGTTTTTAGCCGATTCTGGAATAGCAACACGTTCTCAAGTTAAATTAATTTTAAAACAAAAGCGTGTTCGAAAAAATCAAGAAATTGTGACGAATGGTAAAGTACAAATCGATGAAAAATTAGATGAAATCTATTTAGATGATGAAAGAGTCTATTATGAAAAATATTTGTACTATGTGATGAATAAGCCAAAAGGGGTTATTTCAGCAACAGAGGATACGAAACACGCAACTGTTTTGGACTTGATTGGTGAATTAGCACAGAAACGAGGAGTCTTTCCTGTAGGAAGACTGGATATTGATACGCATGGATTTCTATTATTAACCAATAACGGAGCTTTGAGTCATGCAATGTTATCCCCAAAAAAACATGTGGAAAAAACTTATGTTGCTAAAATTGAGGGAATCATGACTCAGGAGGATCAAGTTTCTTTTGAAAAGGGAATTACATTAGATAATGGTTATGAATGTATGCCGGCTCATTTAGAGATTCTTTCCGTGGATGAAAGCCATCTAACTTCACTTGTCCAAATTAAGATAAAAGAAGGTAAATTTCATCAAGTGAAACGTATGGTGAAAGCTTGCGGAAAAACGGTCGTAGATTTACAACGAATCAGTATGGGACCATTACACTTAGATGAATCCTTAACACTTGGAGAGTTTCGTAGTTTAAAGGATTCCGAATTAGAAGCCTTAAAAATTTTTAATGTAGAATTGTAATCAATAGAGGAGTAAGAAATGAATGTTTCTTATTCCTTTTTTAGTTATCTCTTCTAGCAAAATATATGGAAAAATGATAAGATAAACCTAATGAATTTCGTAAAGGAGCGATAATATGACAATTGATTGGAAAAAAGAAGTTGAAAGTCGTAAAGAAGACTTATTAAAAGATTTATTTGATTTATTACGTATTGATAGTGTTCGTGATGATTCAAAAGCAAGTGAGGATGCACCAGTAGGCCCTGGTCCTAAAAAAGCTTTAGAAGCCTTTTTAGCTATTGGGGAACGTGATGGATTTACAACAAAAATGGTTGGAAATTTAGCAGGTCATATTGAATTTGCTCCAAATCCTGACTATAAAGAAACATTAGGAGTATTAGGACATGTGGACGTTGTTCCTGTTGGAACAGGTTGGGAAACAGATCCTTTTGAACCACAAATTATCAATGACCGTATTTATGCTCGTGGTTCAAGTGATGATAAAGGACCAAGTATGGCAGCTTATTATGCGCTAAAAATTATTAAAGAATTGGGCTTACCAGTATCAAAACGTGTTCGTTTCATTATTGGTACAGATGAAGAATCTGGTTGGAAATGTATGGATCGTTACTTCCAAACTGAAGAAATGCCAGATTTTGGTTTTTCACCAGATGCTGAATTCCCAATTATTAACGGAGAAAAAGGAATTTTATCTCTACATTTTGAGTTAGCAGCAGGAGAAAGCAATGGACAATTCCAATTGAAAAACTTCAATTCTGGATTAAGAGAAAACATGGTACCTCAAGATGCTCATGCTGAAGTAGTCGTTCCAAATTCTTCAGAATTTGTAGCAGCATTTGATGCTTATATTGCTGAAAATCCAGTAGAAGGAACAGCTTCAGTTAATGAAGGTGTAGTTGTATTAGATGTAGTTGGTAAATCAGCTCATGGTTCAACTCCTCATGCAGGAATTAATGCAGCTACTTATTTAGCATCATTCTTAAATCAATATGATTTTGCAGGACAAGCGAAAAAATTCTTATCTTTTGCTGCAGATGTTCTTCACTTAGATACAGATGGTGCAAAATTAAATGTGGCATTTGAAGATTCAGTAATGGGACCATTAACAGCAAATGCAGGTATTTTAACATTTGCTCCTGAAGTAGGAGGAAAATTAGTAGTTAACTTCCGTTACCCACGTGGAATTGATGCGAAAACATTAGAAACAAAAGCAAATGCAGTGTCTTCTAACTATGGATTGACTGTTTCTGCTGGTAAATCTCAAGTACCTCACTATGTTTCACCAGAAGATCCATTGGTAGCTACATTATTAGAGGTATATGCAAAACAAACAGGACTTCCAGCTCATGAACAATCTATTGGTGGAGGAACTTATGGTCGTATTTTTGAACGTGGAGTAGCGTATGGAGCTTTATTCCCAGATTCAATTGATACAATGCACCAAGCAAATGAATTCTTTGCATTAGATGATTTATTCCGTTCAGCAGCTATTTATGCTGAAGCAATTTATGAATTAATCAAATAAGAAATTAGAAAACTTTCTAAAGGACTAAATATTCGCTATAAATTGCGGATTTTGGTCCTTTTTTTTCGAAAAAAATTTTGCTATAGAGTATACAAACGTGATATACTAGTCCTGTATGTAAATTAATATGTAGATAAATAAATTTGGAGGAAGAGATATGGGATTTTTATATTTCTTACTTATAATCGTGGTGTTAGGGGCCATTGGTTATGGAGTAGCACATTACTTAAGTCAAAAACAAAGTAAAGTTATCGAAGAATTAGGAGTTAAAAAACAAAAATTAATGACTGTTCCAATTGCAGATATTTTATTTACGTTAAAAAATCTGAATTTAACAGGACAAACAAAACGTACGTATGAAACTTGGCAAGCAACTTGGCAAACAATCACTCGTTTCCGTTTTCCAGAAATCGAAGCTGCATTAGTAAGTGCAGAACAATATACACAACGTTTGAATTTTGTTAAAGGTTCTCAAATTTCAAATCAAGCTAGTCAATTAATTGAGGAAACGAAAGCAGAAGTCGATAAAATTTACACAGCATTACAAAAATTATTAGATAGCGAAAAGAAAAACCGTGAAGAATTAGAAGTGTTACAAGAACGTTATGCAAGTATGCGTAAAGATTTATTAGCACATAGTTTCTCATTTGGTGAAGCGTTAGAGTCATTAGAAAAACGTTTATCTTATTTAGAATTAGATTTTACAAAATTTAATACTTTAACGAACGAAGGTGACCACTTAGAAGCTAAAGAAGTATTAGGACGAATCGAAACTGAAATGCAAGATTTCGAACAAATTGTTGAAGAAGTTCCTAAATACTTAAAAGAAATCGAAGAAGAATATGAAGACCAAGTAGCTGACTTAAAAGAAGGCTATCAAAAAATGGTGGAAGAGCATTATCAATTCCCTAAAATTTCTATTCCAAGTGAAATTCAAAAAATTGAAGAAATTATTGCTGTTGCAAGAGAACATATTAAAGCAACTGAATTAGAAGAAGCTCGTCAACAATTAGACAAAGTAGCACGTGAAATTGATCAATTATATTTAGTAATGGAAACTGAATATGAAGCAAAAGCATTCGTGAAGAGAAATCGTGCTCAAGTAGAAAGAAAATTAAATCAAGTATTACAAAGCAACCGTTATGTGAATATTGAAGTAGATCGTGTATCTCAAAACTTTGTACTAGCGAATAATGAATTTAATCGTGTTCAAGATTTTGCAAAACAATTGGAAAAAGAACAAGAGGCTGTTGCTTACTACAGTAAAGCATTACAAAATCAACAAGTTCCTTATTCAATTGTGAAAGAACATTATGAAATTGTATTAAATACCTTAAAAGAAATTGATGAAAATCAATTATCATTAGTAAATACATTGACTGATTTAAGTCAACAAGAAAAGAGTATTCGAGATGGATTAGATGTATTTGAATTAGATTTACGTAATATGAAACGTACGATTGAAAAATATCATTTACCAGGCTTACCAAAAGAATATTTAGAATTATTCTTTGCAACAAGTTCTCGTATCGAACAATTATCTCAATTAATGAATCGTGTAAAATTAGATATGACTGAAATTACAGGATTAAATCAAACAATTGAAGATGATGTTGAAAAATTAGATATTATGACTGAAGAAATTGTGGATAATGCTCAATTAACAGAATTTATGATTCAACAAGCCAATCGTTATCGTTTAGAGCATCCTGAAATGGATACAGCTATTCAACAAGCTTTAGAACAATTTAATCATTTTTATCGTTATGGAGAATCATTAGCGATTATTGAAAAAGCATTGAACCAAGTTGATCCAGGTTCTGCACAACGTGTACGTGATAGTTATCAATCAGAGAAAAATAACAGTTTATTCTTCTAAAGTAAAAAAAGAAGCCACACGGCTTCTTTTTTTGTGTGAAAAATGGTACACTTAACATAATATGGTAACGAATGAAAGGATGAAAGTTGTGTCTCAAAAGAAACAGCGTTATCGTGCAAATATTGCTGGAAAGACTTATACCATTTTAGGTACAAAATCTCATCAGCATATGCATAGTGTCATTAAATTATTAAATGAACAGTGGAATGAACTTGGTGAAGTTGCGAAAGAGTGTTCTAATGAAGAAAAAGCTATTTTACTAGCGATTAATGCAGTAAGTGTACAATTAGAAAAACAAGAACAATTAATGATGTTAGAAGAAGAAAATCAACAATTGAAGAAAAGTGTTTCTCATCCTAGAGGAAGTAAACGTCAAAGTATTGCTCTAGAACGTAAGGAACAATTTGAAAAACAATTTGCGGAACAAGAAGATTTATGGAGAAAGTAGGTGCTTGATGGTAACAATTGGCATTTTATTATTTTTATTATTAGGAATTTATACAGGTGCTAGAAGAGGATTAGCTTTACAAATCCTTCATTTTATTGGCTATATTATTTCTACTTTTATTGCTATATTTGGTTATCGAGCATTTTCTAAAATGATTGAAATGTATGTCCCTTTTCCATCATACATTCCTGGAACGCATTTAGCGATTTTTTCTGAAGGTCAAGCATTAGGAATGGATCAATCGTTTTATTACTTGTTCTCATTTATTGTTATTATGGTTGTGAACTGGGCAATTGTTCGCTTGATTACAACTGTGATTAAAGAAATGACAAAATTACCAATTATGAAACAATTTAATACATTAGGGGGAGCAATTTTAGGATTTGTTTTCCACTATGTAGCGATTTTCTTTGTATTATATTTAGTAGCGATGATTCCTACAGATTCAGTACAAAAGATTTTTGAAGGACATACTCTAGCAAATTGGATTGTGACACATACTCCATTATTCTCAGGAATTGTTAAAATGTGGTTGTTTTCATAATCTATGATTAGAAATCCATTCAATGAAAAATAGTAGAATCTATAAGGGTGGAAAATAATATTTATTTTTCACTTTTTTTCTGTCTAAAAGGAGGAGAAAGCATGAATCAAAAAATTGAAGAGATTTTAGAATTTCATAAAATTCGACATGCTGTAAGAGAATTTGCGAATACTCAAAAAGCAAAAACAATGATTCTTCAATTACCAATTGAAACGAATGCTCAAAAAATTCGAAATAAAATTGAAGAAACACGAGATGCAGTAACGCTTTTACGATTAAAACAAGGAATTCCAATTCCTAAATTAGCTGATATTAGTGTATCTATTAAACGATTAGAAGTAGAAGCAGGATTAAATGGAAGAGAATTAAGCGAAATATTAAAAGTATTACAAACAACGAATCAAGTGGCTACTTTCTTTGAAAAAGTGAAGGAAGAAGAGATTACATTAGATCGATTGCCACAATTAGTAGAAAAATTAGAATATTTACCAGAAATTTCAAAACAATTACAGTTATCGATCCGTGAAGATGGGTATGTATTAGATGATGCCTCCGTTGCGTTAAAAGGCATTCGTCAAGGAATTTCTAGAACTGAACAAGAAATTAAAGGGCAATTGGATACATATGTTACTGGAAAATATGCAAAATATTTAACGGACTCTTTAATTACAATTCGTAATGATCGTTATGTTGTTCCTGTTAAAGCAGAATACAAATCAACCTTTGGTGGAATTGTGCATGACCAAAGTGCAACAGGGCAAACATTATTTATGGAACCACAAGCGATTGTAAACTTGAATAATAAATTACGAGATTATCAATTACAAGAAAAGAAAGAAGTCGAGCGTATTTTATTTGAATTATCTGAAAAATTAATGCCTCACACACCTTCCTTAACACAAAATCATTATGTATTATCTCGTTTAGATATTGCAAATGCAAAAGCACTGTATGCCAAACAAATAAAAGCAAATGAGCCGATTATCGATGAAGAAAACCATGTTGCGATTTGGCAAGCTAGACATCCGCTTATTTCGCCCAAATCAGTGGTTGCTAATGATATTATTTTAGGGCAAGAATATCAGTCAATTGTTATTACTGGTCCAAATACGGGTGGTAAAACCATTCTTTTAAAAACGATTGGGATTATCCAATTAATGGCACAAATGGGATTATATATTCCAGCACTACCGGATAGTCGTGTAGGTGTCTTTACTCAAATTTTTGCAGATATTGGAGATGAACAATCGATTGAACAAAACTTGAGTACATTTTCATCCCATATGTCAAATATCGTTTCAATTTTACATAAAATTGATGAAAAAAGTTTAGTATTAATGGATGAAATTGGTTCAGGAACGGATCCGCAAGAAGGAGCATCACTCGCGATTGCGATTTTAGATTATATTGGGACAAAACAAAGTTATGTGATTGCAACGACTCACTATCCTGAATTGAAAGTTTATGGATATAATCGAGTAGGAACGATTAATGCCAGTATGGAGTTTGATAGTGATACCCTTCAACCTACGTATCGTTTCCTATTAGGAGTTCCGGGACGAAGTAATGCATTTGATATTTCAGCAAGATTAGGGCTCCCAAAAGTTGTCATTGAACAAGCACGACAATTTATTTCTGTTGAAAGCCAAGAATTGAATGAAATGATTTCTGATTTAGAAAGAAAACGTCGCATTGTAGACCAAGAAAAATCAGTGATTCAACAGCAATTAAAAGAAAGTTCGCAATTGTTAGAAGCATTGAAG
>ERZ772953.364-NODE-364-length-14263-cov-8.376478_pt1 | contig 14263 bp, 8 predicted proteins | sample MGYA00580685_ERZ772953 | MGnify/ENA primary metagenome ERZ772953 (study PRJEB29015, sample SAMEA2738080) | human oral metagenome | biome: human oral; feature: human-associated habitat; material: saliva | place: China | collected 2209 ...
CGCCTCGGCTACGTCCTTGACCTCGCTCCGAAGGACCTGGAAAAGGTCATCTACTTCGCCGCGTACATGGTCACGGAGATCGACGAGAAGGGCCGCGATGAGGATCTTGTTGATCTTCGTCAAGAGCTCGAAGTCCAAAAGAAGCAGATGGAGAACCAACGCGACTCCGCGATCAACGATTATGCGGAGAAAGCGGAGGCCGACCTGGCTGCCCTCGAAGCCGATGGTGCTTCCGCGGCTGAGCGTGAGAAGCTGCGCAAGAATGTCGACAAGGAGATGGCTCGCATCCGCAAGCGCTTCGACGGCGACATTGAGGGCCTCGAGGTCGTGTGGGAGAACTTCAAGAACCTGAAAGTCGGTGCCCTCATCGGCGACGAGCGTCTCTACCGTGCGATGCTCGCCCGCTACGGCACCTACTTCAAGGGCGACATGGGGGCGGCAGCCATCCAGAAGCGCCTCGAGACCTTCGACCTGGAGGGTGAGGTCGCCGCGCTGCGCCAGACCATCGCCTCGGACTCCGGTCCGCGCAAGGCCCGCGCCATCAAGCGCCTGAAGGTCATCAACGCCTTCGTCGCCACCGGAAACTCCCCGGCCTCCATGGTTCTCACCAAGATTCCCGTGATTCCGCCGGACCTGCGCCCCATGGTTCAGCTCGACGGTGGTCGCTTCGCGACCTCCGACCTCAACGACCTGTACCGTCGCGTCATCAACCGCAACACCCGACTCAAGCGTCTGCTCGAGCTGGGCGCCCCCGAGATCATCGTCAACAACGAGAAGCGCATGCTTCAGGAGTCCGTTGACGCCCTCTTCGACAACGGCCGCCGTGGCCGCCCCGTCGCGGGCCCGGGCAACCGTCCGCTGAAGTCGATCTCGGACATGCTCAAGGGTAAGCAGGGTCGTTTCCGTCAGAACCTGCTCGGTAAGCGCGTCGACTACTCGGGTCGTTCCGTTATCGTCGTCGGCCCGCAGCTGCAGCTGCACCAGTGTGGTCTGCCCAAGCAGATGGCCCTGGAGCTGTTCAAGCCCTTCGTCATGAAGCGCCTGGTTGAGAAGAACTACGCGCAGAACGTCAAGGCCGCCAAGCGCAAGGTCGAGCGTCAGCGCCCCGAGGTGTGGGACGTCCTCGACGACGTCATCCGCGAGCACCCCGTGCTGCTGAACCGTGCACCTACGCTGCACCGCCTCGGCATCCAGGCGTTCGAGCCCCAGCTGATTGAGGGTAAGGCCATCCAGCTGCACCCCCTCGCCTGTGGCGCCTTCAACGCCGACTTCGACGGCGACCAGATGGCTGTCCACCTGCCGCTGGGCGCTGAGGCGCAGGCCGAGGCCCGCATCCTCATGCTGTCGACGAACAACATCCTCAAGCCCTCCGACGGTCGCCCCGTGGCCATGCCGTCGCAGGACATGATCATCGGTCTGTTCCACCTGACCTCGAACCCCGACCCGTCGGTCCCGGTCGAGATGGACGAAGACGGAAACCCCGTGATTCCGTACTTCTCCAGCCAGGCGGAGGCCCAGATGGCGTTCGACGCCGGCAACCTGGACCTGAACGCGACCGCGCGCATCCGCTTCGCCGACGGCACCGTGCCGCCCGAGGGCTGGGAAGCCCCCGAGGGCTGGGAGAGTGGCGACGACCTGATCCTCGAGACCAGCCTCGGCCGCGCGATCTTCAACGAGCAGCTGCCCACCGACTACCCGTTCGTCAACGAGGTCGTCGGCAAGAAGCAGCTCGGCAACATCGTGAACACGCTGACCCAGCGTTACCCGAACGTGCTCGTGGCAGACTGCCTCGACGCGCTGAAGTCGGCCGGCTTCCACTGGTCGACCTGGTCGGGCATCACGATCGCGTTCTCCGACATTCAGGCCTCGCCGCGTAAGCGCGAGATCCTGGCCCGCTACGAGGCCAAGGCCGCCGAGATCGTCGAGCAGTTCGAGACGGGTATCATCCTCGAGGAGACCCGCTACGAGGAGCTCGTGAAGCTGTGGCTGCAGTGCACCGAAGAGGTCGCCGAGGACATGCGCGCGAACTTCACCGAGCGCAACACCGTGTACCGCATGGTGAACTCGGGCGCCCGTGGTAACTGGTCGCAGGTTCAGCAGATCGCCGGTATGCGTGGCCTCGTGTCCGACCCGAAGCAGAAGCTGATCGAGCAGCCCATTAAGGCGAACTACCGCGAGGGCCTGACGGTTCTCGAGTACTTCATCGCCACGCACGGCGCCCGTAAGGGCCTGGTCGATACGGCTCTGCGTACCGCCGAGTCGGGCTACCTGACCCGTCGTCTGGTCGACGTCTCGCAGGACGTCATCGTCCGCGAGGCCGACTGTGGCACCCGCGCCGGCCTGAAGATCGACATCGCTCACAAGAACGAGTTCGGTGAGTGGGAGGCGTCCGAGACCATCGAGACGACCGCCTACGCCCGTAACCTCGCCCGTGACGCGGTGAACGAGGCCGGAGAGGTCGTCATGCCCGCGGGCACCGACCTGGGTGACGACCAGCTCGCCGAGCTCGTCGCAGCCGGCGTCGAGCAGATCGTCTGCCGTTCCGTCCTCACCTGTGAGTCGCAGGTCGGCACCTGTGCGGCCTGCTACGGTCGCTCGCTGGCCACCGGCAAGCAGGTCGACATCGGCGAGGCCGTCGGCATTATCGCCGCCCAGTCGATTGGCGAGCCCGGCACGCAGCTGACGATGCGTACGTTCCACACCGGTGGCGCCGCCTCCGCTGCGGATATTACGCAGGGTCTGCCCCGTGTCCAGGAACTCTTCGAGGCCCGCAGCCCGAAGGTCGAGGCGAAGATGAACGAGGCCGCCGGCCGCGTCCACATCGACGACGAAGACCCGAGCGCGCGTAAGGTCGTCATCACCCGTGACGACGGCAAGGAAGACCTGGTCATCGAGGTCTCGCGTCGCCAGAAGCTCCTCGTCTCCGAGGGCCAGCACATCGAGGCCGGCACCCCGCTGACCGAGGGCCAGCTGGACCCCAAGGAGATCCTGCGCATCATGGGCCGCAACGTGGCCCAGAAGATGCTCGTGGACGAGGTCCAGAAGGTGTACCGCGACCAGGGCGTGGGCATCCACGCCAAGCACATCGAGGTCATCGTCCGCCAGATGCTGCGCCGCGTCACCATCCTGGAGCCCGGCGACACGACGTTCATGCCCGGCGAGCTCGTCGACCGCATGGCGTACCTGACGCAGAACCGTCGCGTCGCAGCCGAGGGCGGCCAGCCCGCCTCGGGCCGCCAGATGCTGATGGGCATCACGAAGGCGTCGCTGGCCACGGATTCGTGGCTGAGTGCCGCGTCCTTCCAGGAGACCACCAAGGTCCTGACCGAGGCCGCCATGAACGGCAAGTCGGACTCCCTGGTGGGCCTCAAGGAGAACGTCATCCTCGGTAAGCTCATCCCGGCCGGCACCGGCCTGTCGCGCTACAACGACGTCATCGTCGAGCCGACGGCTGAGGCCATGGCGAACTCGAACTACTCCGAGGCCGACTTCGGTGACGGCTCCGTGTCCGAGGACTTCCTCGACGCGCTGGGTGCCATCGACTTCGGCATGAACTTCCGCGAGTAATCCGGTTTCGTGACCGCTTGGGACCCCGGCCTCGTCCGTACACACGTGACGAGGCCGGGGTCCTGTGCGTGGGCACAGCGGCGGGTGCACAGCATGGGAGGGGCTGGTGGGTGGTCAAGTCCCGGGTTGTGTGGAGGCTTGTTGAGGTCGTTTCCTTTCGTGTTGTTGCGTGTGGGTTTTCTGCTTGTTGTGTTGTGATGCCACCCGGGGTGAGCTGGGGCGTCGTGCCTGGCCCGCCTTCGTGGTGGTGGTCACCTGTTTGTCGAACCCCTCACCCGAGCCTTGGCCGCCTATTCCGCACGTGAACCCGCTCATCTGAGTGTGGGCAACCGCGCCCACGTGCGGGTTAGGGGGTCGGCGTGTGGAAGAGACGGTTGAAATGCAGGTAGCGGCTTAGCATGCGGAGACACATCGCACAGAGTTTGGGGCGGCGTCGGAGGCGAAGGCGTACTTATCAAGGACGAATGCTCGAGCCGTGCTACTGCGGCTGAGATCGATGCTTTCGGGATACATGTGGTTGTCGAGGCTTCGCCCACAGACGTAGAGACTCCTGAGTGATGGGAAGATGTCGAATTCCTAAAAGCGTCGCCATGCTGGATCGGAAAGAAGCCATGTCATCAGTGTCATGCCAGCGTGCGCGGATCACTCTCCAGCCCGCATTGGCCAGGTCGTGCTGGCGGCTGAGCCACTTCCCAGTGTTCTCACATACCTCCTGCTCGTTATCGCCGAACTTCGTACGACCATCAGGTTCGACAATGATCTTCAGGTCAGGAAGGACAATGTCCCCGAAATAGGTGTTGTCTCCTATGATGATCGGATACTGCGTGACGACGCGCCCCGAGTACAGGCTTTTGATAATCCATAGAACCGAGGCCTCGAAAACATTGTCACAGCCACCATCAGCTGCTTTGATGAGCGCCTGAGCGCGCAGATATCCCGAGTGGTTCGGGCATCTGCCGAGCTGAGCGAGCATGTCACGTCGGATATGCTCGCACTTTTCCCGCGAGTCCCCAAGGTTGAACCTGTCGAAACCTGACAGTGAGTGCATCACCATGCATGCTGCGACGAAAGCGTCGCGGGGTTGCTCGTTGAGGGTAAGACGAACGACGGCTTCAACCGGTGATTCGGCTTCGAGGCCGTCGATCTGCGAGATGCTCTGAGGAGCTTTGTTTCGGCAAATGACGGGAACACCGGGCACGACCGTGTGTCGGTGCTGTACTGCAGGATAGGGACGGAGCTGGAAATCAGACTTACTTGGCCACGCCTCGACACAGGAGTTGGTCGACCATGTTGGGATTCCATGGAGAAGTAATGCGCTGTTACCAGTAAAAACCAGGCGCTGCGACGACTGATAGTCGAGTGCATGCAGACGCGCGATGTTGATACTTTGCCAGATCTCCCATGGTCGTGCGTCCTGATCGCCGTGCAGGCGAACGCGATAGCCTCGTCTGATAAGGAGAATATCGGGGTCTGTAAGGATCGCGGCGCGGCTGTGCCGATGGGTTCGAAGAGTTTCAATGCTGATCATGCTCTAGATCTATCCCGGGGAAGAACAGAGTTCCAGCCGCGACGGGACACCTGTGGATAGTCATCGTGCTGGCGAGTCGCCTGTGCATAGAAGCGCGTAAAGAAGAGCCTGTGGACAGCGTGGCTGCCCTCTGCTTCGTGACGTACACGCTCCGCTATTCCGAACCTCGGCCCTCTAATCCGCACGCGAACCCTCTCATCGGAGTGTGGGCAAGGGTGCCCACGTGCGGAATAGCGGGTTAACGTGCGGACAAGAGACAGGGTGTCGGCACAACATGTGAGAGCACAACGTGGCGAGAGGGAACTGTCAGCAGCACGGATGTGAAATCTCGGCACCACAGGGATCGTTGCGGATAACAGGAAGCCTCAGCGCTGCGCATGGGAGACGAACCCCGAAACCCAGCCCCGGCCTCGTTGATGAGGGACGAAACACAAGGCGTACCCTTTGACGCCCGACGAGGTTCCCCGCTATCCTTGAGGGTGGTTCCCGCCTCTGTGGAACCTCTGTGCCCGGGAAACCGGGAGCGGGCTCCGTCCGTCGGAGCTCCGGGCGTCATTCTCTGACCCTCGTGGTTATCATGGCGCGCCGGCCCCCAGCGGACACGTGTGCCCACATGGGGGTTGCGCAGTCGCGGAAGACTGACAATCAGGGCCACCCCTCGACGTGAGGGGAGGCCGCCGACGGAAAGAAACTGGAGACCCAGTGCCTACCATTCAGCAGCTCGTCCGCAAGGGACGTGTCTCGAAGCGCGCGAAGGTGAAGACCCCCGCGCTGAAGGGCTCCCCCCAGCGTCGCGGCGTGTGCACCCGTGTGTACACCACCACGCCGAAGAAGCCGAACTCGGCTCTGCGAAAGGTCGCTCGTGTGCGCCTTTCGTCCGGCATCGAAGTCACCGCCTACATCCCCGGTGAGGGCCACAACCTGCAGGAGCACTCGATCGTGCTCGTGCGCGGTGGTCGTGTGAAGGACCTGCCCGGCGTGCGTTACCGCATCGTCCGCGGCTCGCTCGACACCCAGGGTGTCCGCGGCCGTCAGCAGGCTCGTTCCCGTTACGGCGCGAAGAAGGAGAAGAAGTAATGCCTCGTAAGGGCCCCGCTCCCCGTCGCCCCCTCGTCGATGACCCGGTTTACGGCTCCAAGGTCGTGACCCAGCTGGTCAACCGCGTTCTCCTCGACGGCAAGAAGACCGTCGCCGAGCGCATCGTCTACGGCGCACTTGAAACCGTTCGCGAGCGCACCGAGCAGGAGCCCGTCTCCGTGCTCAAGCGCGCTCTCGAGAACATTCGTCCGGCCCTCGAGGTCCGCTCCCGCCGCGTCGGCGGTGCGACCTACCAGGTCCCCGTCGAGGTTCGCCCCGCGCGCGCCACGACGCTGGCCCTGCGCTGGCTGGTCGACTTCTCGCGTCAGCGTCGCGAGAAGACCATGACCGAGCGTCTCGCCAACGAGATCCTCGACGCCTCCAACGGCCTCGGTGCCGCTGTGAAGCGCCGTGAGGACATGCACAAGATGGCTGAGTCCAACCGCGCCTTCGCGCACTACCGCTGGTGATTTAAAGACGAGGCCTGGGCAACCGGGCCTCGTCTCACGCAGCTTTCACACCCATTACTTCGAACGAAGGAACCACACTCGTGGCACTAGAGGTGCTGACGGATCTCAACAAGGTCCGCAACATTGGCATCATGGCTCACATCGATGCCGGCAAGACGACCGTGACGGAACGAATCCTGTTCTACACGGGCATCAACTACAAGATCGGCGAGACGCACGACGGCGCCTCGACGACCGACTGGATGGAACAGGAAAAGGAACGCGGCATCACGATTACGTCCGCCGCCGTTACCTCTTTCTGGAACGGTAACCAGATCAACATCATTGACACCCCCGGTCACGTTGACTTCACCGTTGAGGTTGAGCGCTCGCTGCGCGTCCTCGACGGCGCTGTCGCCGTGTTCGACGGCAAGGAGGGCGTTGAGCCCCAGTCCGAGACCGTGTGGCGTCAGGCCGACAAGTACGACGTCCCCCGTATCTGCTTCATCAACAAGATGGACAAGATGGGCGCCGACTTCTACTTCTCGGTGGGCACCATCCGCGACCGCCTGCACGCGACCCCGATCGTCATGCAGATCCCGATGGGCGCCGAGAACGACTTCGTCGGCAACATCGACCTGCTGACCATGGAGGCCCTGACCTACCCGGCCAAGGACGACAAGGGCAACGACACGCTCGGCTCCATCGTCGAGCGCGGCCCGATCCCCGCCGAGTACCAGGAAAAGGCTGAAGAGTACCGCGAGGCGCTCGTTGAGGCCGCCGCCGAGGGCTCCGACGAGCTGACCGAGGCCTACCTGGAGAACGGCGAGCTCACGATCGAGCAGATCAAGGAAGGCATCCGCCTCCTGACCATCTCCTCGCGCGCGTTCCCCGTCTACTGCGGTACCGCTCTGCGCAACATGGGCGTGCAGCCCGTCCTCGACGCCGTCGTGGACTTCCTGCCCTCCCCGCTCGACATCGGCGACGTTCGCGGCTTCCTCCCCGGCTCTGAGACCGAGGAAGAGACCGAGGTTCGTAAGCCCGACGAGAACGAGCCCTTCTCCGCTCTGGCGTTCAAGATCGCCGCTCACCCCTTCTACGGCAAGCTCACCTTCATCCGCGTGTACTCCGGTAAGGTCGAGTCCGGCGCCCAGGTCCTCAACTCGACCAAGGGCAAGAAGGAGCGCATCGGCAAGATCTTCCAGATGCACTCCAACAAGGAGAACCCCGTCGACGTGGCGCACGCTGGCCACATCTACGCGGTGATCGGCCTCAAGGACACCACGACCGGCGACACCCTGTGCGCGATGGACAAGCCGATCGTCCTCGAGTCGATGACGTTCCCCGCCCCCGTTATCCAGGTCGCCGTCGAGCCCAAGTCGAAGGCCGACCAGGAGAAGATGGGCGTCGCCATCCAGAAGCTGGCGGAAGAGGACCCGACGTTCACCGTCGAGCTCGACGCCGAGACCGGCCAGACCATCATCGGTGGTATGGGTGAGCTCCACCTCGACATCATCGTCGACCGTATGCGTCGCGAGTTCAAGGTCGAGGCCAACGTGGGTAACCCGATGGTTGCCTACCGTGAGACCATCCGCAAGAAGGTCGAGAAGGTCGAATACACTCACAAGAAGCAGACTGGTGGTTCCGGTCAGTTCGCTAAGGTTCAGGTCACCTTCGAGCCGCTCGACCCGAGCGAAGTTGAAGAAGGCGAACACTACCTGTTCGAGAACGCCGTCACCGGTGGTCGCGTGCCGCGTGAGTACATCCCCAGCGTTGACGCCGGTATCCAGGACGCCATGCTCAATGGTGTACTGGCTGGCTACCCGATGGTGGACGTCAAGGCTACCCTGATCGATGGTGCCTACCACGAGGTTGACTCCTCCGAAATGGCATTCAAGATCGCCGGTACCATGGTGTTCCGTGAGGGCGCCAAGAAGGCCTCCCCGGTTCTGCTAGAGCCGATCATGGCCGTCGAGGTGCGTACTCCTGAGGAGTACATGGGTGACGTTATCGGTGACCTCAACTCTCGCCGTGGCACCATCCAGTCCATGGAAGACGCCGTGGGTGTCAAGGTTATCCGCGCCCAGGTGCCGCTAAGCGAAATGTTCGGTTACGTTGGTGACCTGCGTTCCAAGACTCAGGGACGCGCCGTGTACACCATGACCTTCGACTCCTACGCCGAGGTTCCCCGCAACGTGGCCGACGAGATCATCGCCAAGGTTCGCGGTAACTGATTGTTCCTAGGGAAAGGGGCGACCACGGCAGGCAGTTAGCTACAGGCTGATCCGCTGTCCGACGTCGTCGCCCCCGCCCCCACCGCCCGGTAGGCCCCCCAACAGGCCAAGTGATAACTAGAAAACCCTCTAGATCATGTCAACTAGCGCCGGGCACCCTATTCCGATAGATTCAACTCATAATTTCCTGTAGGTCTAAGCGCCCACAAGCCGGTATCATTGGCATGTCGCGTATGCGTAGATCTACCCGAGTCCAGGAGGACACAAGTGGCAAAGGCCAAGTTCGAACGTAAGAAGCCGCACGTTAACATCGGTACCATCGGTCACGTTGACCACGGTAAGACCACTCTGACCGCCGCCATCTCCAAGGTGCTGCACGACAAGTACCCGGACCTAAACGAGGAGTCCCCCTTCGACTCCATCGACAAGGCTCCTGAGGAGAAGCAGCGCGGTATTACCATTAACATCGCGCACATCGAGTACGAGACCGAGAAGCGTCACTACGCTCACGTCGACGCCCCCGGCCACGCCGACTACATCAAGAACATGATCACCGGCGCGGCCCAGATGGACGGCGCGATCCTCGTGGTCGCCGCCACCGACGGCCCCATGGCCCAGACCCGCGAGCACGTTCTGCTCGCCCGTCAGGTCGGCGTCCCCACCATCCTCATCGCCCTCAACAAGGCCGATATGGTCGACGACGAGGAGATGCTGGAGCTGGTTGAGGAAGAGTGCCGCGACCTGCTCGAGTCCCAGGACTTCGACCGCGACGCCCCGATCATCCAGGTGTCCGCTCTGAAGGCCCTCGAGGGCGACCCGGAGTGGGTTGCCAAGGTCGAGGAGCTCATGGACGCTGTGGATTCCTACATCCCCACCCCCGAGCGCGACATGGACAAGCCCTTCCTCATGCCGATCGAGGACGTCTTCACGATCACCGGTCGTGGCACGGTCGTCACCGGTCGTGTTGAGCGTGGCAAGCTGCCCATCAACTCCGAGGTCGAGATCCTCGGTATCCGTGAGCCCCAGAAGACCACGGTTACCGGCATCGAGATGTTCCACAAGTCCATGGACGAGGCCTGGGCTGGCGAGAACTGTGGTCTGCTGCTCCGTGGCACCAAGCGCGACGAGGTCGAGCGTGGCCAGGTTGTGGCCGTCCCCGGCTCCATCACGCCCCACACCGAGTTCGAGGGCCAGGTCTACATCCTCAAGAAGGAAGAGGGCGGCCGTCACAACCCGTTCTTCTCGAACTACCGTCCGCAGTTCTACTTCCGTACCACGGACGTGACCGGCGTCATCACCCTCCCCGAGGGCACCGACATGGTCATGCCTGGCGACACCACCGAGATCTCCGTTGAGCTGATTCAGCCCATCGCCATGGAGCCCGGCCTTGGTTTCGCTATCCGTGAGGGTGGCCGCACCGTTGGTTCCGGTCGTGTCACCAAGATCCTGAAGTGACTTTGTTGATCGCCTAGCGATCGCTGATTCTTCAGCAGAGCAGGTCCGCTCGTTTGAGCGGGCCTGCTCTTTTTCATTGCAATTGCCGAGGCCGCGGCTGGTTTCCTTGCGTGGTAGTCGTACAGGTGCGGGGGAGTGGGCGCGATCTGAGAGAGCCGCCATCCCCGACAGGGGGTGGCGGTCTCGTCGTTGTTTGTGTGCTTGTTCGTGGCTCTTTCGACGTTCGCTTGTCGTTCTTTCCACGTTCGCTCCGCCAGGTTGTCAACACCGCCGAGCGCGGTGCGATCCGCCTCCTCAAGACGGATGCGATGAGTGGCGAGGCGCTGGCGGGTGCGACCTTCGCGATCTATCGAGTCGAAGAGGACGGAACCGTGGCCGTAGAACCGAGCGATACGAAGGTCAGTAGTGCAGACGGGCAAGTCGTTGACGCGGGGCGCGTGAACAACGAACGTATTCGCGCTGATATTATCGCCTATAAGGTCGATTCTCACACGCACGCGGGTCTCGCCGGAGCAACATTTGCTCTTGAACGTGAAGGTCAGCAGATCGCGACGGCGACCTCCGACGCCGACGGACTCGTTACCTTCACAGACGTCGAATACGGAACCTACACGATTCGCGAGGAGCGAGCGCCTCGCGTATACGCACTCTCTGACACCCGACTCACGGCTGTGGTCTCGCAAAACGGCGTGTTTGTCGATGCGGGGACGATTGAGAATCAGTTCGTCGTCGGCCAGTCTGCCTCGGCGCGAACCGGAATGGACGCCGAAGTTGTAAGATTGGAATGTCTTGTGGGCGCGATCGGAGTCGGTATTCTGCTCGGTGCCAGACGCAGGCGAGTTTCTCAATCACCGCTCGGAGGGCATGCGGAGTACCCAGCAAGGCTGCGCGTGCCCTCCGACACAGTCATCAATACAGTGCGGGAAGGCCTTGGACGTGCTTTCGCCGAGTGGCGCAATCCGCCAGCGATAGACCGCAGGACCATCAACTAGGAGACATCATGAATATCACAAAACCCGCCTGGCGGCGGCGAGTGGCGATGGCGTGCGTCGGTGCGCTTGCTGCGCTCGGCTGGACGACGGTAGGAGATGCCGCGCACGCTGCAACCGATCTGCCGGGCGCGCAGTTCGCATCGGTATCGGGTTCGGGCGCGTGCGCAGCAAACGGGCAGGCCCCGGCGACGTACACCGGCACGTTCGCCGCGAAGCTTCAAATGACCGAACTGCTCAAGCCCTTCGAAACCCAGGTGAAGAGCGAGGCAGATGCCGGTCACTTCCCGTGGGACGAGACGGTGTCGACGAGTGCCTCGTTCTACTACACCGTGACCTTCCCGCAGGGAACGACGGTTCAGACCGCAAGCGCCTCGGAGTCCTCGTCGATGATCGCGTCGGTGACTGAATCTCCGGTGAGCTCCGACTCCCTTACCCACAGATTCAAGATCAAGCTCAACGACGTTAATTGGGCCCAGATCTACGCGGCCTACCAGCAGGATACGTCCAACCCTTCGGCTCACACGGTCGACGTGACGATTCCCTACTCCATTGCCGCCAATTCGGCCGATGAAGCCAAAGCAATCGCCGCTAGGAATGTCACCGCCACTGGCTCCTTCTCATTCTACCCGTCCCGCACCTTGGGAAAATGGGGCGTCGGCCTGCAGACCTTCAACATGGGCGTGTTCAGCGCGCCGGTTGCTTCCGACATGAGTGCTTTCCCGTGCGTTACACCCGCCGCCCCGGTCGCTGTGTCGCAGGCGGGGACGTTGCCTGGGGATTTGTTGGGTGCTGTTGATTCGGGTGCTGTTGATACTGAGCATGATGCTGTGGCGGTGGCTGCGGGTCAGTCGTCGCCTGTGTCGTTGACGGGTGCGTTGTACACGGATCCGATCAAGGAGCAGATGGCGGCAATTGAGAGGCAGTATTCGCAGACGAGTCCTGATTTCCCGAATATTGCGTTGTCGAATGTGGATTTCGGTTTCGAGGCTGTGCTGACGTTGCCGGAGGGTATGGCGTACACGGATGCGTCGAAGTCTGCGACGCTGTCGGGGTCGGATGATTTCAAGGTGTCGAGCGTCGTGGTGTCGGGTCAGACGGCGACTGTGAAGTTCGCGCTGACTGATGCGGCGAAGGCGAAGGTGACGACGTATGCGGATCTGAAGGCGATCGTTGATGCGGTGGCGTCTCCGTTACAGGTGACGGTTGCTGGTGTGGTGTTCACGTCGGCGTCGTCGGCGGATACGGAGTACACCGTGAAGGGTTCGGTGTCGGGTTCGTTCGCTGCGTTGGCGTCGAAGTCGGCTGCGACGGGTGGTCGTGAGATTCAGTTCAACCTCACGTGGACTGGTGAGCAGAAGACTGGGCTTGAGGATGCGAAGACTCAGCCGGGTATCACGTACACCGTGAAGTACAAGGCCGCCCCGGTCGATCCGACCAAGCCGACTGAACCCACGAAGAACACGACGAAGATGCCTCCAACATCGCGAACGCTAGCTAAGACCGGCTTTAGCGGCGCACTCGTCGGCGGACTCGGGATGCTCTTCGCTGCAGCTGGCGCAGTTGCGGTTCGCCAGAAGCGCGACTGAGGCACTCTGCGTCTCTGTTGAACGCTCACGCGCGTGTGGGGCATCGACCTGAGTCGGTGCCCCACACGCTTCACGCTCTCACATGCCCGTCTTGGACGACACGCCCGAGTGCGGGTACACTCGTCACCCGGTGCCGCTCCCACTCGGCACGCGCGAGGCCACGGCCTCGGCAATGGGGCGAAATTGGCGTGTGGAGCAGGGAAGTGACCGATCTGACTTTGCGACACGCCCGAGTGCGGGGTACCTTAGTTTCTTGGTGACGGTCCGGGCTGTTATACGCAGCTTGGGTCATTATCCACGCCAATCTGTCGGTGGTTTCACATGCGAGAACCCCCTTCCGGGTTTGTACTCGCGGGTGGAACTCTGACAGAATGGCACGGATGCCCCAGCGTCTCTGGGGTGGTCCATGCGTGCCATCACGCATGGATCGGGCAATATGCCCAAGATCTTTGGACAAGACGTCGGTCCAGCGCGAGCAATCGCGCGCACAACGGCTGCGACACGCCCGAGTGCGGGGACCGGCGGCGAATCTGTACGAGAAGAGGTAAGACGGCATGGCGGGACAGAAGATCCGCATCCGGCTCAAGTCGTATGACCACGAGGTCATCGACAGCTCCGCGCGCAAGATCGTGGACACCGTACAGCGTGCTGGCGCCACGGTCGTGGGCCCGGTGCCGCTGCCGACCGAGAAGAACGTTTTCGTCGTCATTCGGTCGCCCCACAAGTACAAGGACAGCCGCGAGCACTTTGAAATGCGCACGCACAAGCGGCTCATCGACATCATCGACCCGACCCCCAAGGCCGTCGACTCGCTCATGCGCCTCGACCTGCCTGCGGACGTCAACATCGAGATCAAGCTCTGAGGACATCTGCAATGACTAACAAGAAGCAGCACGCTGGCGCGCCCATCAAGGCGCTGCTCGGCCGCAAGCTCGGCATGACCCAGGTCTGGGATGCCGACGGCCACCTCGTGCCCCTGACTGTCGTGCAGGTCGGCACCAACGTCGTCACCCAGGTTCGCACCGAAGAGGTCGACGGCTACTCCGCTATCCAGCTTGGCTTCGGTGAGATCGACTCCCGTAAGGTCACCAAGCCCCTGCAGGGCCACTTCGAGAAGGCCGGGGTTGCCCCCCGTCGCCACCTCGCCGAGGTCCGCACCTCCGAGCACGACTCCTACGAGCTCGGCCAGGAACTCGACGCCGCCACCTTCGAGGCCGGCCAGTCCGTCGACGTTTCCGGCACCACCAAGGGCAAGGGCTTCGCCGGCGTTATGAAGCGTCACGGCTTCGCCGGTGTTTCCGCCTCCCACGGTGCGCACCGCAACCACCGCAAGCCCGGTTCCATCGGTGCCTGCGCAACCCCCGGTCGCATCTTC